>Ga0310690_10000791_pt1 | contig 62568 bp, 60 predicted proteins | sample AusTroGonzalo_MG_2_FD_207661 | JGI IMG/M metagenome (GOLD analysis project Ga0310690, IMG submission 207661) | Bovine rumen microbial communities from tropical cattle in Woodstock, Queensland, Australia - Gonzalo_04 (v2) (version 2) | ecosystem: Host-associated > Mammals > Digestive system >... | reverse complement strand
TATTCTTTACATTAGATACATCCCATTGTGAGATGTCTATCTTGTGTGGATCTAGCCTGTAGAACAAGTAAGACATGTCTTCTACTAGTGAGACATCAATGTCATTCAAGTCAGCATCTTTGTCTTTGCTAAGCCTCTCTTCTAAGATTTTCCTAAGCTCTTTCTTTGTCTTTGGTCGGCAAGAGTACTTGTTGCTCTTTGTCACACGTAACTTCTCTGATATGTAGGTGCTTATTCTCTCCATCAGTCAATGAACACTTTTGGTTTTATGTTGAGTCTTTTCCTCAGCTCGGCATCATCCATTTTCTTTATGAACTTGACATCTTTCAACCCAACTATCCTCTCTAGCTTGCGGCATCCACCAAATGTGTTCATCATCTTGTCACAACTTCCAATGTCTAAGCCTCTCATGTCAACTTCTCTCAATGACTCACAGTTATAGAACATGTAGCTCATGTCAATCACATTAGACATGTCTAGGGATGACAAGTCCATGTATTCTAGACTGGAGCAATTCTTGAACATCATGTGCATGTACTTTGCATTAGATGTGTTCCAACTGTATATGTCACTAAAGTCATATATGTTGCTACCATCAAATGCTGATCCAAAGTTCTCAACATTGGAAGTGTCCCAAGTGTCTAGCCCAATCACCTCATTGACATTGTAGCAATCAAAAAATATTGAGTTTATGCTCTCTATGTTCTCTAGATTCCATCCAGTCACATCAATTGTCAAGTCATTCATTTTTATTGTTGACAAATTGGTCAGGAAATAAAGCAAAGAAGACACATTAGGAGAAAACTCTATGTTTGACAAGTCTATCAATTTGTCTTTATACTTTCCATTCTTTATGTCAGACAAAATGCCTTTGATGTGCTCTCTCATGTCATCTTCGCTATCTATGATTATTTCTTTGCCGGACTTGAGTCTTGACTTGTATTCAGACAAGTCTAGCTTCTCTTGCAAGTATTTAGAAATTCCATTCATAATGAATAAGAAGTGTTATGGTTTTTAATCTATTAAAAATAACTTTATTGGTTCAGACTGGTGTAGACAACATTGGGTGCCACTCAGAGTAGCACCCAATGCATATATTTAAGTCATGCTAAACACTAATGTCACTATTGTCAGCTGAAATCATGGCTAGACTCAACATAGAACAACTTAGTCTTGTATGTCTTAGCTAAGGATTTCATAGTTTCATTTGGTGTGTTTGTGATGAATAGTATCATGCCATCAATGTCATTTATGAACTTTGCCACTTCACTCTCATTTATGTCGAACTCTGCATCGGTGATTATGACATTTATCAAGTAGTCTTTTGTATTGTCTTTCATATAAGACAATATTGAATGGAATGGCATAGTGCCACCACCAGCACTTGAACGATTGCCATACTTCACTTCTTGCATGTCAGTGTCAAATGCATGCATCTTGAACACCGTGTCTTCAACAACTTTCTCTCTCTTGAAGTGCTTCTTTATAGACTCACACAATATGTAAGCTGCATCAAACACCTTGTCAATGTTGCCAGACATGCTTCCTGAACGATCAATGTAGAATGCAACATTCACCATCAGCTTGTTGTCTTTGATTCGCTTGCCCTTAACTATGATGTCACCATCTTCAACAAATCCAGCTCTGCGATTTGGCCTCTTGTAAGTCTTCTCAAACTCACGACGCTTCTGGTGGACTCTCTTCTTCACATAAGCATTGATAGTAGTGTTCATTTGCTCATTCCAACTCAAGTTTGTCTTTGATGCAGACTGTATGATCATGCCAGATCTCTTGAGTGAAGAGCTATTCTTGCATCTAGATATGAACTCACCAAACTTTCCTGCAAACTTCTCACGATACTTGTCTATTATAGCACGAGATCTCTCTCTTATGCTCTTCAAATCAGACACAGTGTCAACACTATCAACATGTCCAGTTCCAGCTTGCTTGCCTTGGCCTTGACCTTGCTGTCCTTGACCTTGATCTTGATTTTGATCTTGATCTTGACCTTGTCCTTGGCCTTGTCCTTTCTGATTTTGTCCTTGCTGGCCTTGACCTTGATCTTGACCTTGTCCTTGCTGATCTTGGCCTTGTCCTTGTCCTTTCTGATCTTGACCTTGTCCTTGTCCTTTCTGATCTTGACCTTGTCCTTGTCCTTGTCCTTGACCTTGGCCTTGGCCTTGCTGTCCTTGCTGACTTTGTCCTTGTCCTTGTCCTTGACCTTGGCCTTGGCCTTGCTGTCCTTGACTTTGCTGTCCTTGCTGACTTTGTCCTTGACCTTGACCTTGATCCATCTTAGACATCAGGTCTTGGTCTTTCTCCATCTCATCTTTCTTCTCTAATAGCTTGAGATACAATGTGTATTGTGTGTCAGCTTTCCTGTCATATGTTATGTCAAACTTCTCTTTTAGAAAAGCTGGTGTAATCAAGTCACTTGGCTCACTCTTCTTCCTGTAATAAGACAAATAGTCATTTATCACACAGTCAGAAGCAATGTTCAACAACATGTTGTTGCATTCACCAAGCTCATTAGTTATCTTCTTCTCTACACCAAATGTCTCCCAAAGCTGGTGCAAGCACTCATGGTCATAGATAAAGTCCCAGTATTTAAGTTGCTCTCCAATCTTACCAGGAGCATTCATGAATATCAGGTTGTCAGGTGTTGTGTAAGCTACATGATCAGATGATGGCTCAAGGAAGCGCAAGAACTCAAGCATGTCATAGAAGAACATGTCATCATCATTGTAAGAGCTGTCGTTGATGTACTCTACTACTTTCACACGAAAAGCTTCTTTATTGTCAATCTCCGACACACTGATCAATGACTCTTTCACTTTCTCAAACTCTTTCTCATTTAGAAGTGTACTCTTTATCTCCATCTGTTCTATCAATATATTATGAATTTCATTCTAGGACTAGTCTCTTGTCAAGCACTTCAAGATTCTCAACTGGCTTTGAGAATGTCCTGTAGCTTATGCACTTGTGCTTGTATATCTTTGAGTCTGGATCACATATCACAAACTTGAATCCTTCATTCAAGCACTCTTTATACTCATCAGTGTAGTCAATGTCAGCATAAGGGCCAGTAGGGCTCTCAATTAATATGACATTTGGATTCACACAGAATTGGAAGAAGTCATCATCACACTCAAAGAATATCTTGTCTGTATTTCCAGTCACTTTAAGCATCTCTATCAATCTTCATTAGGGTCTTTGTAGCCCTTGTTTTTCCATTCTTCATCTTTCTCAAACTTGAATTTCACACCATCGGCTTCAAGCTTGGTGATGAGTCTGTCAAGCATCTCTGCATTGACATCTGGAATGTCTATAGAGTGGATGTTCTCACGAGACACACCATATTTCACATACTTGCCATCTTCAGATTGTATTATGTATCCAACTCTGATTCCTTTCTTTATCACTTCAACCAAGTCTTTGTCAATCATGTTTACATCCTTCTTTGCACTGCGCCCACCTGAGTTGCTTGTGGCATCATTCTTGCCAATGAAGAAATCAAATACAGCATCAGCTAGTTTCTTGAGTACATCTTCCTTAGATCTAGTCAAGTCTTCTTTTGCTAATGGGCGCAAGAACATCCTAAAGAACTTCTCAGCTGTCCAATGCTTGTAAGTGTTCTTCTCTTTCAGCTTCAAGAATGTGTCAAATATCTTCTGGTCAATCTCACGAGGATTCTCAAACAAGTTTGCATTCTCTTCAAACTTCTCGATCACGTCATTAGGAATCTTGCCTGCCCATTTCTTCTTCAAGAACTTGAATGCACTACGCCATGCCTCATCAGTTCCAGATTCCCAGGTGATTATTGGAGCAAATCTTGACTTCAATGGCTTGCTCAACTCACTCACTGAATCATTCTCATATTCAAAGTTGCCTGCGGCGCCAACAAAGAAATTCTTGAATGGCTTTCCACAAATCTCATGCTTCAATACAATAGGCATCAATGCATTCATCACTGCTGGCTCACCTTGATTCATCTCATCAAAGAACAGCAAGAATTCTTTGTCAGGATTGTCTTCTATAATCTTTGCCCAAGCAGGCATTGCAATCTCTTGGAAAGCACCTGTCTTGCCTTTTGATGCAACAGGAATACCACCAAGATCTGTTGACTCAGCTTTGTCAAGATACACTGTTATCACATATCTCTTGAACTTCTTTGCCATGTTCTCAATCAATGATGTCTTTCCCCATCCTGCTTCACCGATGATGAAGAAGTCTTTCTCTGTTGTGAATCTAGCAATTAGCTCTTCTTCATTCACTGAAAGCTCTTCATCAGATACGTCATCTAGCACATCATCATCTGTAGGCTCATTGACGGCCCACAAGCCTTTAGAGCCATTTGTCAATGAATTCTTGCCAACAACATCTTTCAGCTCAACTTTCTCATCTTTCTTGGCTTCTGCCATAAAGTAGTTTATCAAGTCATTCATTTTTCGTGTTTGTGTTAATATATTATATATATTGTTTTTTTTTGCTTTTTCTCTATCTATTGCTTAGCTAATGACAACACATCATCAGCCAACTTGTCTAGCCATCCATCATCTGATGAGCTAATTCTTGTCACATTGATGCTCTTGTTCACTACAAGCTTAGTGTTAGCATAAGCATCAACTATATGGTCTCCAACAGCATATATAGACTCACCATCTTCCATTACGAACTGCTTGCCTCTAAGCCATGTCTTTGGGTCATCTACCATGTCTATTGATATCAAGTTGCCTATGTCTAGCAATGATGCCAGCCATGCTCCTAGCTCATGGCCTACTACAACTGATGGCTTCACTTCTCTGAGCATCTCATCTAAGTCTTTCTTTGCCTCATCAGGTGACCATTGTGCATAGTATCCTTCACAGATAGTGCACATGTCACCAAGCTTCTCTTCTATTGCCTTCTTAATTGGTGAGTCTAGGAACTCTTGGAATCCCCACACATACAGCACTTTCATTCTCTTTCCCATAAGCTCTTTCTATGTATCTCTATTGTCTCGCCCATCTCTAGTGTCTTCTTGACATCTATGAGCCTTTGGTTCTTGCTTCCACGAAATGGAGTGTGCGTTACATCTCTCAGCTCTTTCACATACTTGCCATCAATAACCACATCACACATCTTGAGCAGATCAATCTTGTTGCTTGACTTGTCACCTACTATGTCTTCAACAACTAAGCCCGTGTATGCCCATATGTCTTTTGATGGGTATTTCTCACGGACTGCCTTGCATATCTCAACAAGCTCATTGATAGCTTCTCTATCCTGGCACATTGGATCACCTCCACTCAGTGTCAAGCCACTTGTTATGTCTCTTGACAGCCACTTGTCAAGCTCACCCATCACATGTTCCTTGTTGTCTGTGTATGTCAAGCCTTGATTGTAATCCCATGTCCACTTGTTGTGGCAACCTTCACACTTGTTGCTGCACCCAGCAACCCATAGAGTGACTCTGCATCCAGGACCATTGGCTATGTCTGGTGCTGTAATCTTCAAAACTCTCAACATAAGCTTGACATCTCTCCCTATATATTAAACGCTTTGTTAAAAATAACTTAAATTTTGCAGGAAACTCAACCTCTCTTGATTTTCAAGAAATATTTGTCTTCAGTCTTGTACAATGGCCACTTGTGTATCTTGTACCACAATACACCAGAAGAAGAGCATCCCCAATTCACTAGTATCTTATCATCATCACCAAGTGCATCAATGAATGTCATGTAGTCTATTGCTTCAGTCAAGTTGCGCATCTCCATAGCAACATCACTGCCAACCAAGCATTTCCTGACTAGATACTTGAATTCTTTGATTCCATCTGTCAAGTGTGATGCTTCTCTCTCTATCATTGAGTATCCTATTGGGTAGTCATGCAAGTCACAATAGAATACTTCTAGTGACACTTTGTCATGGAACCACTTGTCATTGAAGTATCTTGCAACTGCAGCTTTGTCAATCCCAGCATGCTCTTGGAAGCCATGCTTGTATCCTTGCTTAGAGTATCTCCACTTCTCTATCATCTCCACAATTGGCTGCAGCCCAATGGTGTCAGCACTTTCATGCTTCAAGCCAAGCTTATTCCACTTAGACATTGTCTCAAACATCTCACGATGGCTTCTTCTAGTGATGCACTGTGGAAGCATGGACTTGTCTATCACCGATGTGACTTGCTTCATCTTGTAAGCTCCATTGGCATAGTTGTCAAGATACATGTAGCTCACTTCACTGTACATTGAGCTGTCATCCAAGAGAGAGCCAATGACTACAGCTTTGTCTCTCTTCTTGCTCTTGAAGAACCCTATCTGGCTATGCTCCCACCCAGCTGTAGTGCAATACTTGTTCATCAGCCCATACACTGACACATCATTGACATAGTTGCTCATCTCTTCTTGAGGAAATACATATGCTCATTTGTCTTTGTGCTCCTTCCAGTCTTTGTCTTGCCAGACAAGTGGTTGGTAGTTGTCTTGAATGACCTTGCCTCACACACACTGAACCCAACACCATCAAGCACATCTAGCATGTCATCCGCCAAGTGGTGCTTCCCAACTTGATCTTTAGTTGCAAGGATGGCAATGCCATCATCTTTGATCATGTGCAAGATGTTCTTGCAAGTCTTCTGCCAATATCCATCAAGCCAGTTTCCATAAGACTTGAACTCACTTGTTGACTGTGTCTCATCATCACTATACACCTCTAAGTCAAAGTAAGGAGGGCAACTGCCAATGATGTCAAACTTAGCTTCCATCTCACCGCTCATGAAGAACTCATCTTGTGAGCATCTGCTATGCAATGTAGCATCATTGTAGTGTATAGCTCTTGCAATGCTTGAGACACAGCTTGCAGTCAGTGGGTCACAAGCTTCATACTTGTATCCTAAAGATGCTGCACCAAGGAGCCTAGCACCCCATCCAGCTGAGTAGTCAAACACTGACATCTGGTAGCCATCTTCCCGCTCAACATGGCTTGATGCATTCTGATACATCCACTTAGCTAGCTTTGGCCTGAAGTTTGACACCGCATACCCATATCCAGAGTTGCGTATGCCATTAAGCACCATATCATCAGAGATTGGGAACATGTAAGGCCTTGTAGAACCACCCTCACTTGTGGTGTTCCATCCCATCCTGTTCTTCAGCACATCTCTTAGCTTGGCATCATCATTGAACACTTCGACTAAGCTGTTGCTCTTGCCACTACCATGTGCTCTATAGTAGTGTTCTTGGCAGAATGCTTTGCATATGCCAAGGCAAAGTGTGCCGGTGTTCATCAAGTGCCCATCTTTGCTGACACAGCTTGATGCATCTAGATCTTTCAGCTTATTGAACTCACTGTCTATCTCATGCTGTGATATCTCATGCTTTGGGAAGCCTTTCTTTCTATAGTACATGAACACATCTTCAAGTGCTTGCTCTCTCTCTGCAGTGCTCATCTTCCACAAGTTAGCAGCAGTCATCTTCACCCCATTGACTGATATGACACTTGAGTCATCTCTCTTGTCCATCAGCCATGGGTCAGAGCTGTTCTCATAAGTGTATGGTTGGCCATTGTAGTTAGTCATAAATCCGGTAATCTAATCTTGTCTTTTTATAAAATAGTCAACAAAAAGGCAAGAGCAGTGCTCTTGCCAACCTATTTTCTATTGCATAATCTGCACAACATCAGTGCTTCTTCTTGTTGAATCTCCTCATCACTTGCATTGATGAGTCATAGTACTTGTACATCTTCATCTTGTCTAGTGGTGCACTGCCAAACTCTGCAGAATGCCTGTCTAGTATCTCTTCTATAGTATCGCGGCTGTCAAATATCTCCATGGATATCATGTCTGCCAATTGCTTGTGTGACTTCCACCACAATGCTACCTTCACACTAGACTCATACACTTTGTCTTTGTTCTCTTTGTACCACATTGCCTTCATAGCACTGCTGCGAGTCTTGAATCCATGCCCATTAGCATCATCTACCACTTCACCTGTATTAGTGTCACACACAATGTACCTCTCTAAAGTTGTGTCAAAGCGGACTTTCATGTTCTTCTCCATTCTTGCAAACCTATCAACTGTTTTTGTCAACTAAATCTTCCTACTTCTGATTAAAAATACTAGAATGGATCTTAGTAGAGTGCAGATATCTTATGCTATTTGCAGCTATTGAGCCAATTGGCTAATTCATCTATTGTCCAGAACTCCAGATAGTTGAGGTTGTTCTCTTGTGCAACTCTACGTTTTGCAACATCTCTCCTTGTCCAGCAGTCTATTGCATTCTTATAGAACTTTGTCCCTCTTGATTCCCACATGCTGACAATAGCCATGTCATCTCCATCACCAATGAATGCATGCTTGCCATGTGTCCAATGGTAGTTGCACTCAATGTATGTGTCTGTTGATGGTATGTAGAAGTCACACATGAATGGATACTTGTCAGACTTGTATTGGCAAACCACATCACTGAAGTGATCCTTTATCAGTGACAATGACTTCATCTCTTGGCTTGATGTGTTGAATGTGTGCCTAGCTCTCTTGGTGCTCTCACGCTTTGACACCACCTCTTTGCTCTTCAGCTTCTCTTGGTGCTCTCTTGTAGCACCATAATTAGTAGTGTTGTATTTCTCTAAGCATGTCTTCCTTATCTTGTCTTTCACTTCCTGTGCTTGCCAAGCATTAGTCATTGTGCTGTCATTGTACTTCTCTCTCAAGTGCTTGGCATATGCTTCTTTGAAATGTCGTGACTTTGCAACATTAGTTGCACCATACCTCTCTAAGCTTGTCTGCTCTATCTTGTGCCTCAACTCACTGTCATCTTGTGCACACTTGCAAGAGCAGTATGTTGGGAAGACACTCTTCTTGGTACTCTTGAAGAACTTGAGATCAGTGCCACAAGTCTTGCACTTTGGTCTTGCAGATATCCCATGGAATATCCTATACAATGACTCATCAAATGACTTTGAGTCATCGAACCTGCTGTCTATGTATTTGTATATTGCAGAGTCTTTGTCACTTGTGACTTCCTTGTATACTTTGGCTTTTAGTTGCCTGTTGCCAAACATCAGATCCCTTATGTATGTGTCATCTATCATGCAATTGCATTTTGGTGAGCAACTCTCTGTAGAATTGCCCACCAAACATTTGGAGAATCAGTTCTTGAAATGCTCTGTCCTATTGTAGAACTCATCTCTCTTAGCTTCATTGAAGTGCTTCACTGTTGTGCTCAAATATCCGGTCACACGACCTAGCTCATCAATCTCACAACTTCCACACCTTGGGCACTTCTCTAGGTCTAAGTCCCATATCCTCTCACCACAATTGTGGCATTGGGCTATCTTCAAGTTGATTGCAAAGTATGGTATGTCATGATCCATTGCATAGTCAACAAGAGTCTCTATAGCCTCAATGTTGTTGTAAGGCACTTCACCAACCTCACAATAAGTTATGCACCCAGCATTAGAGTAGCCTGTCAGCTGGCTCTCAATGTCAATCTTCTTGAATGGGTCACACTCATACTGCACTGGCACATGTATTGAGTTGGTGAACCAAGACTTCTCAATGCGATTTCCATCTTTCATGTAGAAAGTGACATTCTCAAGGTCATACTCCGGGAAAGCTTTCTTAAACTTCCTCATAGAAGTGCCGCATAGTGACTCAGCAGGAGTGTAATAAACTCCAAAGTTCAGCTGATACTCTTTCTTGAATTCTGTTGTCCTTGTCAAGAACAGTTGCTCAATCTCTTTAGCATACTCCATCCCTTCTTCTGTTGTGTGGTCAAATCCAAACATCAGATACAAGCACTCAGACAACCCAAGCTGGCCTATCACTATAGTGCCATGCTTCAGTGCTGATATTATCCCTTCATCTTCATGGTAGCCACCCATTGTATGGTTCTCATACATGAACTTTGCTGACTTTGGTGATTGTGAGCATATGTGGTTGAATCTCTCAAGCAACATGTCTTTAGCCTCATGTATCTTCTTGTCAAGTAGCTTCATGAACTCATTGAAGATGTCACTAGCATTGTATTCTTCACTCTTGTGCTCAAGCTTCTTCCTAGCCATTGCAGCTAGAGTTGGCAGCACTATAGTGACAGGGCAAATATTCCCACGGCCATCCTTTACAGCACTAGAGAAGACATCATCAATCTTGTCAAACTCATTATCTATTACATGTTGTATATTGTTTTTGAAGTTATCCAAAGCATTAATGTCTAAGCCATTAACAGTTCTACAACCCATTGTACTAAACATTTCTTGTGGACGTTCTTCAATATTGACTTTTATTTTTTTCATTCAACCAATTTCTATATATTTTTGATATAGTGTATTTTTATTTCTTTATTGAATATTTTTTTGGTTTCATAAGATTCATTCATTTCAAAATATTTATTCAAATCATCTATTGTTCCTATTTCTTCAATCATATGAGGAAAAATCAAAGCATTAGCATATATATAGTTATGTGTATCATCTTCGGAAGGATCATAATAAAAATCAACATTATAATGATATTTATTTAAATTAATCAATAGTATAGTATAATTTGTCTTATTAGTTATTTGATTTGTTAAATCGTTTATATTATCAATTATTTCTTGTTTATCTTTTCCACAACTATAGAATGTTCTTTCTGTGAAATTTCTATAAGAAGAATTTTCAATTGGTATTAATCCACGCTTTCTTATTCTTGGTAAATTATTTGATTTAGTTATATGAAATATTATACCATTACAATCATTATATACTAAATCATTACATTTCTGTCCAAAAATTGGCTCAAAACGTAATATTACATTATCTTCACCAATAACTATAGAATATTCAGTTATATAATACCCAAATAAATCTAACAACTTATATAAAGATTCATCATATGCAATATCATTTATATACTCTTTGTTAAATTGAATACTAAATGATTGTATATTTGATTTTGATTTTTGTATATGAATATCATTGATCTTGTCTTTATACTTATTTTTTATTTTTTTCAATAATATATCACTATCATATGATTTTATTAATGATTCATCAATATATTTTTTTATTTTTTTCATGTTTATCATTAATTTATTTTTGTTCATATTTATCGTGAAAATCATTGATTATATCTATAAATTCATTTGGTATATATCCATCTTCACATAATTTGATGGCAAAACCATCATCAATTGCTGTCTCTTCTTTTGCATTAGATATGCTTCCAGCTATACATGCTTCAGTATCTGCATCACCACCAAGTGCAATAGCTTTGCGAATGCAATCTTCATAACCGGTGCTTTCATTCCAACAAGTCAAGCAAGCTGGTACAGAGCATTGGCAAGTGCAATTGAACACATGAGTATCATACAATGTTTCATATGGTTGCAATACATATCCAAATGTATGTGTTATGTAATTGATGATCTCTGGTTTTGTCTTTCCACATCTATTGAGATATATGGCTGCTGCAATAGCTTGTGCACCACGTATTCCTTCTGGGTGACTATGAGTCACCATAGCAGAACGTCGTGCCAAGTCCAAGCATTCCTCTAATGACTCGGCAACCCATGCGCAAGGAGAAACCCTCATAGCTGATCCATTGCCAAAGCTATTATATGGTTCATTACTACCAGTGGCTAGCCAACGACGAAACAATGGACCAAATCCATAGTTGTATTTGTTGCACCAATGTTTCAAACACTTGACCAACTCTACACTAGTACGACTAGTATTCATTAACCAATCTGCTATGGCTATTGTGCATGTTGAATCATCTGTCACATGAGACTGTGCAGTTAATAACTCAAAATTATAATCTTTAGTCTTTTTGAACTCATAAGATTGCCCAACAAGATCGCCAACTATAGCTCCAATTATTCCTATCATGATGATTCTTCTATATATAATCCTAATTTTTGTGCTATCTCTGGATATTGCTCAAGTTGCTGGATAAGATTCTCATAGTCTTCCTTATTAAGACTATCAATATATTCTTGTTTTTGCTTACGATCTTGTATCAGCCATGCTTGGCTATTAGACCAATCACAGTTGGCATAGTTAGGGTATATGCGCTTTGTTGTTGACTCTAATGCTAATCTCTTCAAGTCATAGTTTGGTGTGCCCGGCTTGTCATTCACACCACGCTTGTATTGAAAGATACCACATGGGAAGATGCTTGTCACACCATTCTTGCCAAGCCCTTCCATAGACACTTCAAGCAAAGACTTAGTTATCATCCTTCCTTCTTCAAGAGTACAAGTGCCATAGTTTATGCTTGTGAATGGCAATTGGTTACCACTTCGTGATTGTAAAGTATTCCATATTTTTCACATGATCTCGCTACTTATCATGCAGTTCCCTTATGAACTTCTCTATATCACTATAGACGATAAGTTATTTCAAACTTAAAGGAGATTTAAATCTCGTTAAGACTATCTCTTCATCCTTAAATTTAAGGAGGCTGCCATTTCCATTCGCTTGAATGTACTTCCTTTCGGAATAGTCGTTACGCATTCATGAATTTAATTCATTTAGCACGGGATTGTCTTAATAAATTAAGAGTTTCCCCGTTTAGACAGCTATGTTCATAATGTTACCATTATGTCGCCCAAATACTATAGGTTATGATACATTCCTTCAACAGCTTGATGGATCTCCTTCTTTGTCATGTCCATTGCATATGCATAAGGATTGCTGAATCTCTTGTACTTCTCATCATCTATTGGCAATTCTCTTATGCTTGACCCACTAATGATTGATCCAACTATCTCAGATATCTCACTGTCCTCAAGCCTGTCAACATACTTCAGCCCATCTTTGAAATGCTTCATGAAAGACATCCTGACATAAGGCACCATTGTCCAGTCTATGTGAGTTGCTGCGACCCCACCAAATTGCTGAAGTGACTGCAACTGGAACAGTACAGCTACAAGTTGCATTGCCGTGTTCACAGATCCTGCCGGACGGACATCTGTCTGCCTGGTTGTGAATCCTTTCTCAAGCAGCCTGTCAAATGGTATTGACAAGCAGTTATGATCGCCAATAGACCAATGATCCAAATCATGTATATAAATCATGTTGTCTTCATGATTCTTCCTACCTTGCTTTGACATCTGCTTCAATGCCGCATCCTTTGACACTACTCCTGCTGCTTCACCAAGGCGCCCACCAAAGCTTGCCTCATCCAAGTTTGCATTTTGGTTCTGCACATTCTTTGCATTGAGCTTCTCAGATATCTTCTTGATGATGTCAGACTTGCTCTCTCTGATCTCTTCACGCTTCTTCCTATAAGTTATGAATGCCTCTACAACCTCAAACTTGTTCCTCTTGATAAGCTCTTTTTGGATGGTGTCTTGTATCTCTTCAATTGGTGTGCCTGCACCATTGTTCTTGATTATCAGCTTCTCAACTGAGTCTCGAAGCTGCTCTAAGAACTTGTCAGGCACTTCTTGGCCCACATTGTTGAAAGCTTTAGTCACAGCATCTACAATCTTGATGAAGTTGTACTCTTGTGGAGTGCCATCACGCTTGATTACTTTCATTCGCCATATAATTGATATTTTTCTCTGTTTTGCCTGTTGTTTGGCCTATTATGCCTAATTAAATATAGACAAAAATAGACAAGAAACAACCATGCTTCTTGTCTCTGATCATTAAAAAATAACCCAAATGATGAGTATATAATATGCTATAAATGTTAAATTTTTCGAATATTATAAATATGTGACATTCAACTAGTTATGATTCAAATTAAATAAAATGTTGATAGTCACCACAATTAAATCTTCTTGGTCTTCAGTATCTTCAAGAATGTTGGCTCTTTGATGGTGCACCCAGCTGCCCCACTGTGCCCTCCACCACCATATCTAGCCTTCAGAAGCTCACCGCAATGGAACTTGTCTTGCTCAGATGTGTTGTACAATGAGAATGACCATGATGAATCTATGTTCCTCTTGAAGACTATGCCATTCTCTATGCTGCTTGGCAAAGACTTGAACATCATTGATGATGATGGCCCTTGCAAGAATAGTGCACAAGCACTTCTCAAGCTACCATCAAGTGCCTCAACTTGCCAAGTGCAGTCACCATACCTCATTACTAAGTCAGCATTCTTCCTATCATCATAGCTGCACAGCATCTTGCCAATCTTCTCTAAGTCACGAACAAGCTTCTTGTCCTTTGACTTCACATCCATTGCAATGCCATCTTTGCCATCTACATACACTGACACTATGTCATGGACAACCTCTATGGCATTGCTGATGTCTAGCTTCACTTTGTAGTCAGTGCCAATGTTGACATGCCTTGCATAGTCTAGTGTCATCTTCTCTCTGGCATATGAGAATGAGTCCCATGCTGACAATGCGCGCAAGAGCAATGGGCACTTCCTCTTCTTGAACTGCTCATCAAACTGGTCATACAAGTACTTCCAGACACACAAGATAGCTGAGCGGTTAGTCTCACGTACGCCAAGTATGTCATCAAACTTCTTCATGTGGCTAGCTAGTATGATAGGTGAGTGGTGATCACACCAGACAAGCTTGTTGCCCATCTCATTGTACAATGATTTCATCCACTTTTCATTGAATGAGATATCAACCATGATCAAGTTGCTGTACATAGATGACAACTCACTTGGGCTACACTTCCTTGCCATAGTTTCCATGTCATTGTAGTCAGCTGGCATCAAATCAATGTCTCCAGCATCTATGCCAAGCCTTGCCATGATGTAGTCTTGCATTAGTGCTGCAGAGAACACACCATCATTGTCTTCTTTATGGTATATTATCAAATACTTATTCTCTCCAATCATAATCCAACTAGCTCATTGCTGCACACATTGACATATTTTGATTTCAAGTCAGTGACCATTTTAGCAGTAGCACTATAGTCATCATTCATCATGTACACTAGTGAGTACATAGAAGGGTTGCCATCGCTGTTCTCCCACATCAAGTAGATGATGTTCCTATACCATATCTTGTGGTCTTCACCATCTCTCCATATGACCTTTGATAGATCTCCAGACTTGTCATGTGGTGCATCATTTATCATCTTCCTCAAGTCTGAAGCATTTATCTTCTCTTTTGTTGATGTGTCAAAGTACATGTCATCACTGTACACAAAGTCTTTAGCAAACAGCCTCTTCAGCCAACTCAAGTGATGGTGGTGCCTGTCACCTGTCTTAGTTATCAGCTTCCACCTTGCACAAGGTGTGCTCTTTGCCAAGAAGATGTCATACAAGTGGAGCTTCTTTGCAATCTTCGATGCAATGAGCTTCTCTACATTGTCTCTGTCTGTTTCTAATATGTCCATCTTAGTAGTCAAATTGTTTCATTTCAGGGTAATCAGATTCTTGTCCTTGATAAAGTCTTATTGTTTTCATGAAATCCGCCATCCTGCGCAATCCTGGATATGCCAGGCGGCGAATTTCATGAATGCTTCATATATTGGAATCAAGCTACTTTAGTGAATGAAGAAAGCTTCACCTTATGGTCTTTCACCATTGCCATCTCACGGCTTGTAAGCTCATGATATCCTTCATACTTCTCATCTTCAAGGCAGCATTTCTTGTACTTCTTGCCACTTCCACATGGGCACTTGTCATTTCTGCCAACTTTCTTGTACTCGCACACCATTGTCCTCTTCTTCTTCATGCTTGCCACGTATTGCTCTTGTGGCAACTGGCTAGGAGCAACAATGCTTGAAGCATCAGCCACAACATTAGTTGTAGCAACATCATCTAGTATCTCTTTGTTCTCTTCCATCTGACAAAAACTTTAATGTTGATATTGTTTGATAGTTAAATATAGAAACCAATTGCTGTTATATGCAAAAAAGCAGCAAGCTTTGGAAGCCTGCTGCCATCACTCGCCTCAATTGTCTGCCAGCATTTCAGAAAGGAAGCTCATCTGGGTCTTCATCTTTCACTTCTACTGTAGACTTCTGTCCGTTGTCTGCATTAGCTGGTTGTGCTGCATCATCTTGTTGCTCTCTGTCTTTCTGCAACTCACCTTCACCAACATAAGTCTCTGGGTCATGGCCATCTAAGACAATCTTGATCCAACGATCAACACGATTCTTCACATCATCTGTCCATGGCTTGTAGCTCAGCTGGTCAAGCTTTGGCGCCCATTGCTTGATGTCATCAAGAACTCTCTTGTAGATCTTCAATAGCTCTTTGTACTCATCAGATTCCTTAGCTTTCTTGATAATCTCATTACGACGTTCTTCATCATCTTCATCTTCACATGTCATCTTCCATGCCTTGCTGATCTTGCTGACATATGAGTCAAGGATCTCTTGCTCATTGTCATTCAGCAATGGTGATCCATCAGGGTTTACACAGCTTACAACATCTTCTGTCAGCTCACCTTGGTAGGTTATCTCACGAGTCTTCCTCATTGGGTTCTGCTTGTCATCTGGGCCAGGCAGCACTTCAATGTTGATTGCACGACCAAACAAGTAGTCCATCACTGGGATAGGCATCTTGCCAGACTCTTTGCTAGGCTGCATCTTCTGTTGCAGCAATGTGTAAATAGATGTTGGTAGCTTCCACAGCTTGAATGATCCAACTAGCTCTGGCTGGTTCTTGTCTTTCAAGATCTGGACAATCACATAGCGTGCAAATCGCTTGTCAAACAAGCCATTGCCACCCTTCTCCTTAGTGAGAGCTTGCTTGTACAGCACACTGCCTTCATCTGAGAAGTGGCACTTCTTCCATGCTGTGAAGATAGGGCATGACTTGTCACCATTAGTCAGTGATGACACAACAGAGAAGAATCCATCTTTGTCTTTCATTCCATAAGACTGTTGCTCTAAGAAAGACTGCTTAGGATTCTCAGGATTGTAGATCACCTTGATCTTTGCTCTGTACACACCATCTTCAGACTTAGACTCTGATGGCTTAGTGTGGTAGATCAAGCTGTTTGATGTGGATTGTCCACTTGTCTGTCCTCCATTAGAGAACAGATCTTCTGGGTTAAAGCCCAATACGTCAACTTCATTCTCAACGTTACTCATCTAATGATTCTGTATAAAATATTTTTTTTTGTAAATCCAGATAATTTCCTATTGCTGAATCCAAATTTAAAATAGACATGGTGCAATGATAGGTTTCAAAAAACTTCAATAATTATTTTCAACTGGAAAATCACATTATGCCTAGAGTGTTAGGTATCTTCCCATTTGTCACTGGCACTGGTGTAGAGTTTATGACAGCTGTCTGTGTGATAGGTGAGCCAACTGTTATGACTGTGCCATATATCTGGGCATTCTTCACATAGTAGTCGATGGCTTGTGATATTGTAGTTGCCCATTGCTCTGACACTAGCTTGTCTATTGTCTCACCAAACTTCTTAGCTGCCTCATCACCATGGTCAGTCTTCTCAGGAAACATCTCCAAGAAAGCTTGCTCAAATGCAGGTGGTATAGTGCTGTTGAACATGTCTAGCAATTGCTGCTTCAAAACTTCTGGCTTGAGCATCTGTCACATCTCCAAATTATCTATTGTATATCCAGCATGCAAACTCATACAATGCATCAGAGACAGACTTAGCTTGCTCTTCAGTCATGTCTTTGTAGTTAGGGATAATCATTGTATTCATATACTCAACAACAAGGCTTGCAATGCTCTTCTTCATGTCTGTTGACAATCTTGAGCTTGGTTTCTCAGCTTTAGCTTCCTTCTTCAGCCTCTCAGCTTCAGCTTCCTTCTTCAGCCTCTCAGCTTCAGCTTCATCATATATCTTGTGTGCTTCAGCTTTGAGGTTGTCAAGGAAAGAGTTGTCACCAAACAGCCATGGCAGCACATTGCTGCTCTTCAAGTTGCTTATAGCATCATCTAGCTTGTCTACATCTTCTTTCTTTGTGAAGTCAAGCTTCTCAGTATCTTTGACATTTGCCAAAGAATTGAGAAATGGGTAGTCGAACATCAAATAGTCAAATATGTTATACATAATTAATTGGAATTGATTTGAATAGTTTTATTAAAAATAATTTGTGCAGAATTGGCAATTTCAATATCTTACAATCAAATATAGTCAAATGTCATCAAATATTGAGCCAATCTCTATTTCTTGCTTCTTTTTCTTCTCTCTTCTCTTTGCATCTCTGCCTTCTTCTCTCACTTTATCTATTGATAGTGACAATGACTGCTCATACTGGACATCTTCATCACCAAGCCACTTGTCAACAACATGATACTTGTGCTTGTTGAAGTCACTTCTGTATATCTTTGTCCTCTCAAGCCCTTGCAAGTATATCTTGTTAGTCAGCTTTGGCCAGAAGCAGTCTGTGATGTCAAACAGCCTATACTTGTCTTTCACATCTGACAAGCCAAGGCCACGCCCAATAGACTGCATGTTTACAACACCAGACTTGAATGACTCAAACAGCACACCATAGCACAAGTCAGATAGAGTTATGCCAGTACTCATGCACCCATAGCTAGCAACAAGTATGCAATTGTTCTTCTCAACAAGCTTCATCTTTATCTCTTCTCTCTTCTTTGGGCTCACATTGCCAGTTATCTTGACTATTGTCTTCTCATTGCCATACTTCTCTTCAATTACCTGTGCTAAGTAGTTTATGTACTCGGTGTGATGGCAAAGTATGAGAGTGTTCTTGTCACACATTGGCAGTATCTCATCAACCAAGAAGCTGATACGCTCTTGCATGAAGTGCACCATCATCCTCTCAACTAGCAATGAGTTGCTGCTTGTTGACTCACTAGACATCGTCTTCAGCAAGTCTATCCACTTGGCAGTCTTGATGAACTCTGAGCACTCACTATCAGACATTATCTCATTCTTTGATATCTGCATGCCATAAGGCATGTGCTTGATGTTCTTCACCAAGAACTCTTGCTGCCCTTTTGGGAGCTCAAGCTTCTTCTTGCGCTTTGTCATCGGGTCTTCCTCTTCAACATAGTTGCTCAATGTGTATTCCATGCACTTGATGAACAGCTTCACTTGCTTCTCAATATTCTTGTAGTGCAGCCTGTACTGCCATATCTCAATGTCAGAGATGTATCCAGCATCTTTCAGCTCTGATGTTGTTATCTGCTGTATCTTTGCACCAAGCAATGACCTTATGCAAAGCCCTTCAATAGTGTTGTCTTTTGGCAATGTGCCAGTCATGCCGAATGATATGATGACATCTTTCATGAATGGCTGTGTTATGATAGTCTTCACTTGCATTGCTGATGCACGATGTGTCTCATCAACAAACACACAATCATATCCATCAAAGAAGTGTGGGTTGTACTTGTTGCTCCCTTTCTCTAAGAACTTTATCAGAGACTGGAATGTGCCAACAGTGAAGTTAGCTGACTCGACAAGCTTGCCAGCTGACCATATGCACTCAGTCTTGAAGAACTCATTGTATTCTTTGAAGTCATCATACATCTGCTTGACGAGTGATATTGATGGCACTATAGCAAGTATTTTCTTCATCTTCAAATGCTCTATGCAATACCTGAAGACAATGTATGCTATCAGTGTCTTGCCTGCTCGTGTTGCTATCTCACTAACTGAACGCTTCCACTCTAGTATCTTGTATGCAGACTTGAGCTGGTATTCTCTTGGCTTCTTTGAAAGGCCCCAGCTGTTGACTATCTCAACAAACTCCTCATATGTGTGGCTGATGCTTCGTTTCAAGAAGCGCTTATCTAGCCCATCATACTCAATGAAGTTCTCTTCAAAGAACCTCCTTATCTGATCCCACAACCCTATAGAGCACCACCATACACGCTGGCCATTGCTCTGGCAATACTCAAACAAGAAGTCTTGTGTGAACTTAGGCCCTTCATAAGACTTCAAGTTGCATATAGGGTCTACCAAGTTTAGTCGATTAGTCAAGCTTGGCTGCTTCTTTGAATCTTTGCTCTTGGCTAGCCACTTCTCATCATCTGGTGTGTTGCACTTCAAGAACAGATATCTTGGCTCTTTCTCTGTGAATATGAAATGTATCATCTAGTTGTCTAATTAGGATAATTATCTCTAAAATAGTCAAAAAAAGAGATGAGCACCAGTGCCCATCTCTATTGTATGCTATCACCTATCCTTAGCGATGTTCAAGACATCACTTACTGGTCTAGCTATTCATGCCAATGATCTTGTTTGTCTGCAAGTCAACCCATGAGAACATGCTCTCTATTGTCCTCCTGACATCCCAAGCATCAGCAAGGCCAGTGTTGGTTGGTGAGCTAGCTGACAAGTATGTTACATAAGCTGATACAAACAAGTCTGTATGGCCATCTGATGGGTTCCTCACTTGCCTAGCATCAATGTACTTAGCATTTGCCGTGCTAGAAGAAGTGTTCAGATAGAATATCACATCATCATCAACAACCTTTGCATCAACAGTGAATATGTCATTGTTTGTGTCATTTGAGATTGTCTCTTGTATGTCTAGTGGAGTGTACTTAGATGTGTTGTTAGAAGTTGTCTTGATGAAGTAAGACACATTTCCAGCATTTGCTATCATGTCAGCCACTAGAGAGTTAGCACTAACCATAGTGAATGAGCTCATAGAGGTCTTCAAGTAGTAGTTGCTGCTAGAAGACTGGTCTATTCCTGATGTGCTAAGTATCATCACTAATGAAGAGCCATTGTCATAGAACACATCTTGCCTTGATAAGTTGTCTGTCATCAAGTCATAAGCTTCTTTTCCAGTTATGTGGAGCATCAACTCATTAGTGTAGACAACTTGGTTTGCTAGTATCTTATCTAGTGGCAAGTCAACACGAGTGACAGTGATGACACCATCTTCTTCATCAACTTCACTGACATACTTGCCTGCAACTGCAGTGTCTGTATAGTCAAGTGCATTGATCTTGCTCATCACATAAGTCTCAAGGGTGTCATTTCCTCCGTTTATCAAGTTGATGACATCATTCATTCCCCAAGCAACATAAGTTGTCACCCAGTCAACAGTTGTCAATCCATCAGTTGCATCTTTAGTGATCTTAGTGTATGGGAACTTCACATACCTTGATGCAGTTGAAGAATACATGCTATTTATTGATGACGCCGTCAGTGATACACTAGATCCATAGAGCTCATACTTTTCACCAACAGAGTCATATACATACAGAGGTGTAGATGTTGAGCTAGGCTCAGCTGCTGCAAACAAGTCAACTATTTCTTGTCCATTAGCACCAGTGATCTGGATGAAGTTGTACATTCCAGTTGGATCAAGGTTCCTGATGTAGATGTCATTTATGTTAGCATTGTGAGCTGTAGTGTAAGCAGCATATGTGACACCATCAACTTCATATGTCTGAGCAAGCCTCAATCCAATGTCTAGCTTGACATTGCCAACTGCAGCACCATCCTTGTCAGCCGCCCACAGATCAGAGCTGTAATAGCTTATTGTGACAAGATTTGGATTCATTGACTCAGATTGGAATGTTGCAACAGAAGATGAGCCAATCTCATCTTGCCATTTCTTCAGTTTCTGGATCTCAACAAAGTTGTAAGATATGTTGTATGCAAGGCTTATTCCGGCATCATCACCATCTGTCAGCTTGTCTAAGATGTAAGAGACTTCTTTCAGAGTTGTTATGCCATCAGCAAGCTTAGTGTTAGCTGATGAAGTGGCGGCCATGTCAATGTGATACCATGTTGGCACATACAATCCACCTATGTCTTCAATGCCATCATCACTGTCAAGCAATGACTCAAGCTCACTAGATGTGTAGACACCAGTGAATGGAGAAGGCAATGTGACACTGTTGTCATTTGTATACAATACTTTAGTGTCATTATCCAAGTACACATAGTAGTGGCCATCATCATCATTAGAGACAGACACTACTTGGTATGAACCATTAGCCATCTTTACATACACATTGCCAATAGGTGACAGCTCACCAGTTATAGAGTCTAGCAAGAATGCCTCACCAAACTCTTTCTCAATGTATACTGTCGTGTCTTCACCAAGTATGTCATGGAACACACGATTAGCTTGTGCAGTAGCTACCTTGGTAGCATACTTCATCAAGTATGAGCTAGTGTTTGTTATGTAAGCCCAAGTCAGTGAGTCATCAATAGACATCACATCTTGGCCTTCCCAGTAAGAGTATCCAAACCCAGACTCATCAGTGCCATGCCTATACACTCCGCTAGGATCATGAGCTAGTGTGACTTTTATACCAGAAGTGCCATAGCTAGATGTGTTGTGTGCCGAAGGATCATAGTCATTGACACCTTTCAGCACCATGTCTTGGTTTGCTTTCAGCTGGTACTTGTAGTTGTTTCTTGTTACAGTCTCACCACCCCAGGTATATGTGTGTGAAGTATCAGGAATCATGGCCTCAAGCTCAGCTTGTGTGAACTGTGCTGATACAGTGTTGACAACATTCTGGTGAACATGATCATACAGCGTGTTCAGGTCACTGCCATTAGTCTGGATGGCATTGAGAATAGTGTCATACGCTGTCTGTCCTATTCCGACGTAAGAGTTTGTCACAGGAATGTAGATTTGCTTCTCATCTCCAAGGAATATCAAAGAGTTCTTGTACTCTTCCACCATTGAAGAAGTCAACAAACCAGCTTGGGCAATATAAGCGAATATTTTTTCTCCAATATTCATATTTATACATCAATTCCAATATATTTTTAGTTTTTTCAAAGTATTTTCCAATTCAAGAAGTAAGCAAAAGAGTTCACTAGTGAGTTCTCCGTCACAACTCCTCTTGTTATGCTTCCGGTCATTCTCTCTACATTGCTCTCAACCATAGACAATGTTATCTTCCTATGTGGGTCAACTCTCATTGATGGAGTAAGTGATATCTTCACATAGTCTTCATTGTCATTCTGTGCTGAAAGCCAATACAACAGATATGAGTTGTCTGATATCAAGTCACTTATGTTCTCAATCTCTAGCTCTATACCGGTGCCGGGGATCTTCGAGTAGTGGATCCAGCAGTCTCCTTGATAGTTAGAGTTGTATGTCATTGCTACAAGATTGCCATCATCGTCTTTCACATACACTATGTTTCCATCATCATGTATCTTGTCAATGACATCTTGGTTCCACTCTTCTACTAGCTTGTACACATTGTAAGAAGTGTGATATCCTATCTTCTCAGTGTTGAGGTATGTGTTAGCATATGCCATCTCTAGCACATTGTCTTGCTGGTTGTTCTTCACAGTTGCATTGTATGCCAGCTCATATGCACTGTCAATGTACTCATGGTCACTTGCTAGCAACTCATATATCCTGGTGATGTTCTGGCTGACTCTGTTGATATCACCAAGCATTCCTCCGGTATATGACATAGATATCTCACTATATGTGTTGACACCAAGTATCTCGGCAATTGCCGATATTGACTTGTTTATCATCACCATGTCATGGATCAAGAAGTAGTAGTACTTGTCATCTGGATGGCTCAGTATATACTCATTGTCAACCTTCACAAATGCATGGTTGTAGTATATGTAGTACTCAGAGGTTCCAATCACTTCTTGTCCATCTTCTGACACAATGTCTGAGTAGTCTATCTCAATGTATCTTGAACGGTCTACTACAAAGTCAGAAATCTCATTCAATATCTCATACTTTGTTATCAAGTCACTGACAACATTGTCTTCAATGTAAGTGATGGCATATTGTGACTTCTCCTCAATCAGGTCAATCATGTCTTGCTTGTTGACTTCAAACAAGTAAGCATAGTAAGACAATGACAAGTAATCATGTGTGAGTGAGTAAGCAGTGTCATTGCCTTGCCTCCCTATGAGATTAAGGTTGTATATCAGCTCTTCAGTAGTGTTGATGTAGGTAGACATGCTCTCTAAGAAAGCACCATCCCAGTCTATGTCAATAGCATCAACAAGTGGATAGTCTTGGCCATTGACTTGGTTGATCTTTCCAGTCAGCTTTATGCCGGTGTATGAGAGAGTGCTGTCCCATTTCCTCACATTAGTGAATATGTTCCTATTGTAGTTCTGTGAAGCCATCTAGTCAGTCAATTGTTATTTCAATGCCCCATTTCATGAGCCCAAGCCCATAGTTGTCTGTTATCCATACTGCATACACAACATCATCAATCGTCATGTTGTCAATCCTATGCCAAGCACCTTGTATCCTGTTCTCTCTATCAAAGAACAATATGTTGTAAGAGTGTGGGATCATGACATATGCATGCTTCATCAGCCTCCAGTCTTCTTGATCAATGTCAAGATCAACACTAAAATGCCCATCTGACAATGCTATCCAATCAATGCCACTCTCAACAAATTCTATCTCATCATATAGGCCATACCTGTACTTGTCACAGAATGATATCTCTATGAGCTGGTGAGTCTCATGTATGCCATCATTGCAAGTCACTTGGAGTGTGCAGTCAACACCAGCTTCAAACTCTACTGTGAACTCTCTCTTAGATGCATTGATGCTCTTCACTATTGCATCAAGAGAAATCACATTGAAGTCAGTCCAGTTTGAGAAGTCAACATCACCAGTTGTCCTGAACTTTATTGTCTTCTCAATCTTGTTGTTCTCATCTTTCTCGGTGGCATCAAGGTACTTCAAGTCTATCTCTATGCCAGGATAAGAGTATTCACCTAAGCCAATGACAGAATCACTTGACATGCTTATGTAATACTCATTACCGTCCTTGAACTTCACCGGTGTCTGGTCAACTCTTGACTTCAAGTCATAGCCAATGCTTATAGTAGAGCCATCCAAGAACTGTATGCTCACTCCATCTCTAGGCAAGATCTTCAATGCACTGTCATTAGCACTGCATATTATCTCATCTATAGTTGATCCATCTAAGTTGATTGAGAGCACACTGTTCCAATAATGCAAGTTCTCCTTGAGTGTGTCACCTCCATAGAACTGTCCAAGAGTCCAGATCCTGTTAGTGTCAGCATCAAACAATATGGCATGCTCATCATCTACAAGAGACCTGATATACTGGTATGCTTCATCAGTATATCTGGATGAGTTGATACTGACAAACTTCTTGATGATCTTCAAGTCTCTCAAGTCCTCTATCCCAATCTTCTCAGCTATATCTGTTGTATCACTCATAGCTTCTGCCATTCAAAGTAGTCTGTATTGTAAGCAAACATGTAAGAGACTAAGACACTTGCAATGCTTGAGTTGTCAATCAAGTATGATATGTCTCCTTCATTGACAACATTCTGCAAATCATCATAGTCAGACAACCTGTCATTTATCTTGTCAATCTCATAGCTTGTGAATGTTGTAGAATAGCTGTTGCAATATGATGTGATAGACTCTAGATTCAGTGTTATGTTGTGGTAAGAGTTTATCCTACTGTCATATTGTGCTATCGGAATCCAAGTATGGGATTGATGGGTAGTGATATTTTCCCTACTACGAAATTCAGATATCTTCTTTGACTTGTTGTTAATATAAGAAATCATAATCTTTGAATATCACCAAGTTATATTATCGTTAGCTTACAAACCTTTATATAAAAATAAATATAATGACATCCATCATTATAATGTTATTTTTAAGTAGATATATGAATCTTAATTATGATTTCAAATAACACAATAGATAGAGAGATTGCAGAGCTTAAAGACAAGATAACTGCTATTTGCATTCTTTTCAAGAACTTGAATGCAAAAGAGTATAGGGACAATCGTGACTCACTTGATGAGAAAGTGAGGAAAGCTCAAGATAATGTTGATTACAAGCACTTGAACTCATTGCGAAACAATGCACTAGCTGTATTTGACAAGTGCAATGAGATGATGATGGCAAAATAAATACACTAACATAGTGAGATGAGACACTTAAGTGAAGCAATAGGAAAGAAAGTGAATGAGTCAATGGATATCAAGAAGCTTTTTAGCATAGTTGATGAAATGAAAGAGGCATTAGGAGCTGAAACCCTATTAGATGACTTGTGCCAAGCATTGTCAGCTAAAGAGCTAGAAGACAACTTGAGATACATAGACAACATGAGAGACTTAGGGATATTCTGAAGATTATCTTATATAAGCCAAACAAAATTGGGAATAGCCGAAGCTATTCCCAATTTTTGTTAAAAAATATAATTGAACAATCACCAAAAGCTCAATTGATATTCAATAAATGTTGAATATTTGCTCAATATTCAATATTCCCACCACCAACATGTGCAAATGTATTGCCTTCTTCATCGGCAAAGTACTTCTCTACTTGCTTTTGGTATTTCTTGTCTACATATAGGGTCATTGGCACTACAAGACCTTCATCATCAACAACATCAATGAAAGCTATACTATACATCAAGTCTCTTGACTCATTGATATAATTATTGAATTCTTTCATAAAACTTTTTTAATAATATATTAAGCTTGGATATATTCATTATAGTCTATTGACTCTTTCTTGGCATATCCACTATTGAGAGCAGTCCTTATGTGGTTGTTCATTGCTATCATGAAGTCTTTGAATTCATCAATTGTCTCAATCTCATAATAGATGTACTCTCCATCTACTTTGAACCTTAGTTTCGCTGGCAAGTTTGCTCCATCTTGCATGACTGTCACATCATACAGCAGCTTGTAGTCAATTTGGTTCTCCATTGACAAGAATATTGACATCCCATTCCAAGTGAACCTCTCAGAAATTGCTTTCTTTGTCTCATTGTTTATATAAGACTCAATCTCATTCCTTATTGACTCTAATGTTGGCTTCAAATCACTGATGAAGTACATCCATTTGTAGGAGTCTTTCCCATTAGGAGAAAGACCCCAACTTATGATGTATTTTCCATTAGACTTCCTCAAAGGAACATATTGGTCAATCTTACCTGTTGCTACATTCATAATAATAGTTAATCACAGTATATTTTAATTGACATCTAACATTATATTTGAGGACCAAACAATGCATCTAGCTTGATGAATGGGCTAATGTATTGCTCTGGCTCATTCTGCACAACTTGGATGCTACCATCTAAGGCCACCCACACCATAGTGCAGATTCTCTCAGCATGGTTTGCATCTTGGTTAAGGTCTGTTGTCCAGAACACTTTGCTTTGCAACACTCTTCCATCACCATATCCTGTTACATTCTCCTTGTCATCATGCTTGGTGTATGCAGTAGGATCAAATATGCTTGTACCATCTATATCTGAGTTCAATGCTCTCAGTGCGACATCAAACTTAGACAAGTTCTGAATCACGATGTTGAGCTCGTCATTTGACAGCAGATGGCCATTCAATGACATAGAGTACAATTCTGCATATCTTTGGCGTACTGAGAATATCATATCACTGTTAGTCACATTGCCAATTATATGGAGATCACCATGGATAGTGTCATAGTTTGGTTGTCCTGGCTGTATTCCTAATGCAAGAAGCATCTCTGCTTTGTTAGCATATGACCTGTTAGAGTCAGAATACCATGTGAACACACCACCATCAGCAACAGCATTGTTCTCATCCATACATGAGAATCGATACAAGTTCAGCATGCATTCAAACAGCTTAGCTGGATCTGTCCATGGATCGATTGCATTGTTAGGTATGCCATTAACTTGTCTCAATGCATTAGAGGTATACTCATTGTAGTCACCATAGTCATAGTATTCATATCCATAGACTCCATCATGGTAGAATGTAGAGTCAGCTGAGTGCCAATAGTACTTGTTGCCATCCTTCAGCATCCATGGATCAATTGAGACTTGCTTCTTGTTTGTGTTGATGTCTTCATAGACATAAGTCAAGCAAACAACAAGCTGATCTACATCCTTTCCACTCAAAGCTAGTTCTTGTGCAAGACCAGTTGTATTGAAGAACCTCTTGTTTGTGTCCATGTAGTACACTTCATTGACTGGAAGATTCTGCCACAAGCCATTTATTGCTAATGCAGAGCTTCTGGATATTGTGATTTCCTTAGAGAAGTTGTTGCTCTTGCCATTATAAGTCACTTGGGCATTCACAACAAGCTTCCTTGTCATCAAGTCATGGTTAGACTCTTTGGTCTTCACTGTGAAATGGTAGTTAGAGATTATTGGTATAGCATCAATCATGTCAGTTGCTGGATCTGCACCAACACTTGTTACTGACAAAGTGGCTCTTGACAACACAAGCTCTGAGTATTCACCAGGAGCTATGAAGTGATTAGCATAGTCTGGGTTGTTTGTTGGGTTAGAAACTATATCGGTTGCATTGCCCCAAACATACAAGTAGTTGTTGACCTTGCTATATACACGGATGTCATATCCAATAGTCTTGTCATCAGCAGCAAGAAGCTCAATGTCTGTGTTAGTTGCATCTTCAATGCTATTCTCATTCTTCACAATCTTTATCTCATCTGGGTAGAAGCAGCCAACTCGCCAATTCAAGCCTTGAGTGACTTCATTTCCAAACTCATCAACAACTGACAGCTCTAAGTATCCAGAATCCAAGAATGATGTCTTGTTGTTGAGCCTATTGACATTGATAGTGAATTGGTTCATCTCACCAGATGCACTCTTCTCACCAAGTGAGACATTGCAGTTGTTGGTGTAAGATCCACTCAAGTCAGCATCCATGTTAGCTATTGCAACATTGTAGTTAGATGGGCTAAGCACAACATCATAAGTGAATGCTTTAGTTGTCTCACCATTCAAGTCTGTCAAGAAGTTGTCAACAACATACTCATCATTAGAGTTCTTGCTGAGCTCTACTGACTCACCAAGAGCATTCTTCTTGAATATCTTTATCTCAGTGATCTTAGTTGTTACCAATGAGATGCTGTATCTGATTGTGAAAGCAGATGAGCGGGCATCATCAAGGATGATTCCTACTGTTACAGTGAAGTTTGTCCCATCAGCATTGATGATAGGTGAATATCCTATCTGCAATGTTCCATCATCATTCACATATCCTTCTAATCTACCAAGATTGCTAACCTGTGACTGAGAGTCACCAAATGTTGGGATTATCTCCTTGACATCACAGTTTATGTCATTGTTAGTGAATTCAACGTCAAACATATACTCAATGTCCGAACGGTCAACTGTAACGGTCCTACCTATCACACTGACTCCATCATGCATGATGTTAGTTGTTGATGCATTAGGCTTCACAATAGGTACTATTTGCACATCAACATAAGTTGGTGCATCATTGACTGCTGCTAAGCTGTCTTTCAGTTGGATTCTTACCATCTTCTCTGAGTCTGTGTACTCATAAGAAGAGAGCAATCCAGTACCATTGTCATTTGACAATGTAGAGTTGGTGTTGATTCCACCATAGTTGTATGAGTAAACACCAGTAGTTGCATTTTGTCCCCATACACGATATCTTCCAACAGCATTGTCAAAGTAGTAAGGCTCAAATGTTATCTTCCTCTCATTTGATATTGGGAAGATTGTTGCAACCAATTGCACTTTCTGTCCTGCAACTATTGTGTAAGTTCCATCACCATTGTCTGTGAAGTGCTTTCCAGGAGATGTGACTGTCAAGAACACTGACTTCTCAGCATCAAAGTGTACTGCATTGTCAGCACGGAACCACTCAGCAGGCCATATGCTTGTCATGAGCTCATAGTCTTCTTGTGTCAAGCCACCATCAACTGTCTCACTGTGTCCATACAGCTTGATGACACCTTTCTTTATAATGAAGTTGTCTTCACCACTTGAGTTCTTTCCTAATGTTGTCTTGATCTCATTTAGCCACTCAATGCTATCTTTGCCATTTACCTTAGCAGGAAGCTCAATCTTGTCAAATGACAACACACATGAGTATTGTGACATCAGCACATTGTCATTCTTCAGTGCTTTGAACCAAGTGTCCAAGAACTCAATAATGTCTAAGCCTTTGCAATCAAGTATCTCAAAGTGCTTCAATGCAGAGTTAGGCGAGTAGTTGAAGTAGTTTCCTTCTGTCTCAAGGTCAAATGTCTCACTGTCAAGCACCATGTTCTGAATTGTTGATGGAAGAGACACTTTCTCAAATGCCAATCCCTTAGCAGGCAAGAAATTAGTTATGTTAGAGTCTGATGCTAAGAACTGACGCAAGTTCCCAAGCTTAGATATGTCCGGTGTAGATGACAAGTTGTAGCAAGTACGTATGTCAAGTACTTCAAGCGTTGCAAGCCTGTTCAAGTTAGATATCTGCTGCAATGCACATCCATTTTGCTCTGACAGAGTCTTCTCACCACCAATTATCAGCTCTTGGAGCATTGATCCCTTGTCTTCACTCCAGTTGAAGTTGATTGATGATCCAAGAGAGTCACGATACTCAGAGAAGTCAAGCACCTTGACTTTGTAAGTACCAAGCATCTTCATTGGGTTACCAAGAATCAATGTCTCAGCTGTTGTGAAGTAGTATTCTTCATCACCAGCAAGCTCAACGAAGTTGTTGCCAAGTGTGACATTGTTAGATTGTATAGTGAAGTAGAAGCGGCTTCCAGCTACCATTCTCAAGAATCTCTTCTGGTTAGAAGATGATGCTGTAAGTCCCATGTAGAACTCAAGAGCATTTGTAGCATATTCACCGGCAGACCACTTAGAGTCATACAAGTCGAAGCGATGACGCAACCACCAGTCACGGTGTGATGCGCGGCTTCCTTGCAAGAATGGCAAGTACTTAGTGTTCTGGTATGGGTTGTGGGCATCTGTTCCCTTGTTGTCAATGTCATTGAATATTCCAATGTACTTGTACATCTCAGAGTTGTTGTACATACGCTCACTCCAAGTGCCAGACTGCTTGTTGTTGAACATGTCAAGAGCAATGTCATAAGTCAGCACATTAGAAGAAACCATTGCAGTTGCAATAGTCTGCACCTTCTGCATGAAGTCTTCATCTTGCTCAAGCAAGTTCCAAAGCACTGAGCCAAATCCAGCATATGCATATGATCCAACAGAGTAGTCATAAGTCTCACGAGTCACCTGCCAGTCATAAGCAAGATATCCATCATTACGAACACCAAGGATTGTGTCATTGTCATAGTTGATGAAGTAGTAGTGCTTTCCATCTTCTGTTGTCATCATAGTGTTCTTGATCACCTGGTCAACTGCTGCAAACCTCATTATATACACATAGTAAGCTGCAAGCTTCCAAACATCAAAGTGATCATACTTCTTGTCTTTGAAGTATTCCATCAATGGCTTTCCTTGGAAGGACTCACCACGTGAAACAAAGTTTCCACTACCAGTCTCGGTCACAATGTCTTCACCAGAAGCATAGCGTACACCACTCTGTCCAAACTCATCAGTGTAAGTGTAGTTAGATCCATTCCTTGTCAAGTATACTGTCACCCATGCATTTGGATTCACTTGGTCACCATCACTGTTCACACGCTTGCCATCAAATGTGTGCACCTTTCCAGTGTATACATTGTCACGCAATACAACATTTGACAATGTCTTCTTCACATCTGAACGATCATATGTGTTGTCAAATATGTACCAAGTGTATCCTGAGTTAGGATAGTAGACTTGCTCAACTTGCTCAATCTGTGTGTCATCTTGTGATGCTGTGAACACATATGGGCGATTGCTAGTAAGCTGTGCCATCACTTTAGCTACCTTAACTGAGACATTCTCATCTTCAGTGTACAATGCTGTGAATGAAGATCCAGTTACATTCTGTGATGCATAGTCTTGATAGTAGTATATAGCTTTCTTTACAGCTTTCTCAATGAGCAAAAGCTCATCTGGGTCATTTGGATTCAACAGTATTGGCTTGTCATTGTCATCATACATAGTGTTGCCACTTCCATCTGTACGGTAGAAAGTAGTAGTCTTGTCTTTGTATGATGTAGATGGTACACCAATGTACAGTGCGTCAGGATACTTGAATCCATCAATTGTCTCACCAAGGTGCTCTGAGTATTCCTCTGCTTGGCCTTCACTAATCTCTGTGAAGTCTGACAATGTGTATCCGTCTTTGCCACCAACTTCAACTGTCACTGCATCTTTGCAGAAGTTGACAAAACGAATTAGAGTCTCAAGGTTGTTAGTCAATGTGTCATTCAAGTCATCATTGTCTGGCCAGCGAGCCTCATAAGTCTTGAACAATGGACGGTCTTCGTTGTCACTTCCATCATCTGAATAGCCAACATCTGAGCCATCAGTGTCATCAGTTATGATGTTGCTCATCTGTGCAAGTGCAGATCCATTCTGCAAGCATTCCCAGCACTCAACATGTGAAGCATCGAATATCACGTTGCCATCATCATCTTTCAAGTCCTCAAATCCAAACAATGGAGTAGATCCTTTGTCTGTCATGATGTTGTATAGTCCTAAGAAGATAGGATCACCAAACTGACCTTCTATAAAGTTTCCTTCATTGTCACGAACACGTGGCCTGTTGACTATCACTATAGGATATCCATCACAAGATGTACGGATGTCCCCATATTCTAAGCCAGTGTCAACTTTGTATTGCAATGCAGCAGCTTGTGCATTTGTACGGCATGGAGTAGAAGTGTTGTATCTCTCACCATCAGTGTTGTTGCTGAATCCACCATCACCAACTTCAACATCTCTCATTACATTGTTCCAAAGCCTACCAACACCAGCATTGTGTGTCATTGAAGACTCAGCATAGTCGCACTTGATTGTCCAACGGTCGGTGTACAAGTCTTTCTCTTTGTATCTTGCATATCCACCATATGAATACAAAGTCTTGCCAGCATTTATCTCTTTGTTGAGGTTCTTCACTTTGTCAAACTTGTATCCAGTCACATTGCCTTCTTCATCTTTGACATCACTCTTGGTGAATAGCTTTATTCCAGAGTGCCAGTACATGCGAGCTTTTGCTGGGCTGACTTCATAGTAGTTCTCAAGCTTGTCAATTGTAGTCAAGCTTCCATTGACTTCTTCTTGCCATTTCTTGTTGCACATTGGCACAATGCCACCAACCGGTTGTGACAAGTCTAGCTGTCCACTTTGTATCTGTGAGATCAATGTCTGGTCTGTCAGTCCTTGATACACTCTTGTCTGATACTTGTAGTGGTCATTTGAAGCATATCCACGAAGAGTTGTGCTGTCATTGTTCTTGTTGAAGTACAAACGGAAGTTACGACGTGGATAGTTCATTGATGATGTACCTTGGTTAGACATCCAAGCATCATAAGCAAAGTAGTTGAACTCTGGATGAGATGGGTCTTGGTACAGTATGTCAACCGGCACATTGCTCTTCTTGTTGAACACTTGGACGATAGATGTCATCACATCACCATATATAATCATCACAGGAACATTGATGTCACCATTCAGTATCTTGTCAACATCAATAGTTGTGCCTTCACTGTAGATGTCATTTCTCAAGTAGTTGCGACGAATGTCAGATGAGTCTGCAATGTAGTTGTCTACACACTCATCAAGAGTAAGTGCACGTCTGTATATCCTCATGCTGTGGATCTTCACAGTTGCCTTGCCATCAGTGTTGCCTATAGTGAATGACTCAGGTGTGTCAGTTCCAAGGCTATCTGAAGATGTGAACTGTGCTGCACGATCCAAGATTCCATTCACAACAATGTACATCAAGTAAGGGCTCTCACTGTTCTCGGCGGCTTGAGTGTTTCCATTGAAGATGAATTGTATCTTCTGCCTAGCACCATCTTTGTAGTTTGTGTGGATGCTGACATTGTTGTTAGACCTCAACTCAGCATTGCATGCATTGATGAATATGTGTGCACCATTCTCTTCACCATAGTGCATTATAGCTGCATCATCATCTTGCACATTAGCAGTCTCAAAGTCAATCTCAAATGTCAATCCAGAGTTGAACAATGAGAATATGTTGATTGGTATTGTCACCGTAGCACCATTGTTGAGTGTGAGAGTGTTGTTCAACCAACCATTCTGAGAGTTCCAAAGGACATTCTCAAACTGTGCTGCATACCGACGCTCAATTGATGTCCCTTCTGGCACATACACATACTCCCATACATTGCGCCTAGCTTCTGGCTCATTGTTGCTACGATTCAATGCTGACAGCTTCAGCACCATGTTAGACTTAGCTTCAGAAATCTCAACACTTGACTTAGTAACATTCACATCAAGCACAACTGTCTCACCACCATCAACTGTGTTGATGATTGAGAGAGTCATAGTGCCATAAGTCTGGAATGTGTAGTTGAATGAAGAAGTTGTTCCAGAAGGAACATTAGCTTGAGTGCTTGCAACTTCTGCATTTGTAGCTTTGTCTTTCAACACCAAGTCAACTATGATAGATGAGCCATCTGCTGAGTTTCCACGACCACTAGTGTCATATACAGCATACTCAACATCCATTGACTGGTATTGCTCTGTTGTGATCTTGATGACATCATCTTGGCCGACAAGAGCACCTTGGTCTAGTGTCCTTGTGAACAACACATAAGATCCTCGGTCCATTCCTGCCTTAGTGAGGACAAAGTCATAGTACAATGTCTGAGACTTTATCTCTTCATTGTTCTCATTGAGCACAAAGAAGTAGAACTGTATGTTGTGCTTTCCAGGTGTTGCCCATGACTCAAGAGTTCCATTCTTGTCAAACTGCAAGTTCAAGTCATAGTTCTGTGGAGAGTTAGAGCCAATGTAACGACTTGGCTTTGTCTCACCTTCAACTTCAGCACCATCAACATTGACACCATCAATGTAAGTTCTCAAATACTTAGCACCTGTACCAATAGCGGTTATTGTAGTTCCAAAGTAAGGGTTGCTTACATCATCAAGTGGTATGCCATTGTAGTAGTAGAAACCATTAGGATCTGGCACATCAAATGTAGATGATATAGCAAGATTCAATACACGATATTGATATATGATAGTTGCAGATACGTTGAAGCTAAGTGCTGTCAATGTGATTGTTATAGTGTTTACACCTTCAAGCAAGTAGTTTCCTAAATCTTCAAACTCATAAGATATTGGATCATCTCCATATACCATGTCTAGGTATTGTGTTGGCAATGTTTGCACACCAGAGACATTGTTGTTCACGGTCATAGCTAGTGACATCCTAGAAGGTTGCACATGATCAGAACTGTCTTTGACAAGATACTTGAAAGATAGCTTTTGTGAACCAACTTCGGACAGAAGCACAGTGTTGACCTGCTTGCTCTGGTCAGAGATGACAACTGTTGCTGGTGCTGGTGCATCAAAGTTGAACAGCACTTTAGCCATGTTGTCGGATGGGTTTGATGCCCACAAGTTGTAGTCATCTTGGTCTGCGAAGATCAGATACTTGTTAGTTCCTGTAACTTCCTCAAAGCCATCTAGCTTGTCTTTGTCATAGTACAAGTAACCAAACTTCTTAGCTAAAGATTCCTTTATGAACTTTTGGACTTTCTCACCAGACACTGGCAGACCGTTAGTCTTCTCATCACCTCCCCAATCAAAAGTCTTGTCAATATCTTCTGTATAAAGTTTTGTAGCCATATATTTAGCTTTTGGTTTGATATATTTTTAACTTAATTCAATGTTGATAAGTCATTACCAAAGATTTCATGTCAAGATTTTGATATCCTTATGTGTATGCACAAAATCTTTATATAAAAATAAACGAAAACATCCGAACACAAACCAAAAAGAGCAGCTTGTAGCTGCTCTTTATCAATCACTTAATATGTACAGACACATCAAGCTATTGTCTCATCCCAATAGTCTGCACGGAAACCTACTGTCAGTTGTCTTGCATCTGATGAGTTGTAGTCTAGTGTGTTGAGTCCTGAGATGCTAGTGATGAACACATCTTTGAACACAACTTCACGCCATACAGTGCCATCACGATTAGCTTCTGATACATGCATTGTGTCACATGTGTATTGTGACTTCAGAGCACGAACACCAGTTGCAAGGTCATAGCTCAAGCGTCCCCATGCTTTGAAAAGCTTCAAAACATAAGCATCAGTCACATTGCGTAAGTTCAAGTTGAACACGATTGTGAACTCTGCTGTTGTTGTGTCAAGAGTTGGATTCAAGAATGACACATCAACCCCCAAGAATTTCTGAGAGTTTGCACTAGCAACCTTTTGGAGAGCATCAAGTCCATCAACAGAGACAACTTGCTGTGAGAGTATTTGCAACTCTTCACCAGAGAACTCACCAGCAATTGCTTCTGGAACTGTGAATGCAATCTCAAAAATCGATTGGTGCATTGGGTCCCACTTCTCAACACCAGCTTTTACATTAGTTATATGTGGTAAATGTGATACTTGACTTGCCATAGTTTATTGTCAGTAACATCAAATATTTTTCGTAGTGTTAATTAATAATAAGCTCAACATCTAACATATGGCATGCCAGCATGCCATATGCAGATGTTTAGCAATTATCAGTCTTTGATTGTAGAACGAATTGCACCACGGCGATACAATGTAAGCTCTTGGATCATCTTTCCACAGCCATATCCAGGCTCAATTATAGTAGAAAGTATGGACATCTCATTCTCAATTATCTCTGGAGTGTTGTTAGACTCATCCATGATGTTGTGGTAGTCTTCAATTCCACCATTAGCAGCAACACGAGCACAAATAGTGTTAGCCTTGTCAAGGATTGCATTGCGTGTAGCGATGTTGTTGAAGTCCCACTGGTATTGCTGGAGAACCTTCTCAATCTCATCTTGCAAGTAGATGACTAGCTCACGGATGTTGACCTTAGACAATGCTGAAACAGGAGTCTGCTTAGCTGTCTGGTTAGAGTTGATGAATGTTCCAAATCCAGGCTTGTAGACCATGCAGTTGACACCAAATGGCTCTAGTACATACAGCTCTTCCTTAGAGTAGTTGTAGTCAGGGCCAACAAGGCCAGAATAGCTTATCTTGCCATAGTTAGGACCAGCTATGATGTAGTATGGCTGGCGAGATGTGTACTTCTGCATGAACAAGTTAGAAACCAATGCAGCAGAAGGCACTATTGAGTCAACATACCCATCAGAGAACTTCAATGGAGTGTAGAATGCACAGAATGATGCACCTTCAGTGTCTTCAGGAAGAGAGAACTTGATAGCGGTGGCTTTCTTCTTGTTGTATCCAGCTGCTACATAGTTCACATCAAAAACATCATCACTATTTGTGAATGAAGTGTAAGGGCACTTAGTGAAAGTCTTCACTGATGGGAAGTTCAAGATAGCAAATGCTGATTCTTTCTCTTTAGCCAAGAAGCTCAATACAGACTTCAATGAGCTGTCAACATATGACTCAAATGTGTCAACCACATAGCGATAGTCAATGTCAGACTTGTTCTTCAATCCAGTGCGCAATCCTTTGTACTCAGTCAGTGCTGACAAGATGAACTTTTGCCAATTCAGCTTTCCAAGCATCGAAGATTCTTCTGGTTTGTCATGCTCATATACATATCCTTCAAGATATTGAGGAACCATTGTACCAATCTCTTGGTTCAATGCATTGTCAATACGAATCAACCATACATTTCCATCACCATCTTCATAAGTCTTAGGCTCACCAGAGAATGTGATGTAGTACTGTATGATGTTTCCATCATCGTCATGCTCAACATCTATAGTCTGGACATATACATTATCATAGAAGCCATTAGTCTCAACATCATTTGCAGTTCCGTCTTCAGCTAGCAAGCAGTCACCAACTTGGAGGATTGAATACAATGTGTTCTCATAGATTGTCTCTGATATAGCTGCTGCAGTGCCATTCTTCATGTCATCAAGTGACCAGCTGTCACTTACAGGAATGAATGTAACTGAAGATCCATACACAGACTCATCTTCATGGTTGACCATTGTCACAACAACATCAACAAGAGAAATCTTCATGTTCTTGTCAAGATCTGTGTACACTGATGTGCTGCTAGTTGCTTCAAGGCGAGCAATAGAAGTTATGACTTTCTGAGGTCCTTCTTGGACGAAGTTGCCTTCAGCATCAATGAATGGATAGCTGCTCAATGTGTCATCATTCTCAGCAACAACATTATATACTGAACCATAGCCACTATCATACTTCTTGAAGTACTTAGCTACACCATCTATCTCAACTTCAACTGCATTGTCAGCAGAAGCATTCACTTCATATGCAGCACCAAGCTTGACACCAATTGTCCACATCTCGGCAACAGACTCACATTGGATTGTGATAGTGCTTGTTGAGCCAACTTGGCGAAGAGTGATTTGCTTAGTGAAGTTGTCATCTGATGGATCAAAGCTAGCTACATACAATGTACCCATCACTTTACGGGTAGATTCTGACAAAGCGATGATAGGCTCATACTTGTCAGTCTTAGAGTTGTACTTGACAACATTGTTTATGAATGTCACTTTGTTAGAGATGACTGGTGAGTTGTTGTTTCCAAGCAAGTTGCTAGAAGCTTCACCATTGAACAACTTGTTGATTGTCAAACCTTCTCCTTCAACTGCGATAGACAGACGACCAGACAAGTCAATCTCAGCTGTCTCTTCTTCATATAGCATGTCAACATTGAATGACATCATCATGTTGTGCTCACTCTGCTCTTGGTTGAATGCAACATCAAGTGATGCATAGTTTCCTTTCTTGTCTTTGAATTCAGGAATCAAGCAACCAACATAGTGTCCAATTGCATGAGATGTCTCATCAGAATACAGCTCATCCAATGTGTCGATCCAATCACCATAAGCGTTTGTGACATGCTTAGCAAGACGGAGCAATGGGTTGCCATCTTCATCTTTGTTGATGTGGCCTTCTTCATCAGTAGAGATCTCAAAGTACTTCTTCAATGTGCTAGAAGCAAGAACTTGGTTAGCTGTGAACTTAGTACCAAACACATAGATCTCAGCAAAGAAATCAGAAATCAAGCTATTCTGGTATTTAGACAAGAATTCTGGCATGTCTTCTAAGTTGTCACTGTACCAATCTGACACTGTGATGTTGTATCCAGAAACCTTGCTACCTGATGCCTTACGGATAAAGTAAGATGCTGAAGTCTCACGGGTGTTAGTTGTACAGATGTTGATGTATTGGTCCATCACTGATCCATCAACTGACTTCAAGTCATTCAGCTTCTCTGCGTCAAGTTCCCAGAATCTTGTTGTGTTGTAGATATCTTCAACAGCAAGCTTCATTGGTTCGATTATCTCAAACTTAGGATTGAATGATGTGTTGATAGTTGCACCATCTACAGCTTCATTCTCAAACTTCTTCAAGTTCAAGCAAAGTATAGGACCTGCTGACAAAGCTTGCATAGCAAGACGATGGAAATAGATACCACGCTTCTCAAGCTTCTTAGAAATGTCACCGAAGTAAGCTTTAAATTCTGTTACATTAGTCACATAGACTGGCAAGTTGAAAGGACCTTTAGCTGAATAGCCGACAACTAAACGTAGTATCTCACTATCAACATTTTGTACTGTTGTCTTGTCAAACACTACACGGTAAACACCTGCAGCCTTGAACTGTTGTAGATAAACAGGAATCATTTAATATATTTGTCTTATATTTTTGTTAATTTCTTAAGACTAAGAGTTCTTTCCACTCTATACTTGGAAAGTCTTAAAATCTTTATATAAAAATAAAAAATTTTGATCTGATTGACTATCACAATGATTTATTGTGAATTTAGCATTTTGCCAGATTCCATTATGTGAAACACAACCAATTGCTAGACTATTTTAACTTGAATAGTGCAATGATATGTGCAATTGGCAATACAATGATTGGAGAAAATGAAGGATTCATAAAATATCTTCTAGAGAATGGGGCAGAGATATTCCCTATATGCTTAGATAGAAAAGATCACCACGGGATTACAATTGAATTCAATCCAGGAATAGCTATTGTTGATGATTCAATTTTAGTGTCATTGAGGTCTTCAGACTATATGCTATGGCAGTCATATAATCATGACATCACTTTAGGAGACAAGTTCTTTGGGTATTTTTGTGATGATATAATACATAGTTGGCTATATATGTATAAGCTCAATGAAAATGATGCACATGACAATGAATTCCAATTAGTTGATATTGATGATTCAAGAAACTTCACTATATTTCGTGGCATAGAAGATTGTCGTCTTGTAGTGTGGGACAATAAAACATATGCTTGTGGTACATCTAGAGAAGGTAATGATGGTTGGGAAGCAAGAATACACATGATAGAGCTTGACACAAGTGATAGCAACAAGATAGTAGAGGCTAACCATTATGTCATACCTGTTAAAGATGAAAAAAGTTGTGAGAAGAACTGGATGCCAATCAATGACAAGCCATTCACTTGGATAAGGTGGACAAACCCTATGGAAATCATAGAATATGACATCAAGACTGGAAAGTCATCAACAACAAGAAAAGATGTTGACACAAGATATAGGACAGACTTGAAAGGGAGCTCTAATCTAATCAAAGTTGATGGATACTACTATGCATTTGTGCATTCTACAGACTTGTTTGAGTTTTTTGGGTCTTGGCATAGGAAATATCTGTCATGTTTAGTGAAATTTGACAATGACTTGAACATAGTTGCACAATCAAAGCCACTTGAGTTTGACCAAAACTTCTTGATACATTTTGTTTGTGGAATGGCATATGATGGGAAGAATGCATACATATCTTATAGCATTGATGACTCTATACCATATATAGTGAAAGCCCCAATAGGTTTGCTAACAAGATTAGTCTGATTTTCATATGATATTAGATAACAAGATATATGAAGTTGGTCTAGTCAGGTATCTGCTAGAGAATGGTGCAGAGATAGCACCATTAGAGCTAACTGGTGTCTCTGGCAGAGACATACTTGCATCAATGAATCCAAGCATATTCATTGATGGAGATGTTGCTTATGCCAACATTCGTGGAGTGAACTATAACTTATTCTCAAATGGCAATCTAGTTGACTTCTCTATGGAGAATCAACCAATAACTTATGTATCTAAAGACATATACCATTTGAAGACCACCAACTTCATGGCAAACATAGACTTAGATAGCTTAGAGTTGTCAGGCTTGTCCATGGTTGACACATCACTTCTTGACAAAGAGCCATTATGGGACTTTGTTGGTCTTGAAGATGCTAGGATTGTGTCATGGCCATATGGTGGTGAGAAGCACATGTACCTTTGTGGTGTCAGGCGAGATGATGACACTACAAAGACTGGGATTGGTAGGATGAACTTGTCAGAGATTGAGCTTATAGATGGCAGATGGGTTGAAGTGAAGAGGATCAAGATCCCAGCGGCTGGTGATGACAAAGCATATTGTGAGAAGAACTGGATACCAATCATTGACAAGCCATTCACTTGGCTCAAGTGGGCTAACCCAATTGAGATAGCAAGATATGACATTGAGACCAACAAGCTAGATGTTGATTTCAAGAGATACTATGATGAGTCAAAGATGAAGCCATATAGAGGAGACTCACATATTGTGATGCATGATGGGCACTATTGGTGCATAATGCATGATTGTGACTTCAGGTTGCTAGATAAAAGCACTAATGCTAGATGCTGTACATATGGACATTATGTCATAGAGCTTGATGAAGACTTGAATGTTGCTGATGTGTCAGGCAAATGGAATTACTCAAATGACTTTGATATTGAGTTTGGGTGTGGCTTAGCTATAAGAGATGGGTATGCATACATATCTTATGCTGAAGATGACTCAGCAGCATACATAATAAAATTCAAAGCAGACTTGCTTTTTAAACCAAGATGACATGGAAGAAGTGGTTATATCTAAGAGGCTGAATGACAAGATAAGAGGATACTATCTTGGCAATGTATCATTGTTTGACATTGGCATGGCATATATTGATGAGTGCTTGTACTCAGCTGCTGCTAGCTATTTCTTGGCCGCCGCTAGGAAGTCAAAGTATGACATAGAGAAGTCTAAGTCTATAGCATATTGTGCATATGCATATAGCATGCAACTAGAAGATGACTCATCTGACTGGCAATTTGAAGTTGTTGAGGAGCTTTGCAAGCATGCATTAGTAAAAGACAGAGACAACTTGCTTGCTATAAAGATTCTTGCAAACACATACAAGGCTAAAGGATCAAAGAACCACTTGTATTGGATTGAATATGCATTGAAGCATTGTGACATCCAAGATCCTATTGACAGAGTACTGATGTACAAAGAATGTCTAGAAGCTTGCAACACATACAACAAGAGAGAGAATAGAGAGTTCTTTGAGAAGCTTTTCATTTTCATCGAAGAGAACAAGTTGAGGATACCAGATGAAATGTGCTATTTCTTCTATTCTGAAATGCTAAAGACATGGAATGACAAGATAGTGTCTGACAAGTGTCTTGAGATGCTTGAGAGATGCATGTCAAGTGAAGTTGGTGAGATCATCATGCATGTCGAAAACAAGACATACTGTGAGATAACTAGCAAGAACTGCCCATTCACTATGTCTAAGATTCTTGAAGGACATGGATTCTATGGATCAACAATATCTCCATATAGCATAGAGAATTGGGGCTTGGAAAGAGCAAATGAGAACATGCCATTAGACAAGTGGACAATAACATATGATGATTATTTCACAAACTTCAAAGATGATAGTGGCAATGCAGGGATCTTGATTATAGGAGATATTGATCAGCTTGACAGCATAGTCAAGTCAATGTCATTTGGAGATTGTGGATTTAGCATCATAGTGTTGTCACCAATGGCATATAGCATAGCACAACAATCAGGAATAGAGAGATGGTATTCAATCTATAGTGAGTTTAGTGAACACTCAATAATTCCAGGATACAAGACACTCATAAAAAAATCTTTAGCATGAAAGCATGGATAGAGGGACAAGAAGAGAGAAGACTAGGTCAAAATACATCTCACGTTTGAAGAAGCTGTTCAACAAGTTCTCATTTGATGAGAAGTTTGAGTCATGGAAAGACTTCAATGACAAGTGCAGATGGAGCAAGATGCTAAGAGATGGCAAGACTTACGGGAGGTCTGCAATGAACAAACTTGAGAAGCACTTGAGGAACAAGAAGATTAGGCAAGAAGACAAGATGTCTTCAAGTGATGTTGATTGAACATCGTGTTGTCATGCAACACATTGTCACATATCAAGACTATTGTGAAATTTATTTTGAAAATTGCATTTGCAATTGTGAACTTGAGCTGACCAAGTTCTATAATCTCAATAGTGATTTATAGAAAACTAGAGATTGTTATGGATCATGTAGAAAGCATTCGGTTTGAAGAGAGGAATCTTGCACAAATCAGAGAGTCATATGACTACAAGTGCCCATTTTGTGGAAACCCTACACCAGATGATGGATACACTGTTGATGGAAAGGAATATCCTAAGGTTTTCAATGAGAGAGAGATTGAAGTTGATGACATGAAAGCTATCTGTTGGGAAGAAGTGCACATGTGCATGAATTGCAACAGACTTTATAGATTCACTAATGGTTGTTGATTGATATTATGTTTTTTCATAACAAAAAACCTCATATATGGAAAGCCGTATAAGACTTAAGATTAGAGAATGCCGTAAAGGCAAAGACATTGTTGGGTATGCATTGAAGAGGAGATACCCATTCTTGAAGATATTCTATCAATGGAAGACTATGTCATTCCACAACTCTTACCATGATGCAATAATGGCAAAGATAATGTACATCCCAAAGAGCAGTGAAGTGTATGATGAGCATAGCTTCTGCAAAGACTCTTGGAGATACTTTGTGAAGAAGCACATGCGAAACAACTACAAGACATACAAGTCAAGGATTGATGAGTCTATAGATAGGATGATTTGCTATTGATTTAAACAACTTATTAATGTTTTTTCAAATGGAGAGAGTTGACTTAGAGAAGCTCATTGTTTCAATAGTCATAGAAGACAGGAATCTTGCTGAGCCAAAGCCATGTTCAAAGTTGATTTCTGACGCATTGAAGCAACAAGGCTTAGAGATAGTTGGAAACAAGATAATGAAAATCAAGAAGCAACACACATTGAACCATAACTATTCTGATTTCTATTATGATTAATGATGAAATGACATTTGGTGACTTTAAACGTCTAGACTATAGTGATAATATACCAATCAGCAAGGTGATAGAAGACTTGATGCATGACAACATCATTGACTATGCAATGTTGTCAACATGCTATGTCAAGTCATTAGAGAATAGAATCCATGAACATAAATCCAAGTTCAATGAAGCTACAACTAGCTTGATGCAACTGTTGTGTGGGAACTTCACTAAAGATGAAGATAGAGACAAGATAGTCAAGAGGGCAATACACATAATGAACTTGAACAAAGAGATGTTCCCACATATCTTAGACTCTAAATATGGATATGCAAAAGAAGATGAAGAGTATTGGGACAATTTCTGCAAGCGGGTATATGGCACAACCTTAGAATGAAAAGCAAAACATGACACCATCAACTTTTGCATGACTTTATTGTGCTTTTTGTTGAATTTCCTTCATGATAATCTATGTTTATAGTGTACTTAAATATATTTTGTTATGAAGATTATTGGTTTTTCAAACAAGTTCTACACACTTTGGGAAGTGACGACTTCAGTCACCCAGTTGGCTCCAAGCCATAGTCGTGTAATCACGAGATATGAATACATCAAGAACATCTCAATGGACATTGATGTTGTCAGTGTGAAATACCCAGGTGTCATGATTGATGAGTCACTCAATGGCAAGACTAAGTCATGGGAAAGCTCTAAAGATGTGTGGGAAGACCTTGATGTCTTCAGGTTTGGAAAATACAAATATGAGAACATTGATGAGAACGGTGACACAAGATACATCTCATGGTATTGGACTAACATATATGATGAGCATAAAGCATATGTGTCATGCTTGCTTGAGAGGCGTGGATATGAGGTGCGCAGGTATGACAATGGCGAAGAATACTTGATGTCACCTGAAGATCTTGAGAAAGAGCAGAAGGAGCTTGAAGAATTCTATGAAATTGCAGACATGATCTTTGAAAAGAAAGAGTTTGAGTTCACCCCTAAGTCAAATCTCCATGAGGATGGCAACTATTGCCTAAAGGGCCATGTGGTGTTCCACTTCCCAGAAATCAAGAGATACTGCTATGAAGGATATGATTTCTACTTGCCAGTCATGGACAAGAAAGCAAAGAGGATAAAGAACAAGACAATAGTTGTCAAGGAATACAAATACTCTAAGATTGGCAAGACAACAATACAAGTTGATGTCTCTAAGTTTGAGATAAAGAAACAACCGAAAACTGAAGTAGCTTAGGCATGAGAATGATGAATCAATATTATAATGCACTAGAGCTTGTTAAGAAGCTCTTTGATGGAATAGTTGACAAAGGTGGAGACAAGTATGTCAACCATCTTGTCAGAGTGTCTGAAAGAGTCATCAATGAGAAATCAAGCATGCCAAGTGACAAGAGCCAATTGTATAGCAAAGCTGCTATTGTTGCTTTGCTGCATGATGTAGTTGAAGACACTAGATACACTATAGATGACTTGCGTAGAGATGGATATGATGATGACATCATCTTGGCCGTTGATGCAATCACTAGAAAGAAAGATGAGCATTGCTATCTTGATTACATTGTCAGATTGTCAAGCAATGAGATAGCTAAGGTCGTCAAGATACATGATCTTGAAGACAACATGGACATCACTAGGCTCAATGAGCTCAATGCAATTGACTTGAAGAGACTAAGCAAGTACTGGCACTGCTGGAGATACTTGAAAGGCAAGATTAGCTATGGTGAATGCTATGACAAGACATGCAACAACATCAAGAAACAGAGCTAGCAATCTAGCTTAGTTTCTATTCTACATAGTTTAAGTTTCACATATCACATATATGACAAGATGGAAAATTCAGAATTATTAGAGAAATTCCCAGAATGCAATGCTATCAAGGCAGATGAGAGTGTTGCTGCTTTCTTAGAGAGCTTGTTCAGTTCTTGCAAGACTTACAGAGAGATAAGTGGCAAAATCTTGAGTCATTTTGAGAAGCTTTGGGCATGCCCTAATTGCAATTGTGACAATACAGCCTATAAGAGATGGGCTGACTATTTCTATGGACACTTAGATGCTAGTGATGGTGGGATGAACTTGTCTAGCTGGGCTAATCTAGTGAGTGATGAGTTCTTTTCAAGGAATGGCCAACGACGCACATTTGAAGAAGCATGCAAGATAGCATCAGACTTGTGGACAGACATGATATTCAAGCCAATTGTACAATATAATGGAGACACTTCAAGCAATGGCCTCACTATCCAAGCATTAGGCACTCTTGTCAAAGAGAGAGCAATCTCAAATATAAATGATGATGCAAAGAAGACATTCAATGAGAAGATGAGAGACTACTACTTGTCTGGTTGCTTGTACAAGATTGACAATGGAGATGGCACATCATTTGAGACAAGCATATGCCCATATTCAGACTATGGACCAAACTCTCCATTGTATGACATATTGAGTGAGTCAGGAATAGATGTGCAATACATTGACAGCATCTGCCCATGGAAGACTGGTGTGACTATAGACAAGCTAGACAATACAGTAGTTCTGAAGACTTATCACAAGACAACATATATCTGAGATACATATAGGCAAAAAAAGAGTGAATCTTCACAGATTCACTCTTCAAGTCCCGACTTAATAATGACGGGTAGGAATATATAGAGGCGAGATATCGCTTATATATTTTCTTTAGATAAGTCCAAAGTCAGGGCTATCAACTACGAATGTGTAGTATTGTGTTTGTGGATAGAATCCAGCATCAACAATAGCATAACGAGAGTTGATCAGCATCTTTGGAGCCATTGTGCCTTCAGCAGTGATTTGAACTGTATCAGCTAAGATATAAGGCATGAAGATAGCACCAGGCTCATTTCCATTACCCTTGCGACCAACGCAGATACGAGTGTCATCCCACTCCATGTAAGGATCAACATAGACCTTCAAGCCAGCAACAGAACCAGCAAGATACAAGTCCTTAGAACCATCTTGAACCATTCCATTGACCATTGGAGCTACAACATAGCCAGAGCAATCTTGCAATGCACTTGCAATTTGTCCGTTAGTAACAATCCAAGTAGGACGGCCACGACGACCAGTGATTTGGATCAAGTTAGCAGCAGCAAGGATACGGCTCATGATACGACGTTGGCGAGTATGCAAGTTCTCAGCAGATGTGTTGACTTCTGCATTATTGATAGTACCCCAAGTAGACTTGTGGTCAACACCATAGATGTCCTTGTATTCCTTGATCTTAGTAGCAGCCATTGTAGTAGCTGTCTTGCCCATGTGCAAGTTGAGGTCAACACCTTGGAAGATCTTCTGGTTGATAGCATTAGTAACACCAAGCTCAAATACATGCTCAAGGATACGAGCATTGATTGATTGAGAGATCTCATTCTGCATTGCTTCCATTACCTTAGCAACTGCATCAACACCATAGAGAGGAAGATCTTGCAATTGTTGGCGTGTAACTTGACCAGTTACTTCATAAGAACCCATCTCAACCCACTTAGTGAACAAGCGGAGTGAAAGTGTGTTGCCAGTACCAGTCTCATTCTGTGCACGAGTCATAGGAGCCTTCTCACCAGTAGCGAAGTTAGCAAATCCATCAACAAAGTCAACCATTGTCTGAGCATAGTCAACATGATGCAATGGAAGAGAAACACTACCTGAAGTCAGTGTAGCTGTGCCAGAAGCAAACAAGTCAGCAATAGCTGCATTAGCATTGCTGCCATTTTTGCAGTCCTTCACCTCAACGATGATACCACCATCCATACGGCCGAATGTCTTGAAGTAGCCATTGAATGTCACACCTGAGCCAGTCACTACAACTGCGTCATTCTCCTTTACAGCAGCCTTGAATTGAGATACAAGATCAGATACAGCAACCTCAGCTTCATCTTGCTCACCTTCATTCACTACAACTGTACCAGCTGCATCATTTACAACGAACTTCACATATAGAGGCTTGTTCTCACGACCAACACCGATACCATCAACACCAGCAACTTCATTGTTACGTCCAAGCTTTCCACCAGAATATGGGAAATCCATATAAGAAAGCATTTGCCATGGGCCCTTAGAAGGGATTACAGGAAGCAACTCAAAACCAACAGTGGTTAAAGCAATGTTCAATGCCATTGGGAGTGTGCTAACTGGTATGTCACCAGAACCAGGAACTTGTGTCCAAAGATCTGCAGGACTAGCAGAAGTTGTAGACATTTGGCTTGGTGCATATGGGTTACCCATACCATTAGTGTTCAAAGGAGTAGCATAGATAGGACCAACACCTTGTGAAGGAACTACAACTGGTGCACTAGCTGGAGTGTTATCGATACCAAGTTGGCTCTCATGAATCTCATGAATAGCGGCATACTCAGATACCCAACTCAGCTTGCTTTGATCTTTGATTTCAAACTTCTCAGTCAAAAGTTTTGACCATGTCTCTTGACCATTTGTATTTGTAATCATTTAATACAATTATTTTAATTTTTTTGTTATATTCAATTGAAAATGAGATAAATCTCACTTCGTAATCATTTTAGTTAAAAATAAACAAATATGATACCTTTAGAAAAATTGTGATTATCTAACAATTATCAATATTTGCGTAGCTTCTTCATTTGGTTGAAGATGTTGTTGTGATATGTGTCACCAACAGGCTTTGCAGATTCATTTACAGCTTCTTCATTGAAGTCAACTGTTGTCCAGAATGACTCAAGGACTCCTGTCTTTGTGAAGTTGTACATCTTAGAGCGACGAATGATGTCTTGTTTCTTTTCTTCAGATGCCATAGTCCATTGTGGGATGTACTCAGAAGGCATGTTCTCTACAACATACACACCTTTGTATTTCTCATCAACAACTTGTGACTCTTTCAGCTTGTCTAGAGCATCATCTGTCTTGCCAGTCTTTGCAATAGCCTCAAGCAGGTTGTCAATGTTAGACAACTTCTCTTGATTCTTTGCTTCAAGGAATGCCTTCACATTTCCATCCATCTCTTCAAGAATGCTGTTCTTCTGGTTTGGAGCAAACTCTTCTGTAATCCATCCTTCGAGTGTTGGAGCAAACTCTTCTGTGATGTACTTCTCAAGCACTGGTGAATATTCTTCGGTGATCCAGTTCTCAATTTCTGGAGCAAACTCTTCAACCACCCAACTCTCAATCTTTGGAGCAATCTCTTCAACTAAGTACTTCTTGATGTCAGGTGTATACTCATCATTGATGTAGCTCTCAACTAGTGGTGAGAACTCATTGATGACCCACTTTTGCACACCATCAGCCATCTGCACTTTAGTCTCATTGATCTTCTCATCAATGACTTCATGTAGAGCATTTGAAAGTTCTTCTTTGAATGATGGACTATACTCTTCAACAATCCATTTCTCAATTGCTGAATAGTTGATTGAAGGAATTGCTTCTAGCTTCTCAGTAAGTGATTTTATCTGAGCTTCCTTGTTCTCAAGGCTCTCATTAGCAATATGCAAATCAGCACGAAGGTCATTCACTTCTTTAGAAAGCTTATCAATAGCTTCTTTCAATTCTTGCATAGTAACTTCTTTATCATCATTATTTTTGTTATTTTCATCATCATCTTTATGATCTTCTTCTTTCTTCTCTTCTTTGTTCTTGTCTTCAGCTTTGCCTTTAGTGGTTTCTGCATCACTATCAGATTTTGTGCTATCAGACTTAGAGTCACCATTGTCATCCGGCAGAAGATCATCTTTTGTGTCATCATCTTCATAGATTACACAAAGAGACTCATTCAATGACTCAAACTTTTGGTTGCCAACAAGATTCAACTTAGCTTGGCTGAATCCAGGAGTACCTACAAGGTCATAAGTCTTCAAGTTAGTCAATGTGACATGTCCATACTCATCAATAGATCCAGCAGCACGGGAGCTGATGTACAATGGCACTCCTGCTTCTACAATAGCTTTTGCATTCTTTCCCTTTACAGTGTCAATGAGCAATATTGTACCAACTACAGTGCCATCCTCTCTCATCTCTATAGACTCAATCTTGTGTGATACATTGTTCAAGTCTATATTCATTGAGTTAGGATGCTCTAGCTCTCCAAGACAGCCTTCAGTAGCTATGACTTTTTGCAATGACTCTACCATCATTCCATAGTTTTGCTTGTCATAGATACGATTGTTGTTGTTCTTGATTCCGGCAACACCAAACACACCAGTAAGGCGTATCTCTTTTGGGTTTGAGCTCTCAACAATCTTCATTGACTGAGTGATGTTGTTCATTGTCTCAAACACCAAGCACTTCTTATTTGCCATCTAAATCAATTCTATCTAATTTTTTTAGTATTCAATAAAAAAGAATAAAGACTTATCTAAAAATCTTTATATAAAAATAAAAGAATAATTAGCTTATGTCTATTCGGCATATAATAACTAAATAGAGCTTAACTGAATAGATCTAGCTGTTGGTTGTTTATCTCTTCTATCTTCTCTTGCTTCTTCTTGTTTGCACCTGATTGTATCAGTGAGTTGATGAATTCACGAGACCCACGAACAACATACTTCTTAGTCTCTGGGTCTTCTTCTTTGTCTTTTTCCTCAAATGTCTTCTCACAGTTGTCTTGCATCTCTTTGAATATATTCTCAACCTCTGATGTGACTTTGTTGAGTTGTGACTGGATAGACAATGTAGTGTTCTGCAATGCGGTGAGTGATTGGTACAATGATCCTTTGCCGGCATTCATAGTTATGTTCTTTATGAGTGCATCTTGTGCAGCCTCATTGACTGAAAGCATCTTTATCAGCCTTCTGATGTTGTTTATCTCTTGGTTGATCTTGTTCTTTATGTATGGGTGCTCAACAAGATACTTCTCATCAAAGAAGTAGTTAGACAGCCTCTCAGTTATCTCTGTTGCTTCTTCCTTTGCTGACTCATTTATGTCATCTAAGTCTATAATCAGTAATGGGTTGTCTAGCTCTTCATATGCATCATCCAATACTGGGAAGTCAGATGTGTTGTACAAGTTGTCTATAGCATCTCGTTTGTCATCGTCATATATCATGCTTTTGGTGGATTGTGCTGTGTTTTGTATAAAGTGTTGTTCATTGAAAAATAATGCTATCATCTCTAATACATTATAAGAAGATGCAAAAAAATAGTGTGAATGTCATAAGATATCCACACTATTTGCTTTTTTTCTTCTAAATGTCACTTCAAGCTTGCTACTACTTGCTTCAATGTTGATGCTATGACCTCTCTTATCTTGCTATCTTTGTATCCTAATCTCTTGAACTCTTGCAATTCTCTACTCAAGCTTTCTGATATTGACTTGTACTTGTCTGCTTCTTCAAGTATTGCTTCAACTATCTTGCTAAATGGTATCAATGAAGTGTCTTCAACATACTTGTCTAGCTCTCTCTCACAAAACATTGGATCATTCTCTTGTATGAAGAAATCTATTGTCCTCCATGAAGCTTCTACCATCTCTCTTTCAATGCTATCTTCAACACCTCTCTCAAGAATGTATTCAACAAGCTTTCTCATCTATTCTCTACACTATGGAAATCTATTTAGCTAATTTAGTCAATCAATATGTCAAGCTTCTCCATCAACTTCTTACATGATGCTAGTGATTTCTCTAACTTTTCTTTACAGGCTTTCAATGTGTTCATGTAATATGATGAGTTTGCAAATGCCTTAGACAAATCTGTCTTCTTGATGTCATTCAGTGCATCAATATACCTCATCAATGTTGGTAGCAAGCCATCAACACCAACATAGTATCCACTTTGAGATCCACGACCCTGGATCCAGCTACGTTCATCATACACATACTTTACGAGTTGTGACACAACACTTAGTGAGTCTGCATAAGTTGAAGGGTCTTTAGCTATCTTAGATGCAAGATTAGCACACTTCTTTATGACATCATTCACTTCATCTATCAAGTCATCGTTGTCTAGCTCTTCTGCTTTCTTCTTTGCAATGATGTTCTTGTATCTCTTGATGTTGTCATAAGCTAGATCTTTGAGTGAATGAGGATCCATTAGCACCATGCCTGCTTTAGATTGCCTCCTGTCACTTTGTGTTTTGTATGTGTCTTGCCTCAAATTATTTGTGTTGTTTATCACATAGAGCTTCTTGCCCTTTGTCATCTCAATCTTAGATGCTTCAGGCACTTTGTTCCACCTTGAGCCTATTGTAGATCCTGGATAGTTCCCATAAGTTTTCTTGAGAGATATGACTTCTCCATTCCTATCATCAATGTACAGCTCAAACTCACCATCATCACCAACAACAAGTATTATAGCATCTCTTTTGCCACGAAGCACAGCGCGCACTAGCTTGTCATTCTTCTCATTTGGCTCAATCTCCTCAATGTCTTCATCTCTTACCTTGCTCCAAGAAATGTATGACGATCCAAATATCTTCCTGAAGTTTTTTGAGACTAATGATGGCCTCCAACTCTTAGAGCTATTCTCTTCTTTCTCTTTCTCTATCTGCTTGGTCAGTTGTGATGCAAGTTTCTTCAGCACTTTAGCTTCAAGCTTCTCTAGTATGAGCTCTGAATTCACATCAAGCATCTCATTGACTAATGACTCATTGTCTATAAAATCTATAAGATTCATCATTGTAAGTTGTGTATTATCAATTTCTTGATTAAAAATAATGTATCACTTTCATGATGCTACACTACTTTGTTGCTTCAAGTATGCAGAATATGAGCCAATTGTTCTTCTCTTAGTCTCTTTGAGCAAGTGCCTTTTCTCAAGCGGATCACATGCATCATCAACACACTTCTTGCATATCTTCAGCCTCAAGCATACTGGGCACAAATTGCAGCTCTTGCACTCATCAAATGAATGGTATTGCAAGTACTTGTCTATGAATATGCCTTTAGCATCAGTTTGGTCCATTGTCTCAACAAGTGTGTTTATGTTAGCAATGTATCCATCAAGTGGCAGATCTTCGCACTTTGTCAAGTCACCATTTGGCAATATTATCACTGACTCTATAGAATCAGCCATGCAGACACTGTCTTCTATCCTATCTTCAATCTGCTTTTTCCTCTTGTATCTCTTGTTTCTTGGTCCTAAGATCTCATCTTGCTTTCGATACTCATCTTCTAACTTGTATAGGACATCTCTTGTGTAGTGCCCTTCTAAATGGTGGGTATATATGTTGCAATGCTTCTTGTCTTTAAACTCTTCTACTAGCTCTTTCAAGCAATTGATGACATCATCACAGTTAGACATGTCAAAGTTTATCCTAATGTTTATGTACATGCCGCTATCAATTAGCTTGTGTATGTTAGAAATTACTCTCTTGTATGGGCTGTGCTTAGGGTTGCCTTTATAGTTCTTTATCCTATTGTATGCTTCTTCTGTGCCATCTATTGTCACCTGGCCATTTGTAGTGTGCCACTCATCCTTCATCTTCTTGATGAGCTTGTCATTTATCAAGTAGCCATTTGATATGAAGTCACTTGTATATTCAATGCCTTCACTAGCTAAGAACTTGAATATCTTGTCAAACACCCTTTGGTTGACAAATGGCTCACCACCAAACATCTTTATCTGCACTTTCTTCTTGTTTGCAAGCCAGTTCATCTTGATTAGCTTCTCCAAGCTCTCTAGTGTGCTGTCATCCATGTCATCATGGTTGACAATGCCTTTCTCATAGCAATATGCACACCTTGCATTGCACTTTGTAGTTGATAGGACAGTGTAGCTATGGAGCTTGGTGAACAAGTCTAGCTCTAAGTCTCTCTTGTTGTAGCTTAGCAAGTGCTGGTATACCTTGTATTCAGGATAGTCATCATCAACAATGAATAGCAAGTCTCTAAGCTCTTTGATGTTGAATGGCTCTGCAATTTCACTACTATCAAGTGCAATGACACACTTGTTAAGCAAATTAGCTAATATTGTCTTGCCATCTTTTAGCTTGACTTTCAAGACATACTTAAGCCATCGCTGCTGCTTAGATCCATCATGCTCAAGTATGTTCACCAGATTATAGATTTGCTTAGATGGTTGCTTGACTATTTCCATTTCTTCTTAGAAAAGTGCCTTTTAATTAAAATAGAAATTGGGATAGTGCTATTGCAACACTATCCCAATCTTTGCATGCATATATTGCATCTGTTTCATGTCATTTCTTGTAGTTTTCTATATATTCTAACACAGAAGACAAGCAATTGCTGAAGCTTGTTGGATCATCATCACTAGAAGACCAATATCCATCATATCCAACTATGTAAGACTTTTTCTTAGATTTGTCATACAAGAAGAAGCAGAAGTCTCCTTGTGGAGTCTTCCTGTCTCTGAACACAAGCTTCAACCCATTCTTTGATGCAATTCCTATAGCATTTTCTACTTCATCTCTAACATATTCTTTGTCTGTAGAGGGATTCCCAACAGCTTGCTTAGAGACTTTGAGCTTCTCATCAATGTATTCACTTATCTGCTTCATCTTTTTGACTTGAACTTGTATATGTATTCAGCTATCTGGCTTGATATTGCTTCTTTGTTCTCATCATATCTCAAGAACATGTCACTATTTGGCTGGTATGCTATATAGTTAGCTTTGTCTTCTTCAAGCAAGCTGTCAGACAATGCCATCAAGAAGTCTTGGCTGCCAACATTCAACAGTATCTGCATTATCTGGTCTTTAGTGAGCTTTGCATCATAGAACATGTTGCAAAACACTGACTTCACCATCTCTTTCTGCTTCTGTGTGACTGACTCTGACAATATCCTCTCTGTCAAGTGCTTCATCTGCTGTACATCTCAAGTATTTTGTTAAAAATAACTTATGCTGACTCTAGCAACACCAGATCTTCACCAGACTTGTAGTTAGGTGACCATCTTGATCCATCAAGATTGTACTTCACATCTGCATCCATTGCACTTGATATTGCAGAATACACTCTCACAAGAATCTTTCCACGTGTCTTGCATATCACTCTTGCCTTGTTGCCATCTCTTGTTGCCACATTAGCATCTCTAAGCATTGCTTTCTCTAAATCAAACTTGTTCATGACATTGAATTTTTAAGTACAATCACAAAATAGTCAATATCTTTAGATTTTCAATGCAATCACATCATTTGTGTCACCATCCCAATTCCTTGGACATATTTCTGTGGCTTTCCAGTGAAGTCTGTCTGTTGCTCTTGCCTATTGTTGCCACTAACCTCATAAAGCCTGTTCTTGTCAGCTCTCTTCATTTGCTCATATGCTTTGTAGTCTTCCCTATCCAACACCTTGCTTAGCTTCTCTGATGTAGTCTTATTGTTGTCTACCAAGTCACCATATGTCACTGATGACTTAGTCCCTATCATGTTGTTGAACTCTTCTATGAAACTCATCTCACCTCCACTTTGTTAATTTCATGTTTTTCATCTTAGATTATATCCATCCATGCCAACTATATCTCTTGCGGTGTCATTGACAACCAGAGTTGAGTTTGTCGGATACATCTGCAATATCTCACTTATGTTGTCATTATACTCCGCAAACAGCTTTATGTTAGTTATTGTTCCTAAGAAGCCATTGACAACTATGTCAGTCTTCTGTGTTGTTGAGTACTCTATTGTCCATTTGTCAGTAGCAACCAACCTGTTGTCTATGTCATACCAATAGTTTCCAGAGTGCAGCTTGTACAATGGTATGTCTTCTGGCCACACATACTTGGCAGCTGATAGCTCAACAATCTTCATTTTCCTTGACCATCTCAAGAAGACAAACCATGTGTCATCATTTGTTATCTTGAGCTTGAGCTTTGAGCTCTTGTTGACTTTCAGCATTGTGCCAGCCTTGTCTTGTGTGATGTCTATCCTAAGCCTGCCAATTGTCAGCAATGGACCTTTGTGGCTTCCATTCATTGGCTTCATTATGAATGATATCGTTGCATCATCACCACAGAACTTCTTCTGGTAGACTATGCTATTGTCACCAGCCATCATGTTGAATGAGTAGCACTTGTCTGAGATCACAGTGCCTTTCCAGTAAGTAGATGCATCAATGATGTCTATGCTATTGCATGAGACATATTTCCTTTGTGCATCTGATTGGTATACTGGATACAAGTTGTTCTTCGCAGACACTGGTGATGTGTTGAACTCTTCTCCACTGCCTTGTGTGTCTTCATCATCTCCAAACAAGTCATCATACTTGTTCTTGACAAATGTGTTGACCAAGCCTTCTGCATCCCCAAGGCTTACACTGCCCTTTTCTTGATACTTCACTAGTGCAACTTTGAATGTAGTTGCAATCCACATGAATGCATCTTTCTTCTCTTCATATGCTTCATTGACCATCCACATCCTCTTCATCATTGGTATGTAGATCAAGTCACCTTCCATAGGCTGTGCAGTTTGTCCAAATGCTGTTGCAAATGCTTGCTTTGATATCTCTGTTGTCCAGTCACTCTGCCATTCTAGCCCAAAGTCATTTATCTCTGGCTTTGATGATGGCATCTGCCCATCTGGTATTATCAGCTTTATCTGCTTCACTGACTCAACATCCATCAGTGCATACTCTTTGAATGTCATGTCTTTTGACTTAGCACTTGGAGCAAGCTTGAAGTAGTATATTGGTATGCCAACAATGCATGACACACTGTTTGACAAGTTCTGGTAAAGTTGCACAGCACCATCAAGATTTGCATATGGGTTGTATATGTTGCTGCTAGTTGATGAGTCACAATATGAGAAAGAGAATGAGCTGTCAAGTTGTGTTGAGTAGTCATATGTTGTCTCTTTATTGACTTTCACCTCACTAACTTGGCCATTCACTTTAGCTTTCACATAGTAGTCAGTGCCTAGTTCAGACACAACACTTGTCAGCTCATCATATGTCATGTAGCAAGACCAGCAAGTCAAGTCAACACTATAAGACCATAGCAATGATGACAAGTCATATTGGTCACCACAAGCATCAAGGATACACAGCCCATCAACAGAGTCCATTGCATTGTTGAATGACAATATCTGTGTTGGTGCACAGCTACCTAGTGTTGATGACATCATCTGTGAGACAGACTGCATAGACACAGTCTGCAACCCTTCATAACCTTGCTGGATTGGCTGTGATATTATCATTTAAGAGAAATAAGGCTTTTTGTTAAAAATAAATGTTGAAAATGACACACTTGTCATTTTTTCATGTATATCTTTGCTTCTTGTTGCCTAAGCCAAGAAGAGCTTATGTATGAATTAGTTGTCAATGATACCCATGCATTGTATATCTTTGGGTCATTTGGATTCTTCTTTATCATTGATGCAACATTAGAAGAGAAGAACTCTTCTTCAAGTGTGTACAATGCTAGTGATATTCCATCTTTCTGAGACTTAGTCAATGACAAGTTGTTTGTCTTCTCAAAGTTGTTTGCCATCTCAACACACTTTGCAACTCTAGAGATGAACATTGACTCTATTTGGTCTCTAGTCAATGTCTTGTACTTCTCATCAATCCATGTGTCTGATTGTGGCACTTTTGAGAGTAGATATCCATAAGTCTTGTGGTTGATGTTGCCAATGTACAAGCCATTCAAGTCAGAATAAGACAACTCTTGGCGAAACTTCTTTCCTGTTATGCTCAATGATATCAAGTCTAATAGCTCATTTGAGATCTTGTAGTCACTAGTTGTCTCTTCCAACACTTCATTAGCAAGTGACAAAGATGTTTGCTTGGAGCTTGGCCAGAACATGCCAAGCTCAACTATTGATTCAGATATTGTTGACTCATCGTGTGTCAGCAAGTTCCTATATTCTGCTTCACAATCATCATCTGGGCAATCTAAGTCATACATCAACCCAATTGCTTCAAGCAACAATTGCTTCTTGTATGATGATATAGATGTGATGAGCTTGTTGTCATTCTGCTGTCTCCTTGGAACTGTGTATTTCAAGCCAGTGCCAAATGACACAGGATCAATGCTTCCGTCTATCTCACCATTGTATCTGAATATGTAGCATGTGCCTTCACCTCCATAAGGCCACATGTTGTTCTGTCGAAAGTCTGATATCCACTGGTTGCCTGACCACATGCAGATATGTCCATGCTCACCATGATCCATCACTGATATGTCTCCTGGCTGTGCATTAGTGTTTGACCATACCCTTTGTGCATAGCTTCCTCTTATGGTCTTTATGAGGTTGAATCCTATTGTTGGCAAGAAACTCTTGTACTTGCAAGCTGACACAGGCCGGCCAGCTGTAGATAGCCCACCAGCCTCTATTGCTTCACGAACATACTTAGCACATTGGTGTTGTGAGCTTGCATTAGAGTGCGAGACTAGCCAGTTTATGCATTTGTTGACATTCCAAGCCATAGGTGCAATGAGGCATCATTCAGATTGTGATTGAGATGGTTGCTTATAAGAAGTAGCTTTGTTAACTTCAAGCAATGAGCTTATGTAGTGTGATGCCATTATCATCTCTTCTGGATCAAAGCTCTTTAGATCATATTGGTATGAGTTAGAGAATTCAACTGCAACCATTCCAATAAGCCTATCATTGATGTTATACAATGGGACATATATGACACAATCTGCATCAAGCTTGTTAGACAGATAGTCATACAAGACTGGTGACTCATCATATATCTTTTGTATGTTCTCTTTGTCTAGTATTACTATGTCATCTTCATTCATCCTCTTTATGATAGGGATCAATAGCGATGATGGCAAGTTCTGTGAATCACTAGATATGCTCATTACACCTCTAGCTTGAGACTCATAGATTATGTCATACCACTTGAATGGCAGGCCATTCAAGTTGCCTTTAGAGTTGTGGAATTCAAGCACTATCACTCTTGCACAATCATAGTACACTTTCAAGTAGTTTATCTTGTCTTGTATGTTAATTGATATTTGCTCACGTTGATCTAGACGGCTCAAATGGTCTTCATTGTCATGCCTTATTATCATGTCAATGATCTTCATTTGGTTATCTATCATCTTAGACTCATTCTTGCTCAATGACTCAATCAAGTTCTGATTTTGGGCTGCCATTGTCTTAGATATCTCTTCAGCCATCTTCTCAAGACCTTTGTTTATGTTCTTGTTGCTCTTGTTGAACATATATGGAGTGATGATGAAGAGAATTATGATTAATACAGATATTATCAATCCAGTTATGCCATAAGATGATATGAGCAATTCTATAACATCTTTGAAGTTCATTTATCAATCAATGTCATAATGACCAAATTAGTTTCTTATAAAATTCTTTTGCTTGATGTTAGAATGTTTGTCATTCTTAATCATTTATCTTGAATAATAATAAAAAATATTGAATTATCTAATTCTTTATGCATTTGCTAAAGCAAACTTCAAGCTATTAAGTGGTGGCTTTGGAGTTTCACTATTTTGCCTATTGTCATTATCATTATAATTAGCTTGATTGTCTTGATTGTTTTTTACATCCAAAAACGATTTGTTTGAATCTTTGCTAAGCCCTTCCCAACTGCTTAAGTATTTATCGATGTTCACAAGATTCATTGGATAGTAAATAGCACCTTCACCTCTTGTGTACATTTTTTGTATTCCTATTGAGTCTCTTGACATTGCATGCTTAAGCTTTACCGTGAGCTTTATCTCTGTTGGAAAATCATCAATTCCAAGTGGCCCACTATGCTCTATGCTTGACTCTTCAAGTATGAGGTTCCCAATAGACATTATTGGATTTCTAGGATTGCCAACAGTCAAGTGCCATGGTCCGGTGTTGTCACCACTTAGCATTGAGTTGAATGCATATATCTGTGGCCTTCCAAGTTGATTAAGCACCATTCCTCTCAATGCTTTAGACCATCCATATCTTGTGTCGGCATTTTCTATTGCCTCTTTAAAGTTTTGTACATTTTCTCCTAATTTCTCTTTATTTTCAGTATTTTCGCTATTAGAACTTCCATCAGATCCAGTAGTAACTTTCATGAATTTGCCTGCAGCACTTACCAAACTGCCAAATTGTTGACCTAATGAAGAAAACAATGCGCCAAGTTTTCCTATCAAATCATCTATACTGATATTATCATTACCATTTCCAAATGAACTCCATAACCCACCAAGTTTTTCAAAACCTTTATTGACAAATGCTTCTCCTATCTTATACACAGATTGGTTTCCTTGCCCTATTACTCTATTTTCTCCACTCCAAAATGACCCACGACGATATGTCACTTCTTGTATGTTTCCAATCAAGTCGAGCATTGCTGTCTTTGGGTTGATGTTGTCATAGCTACGTAATGTGTATCTGAAAACTAGCTCAATGTCTTGGTTAAAACTTAGCTTGCCTTCATATATATGAGTATCTCTTATAGTATCTATTGGCTCATATACACGATGTTCATCATAGTTTCTCAATGTTGTCCAATCAGTATATGGGTTTGACCCAGATTTTATCAATGGTATATGCAATTTTTGCCCAACAGAAGCAAGCAATGAGTTACGGCCAGAATATCCTTCGGCAACAAGCTTATTGTTTTCGGGACTGAAGAAGTTTGCAAGTTTTTCTAATGGCTTTTCATCTTGTTCAGTAGAATCTCTCATGTCAAGCTTGAAATCCAATGGTTTCCAGCTGGCTTTGTAATTGTACTTGCATATGTTTTCAAGCTTGTTGTCATCTGTCCCAAACCAAGTCACAAGACGACCAATGTCTGGATATGCTTTATACGGGTTGTCATCACCATTGCCCAGTGCTCGTTTAAATATATAGTCTCCAATTGGTGCTGGGAATTTTCTCAGAGTTATCAGGTGGTTGTTTGGCATCTTGCCTAAGTCTTTGCAAAACATGAAGTCTGCATATCTGTAAGTAGCTAATCCAAGCTCACCATTTGCAGACAACTCTACAAGCTTTTGTATAGAGCAATCAGACAAGTCATCTGCTGAATTTAATGTACTAACTAAGCTTAATTGGATTGGGGTTTCTGTATTTCCATAATCTCCATCACTATTCCCATTTGATATGTCTGTTGACTCTATTTCTCCATTTATCTTATCAGCATTGACTTTAGAGTTCATCAATCTGATGTTCTCTATCACACCAGATGTCTTCAATGAGTTGTATGGATTGAACAATGATGGTGTAGCAATGGTCTCGACTACTTCAACACCATATTTTTTGTCGTTTTCGTTATTACTAGTTATTTGGCCAGGTATCCCAAGAACATTAGGCACAGTAAATGGGTAGACATACTTGTAGTTGTTTATCACAGAAAATATGCTATTAGACAACTCAAATACATCTTCAAAATCTACACCATTGTTTCTGCTTAAGGCATTTGATGTATTTGAAAACCTACTTGAGTAGTTTCTCCTTTCTTCTATGTCTTTTATCATAGTCCTCTCACTCATGAAATTAGCTTCATCTAGTTGTGATGAAAGCTCAGGCCTTTCATATCCAGGACTAAATTCATTGTCAAGATTCTTGAAAAGACTTTGTTTGTCATTGTTAGCACTAGTGCCAGAGAACATCTTGCTCAATGTCTGCGTTGTTGCATTGAGCAATGTTGTGCCTATGTTGTTGCTCAGGCCATTTCTGGTGTTTCTTTGCTTTATGAGTGCACTTGGGAAATTCTTCATAACGTTAAATCAATACCAAGATATATGCTTGAATCTCTTCAGCCTTTCAACATACTTCAAGACAAGTATTATCCTCATGTCTATCAATTGCAAGAAAGACACTAGTATAGAGTTGCCATTGAACAATGTCTTTGGCAAGCATCTGCGTAGTACTCCTTCTTTCATGTAGTCATACTTCTTTATCCCTAAGTAATCATACTTTGAGATCCACTCATATCTTTCATCTTTATATGACAAGCTTTGCTTGATATCCATGGTAATTCTTGATGTTGTGTTTGTTTGCTAGAAGCTATTTTCCAGCATTGTTCAGTATGTCTTTTATTATTTGCTTCTTCTTCTCATCTTCTTTCTTCTTAGCTTCAATTGCCTTTTGGTTGTTCTCCATCTCAATTCTCTCTATCTTTTTCCTGAAAAGCATCTTGTATGCCTTTTCAATGATCATCTTCACCCAATCTTTAGCATTTGCAATGAAGCTAAACTTAGATGCAATTGGCTTGCTATCAGTATGGATATCTTCTTCAACTTTATCATCTGGCTCTCTCTTGCATATCTCATCTATCCTGTTGCTGATAGCCCTTTGCTTCTTGACTATATCCTTTATCTTCTTGTTGTATTCATCAAGTCGGCCTTCAATCTTAGTTATCCTCTCATCCATCTTTGCATATTCATCATACATCCTCTGTTGGTTGTTGTACAAGTAAGTGAAGAGCCTCACTTGCCCTTGCTCTTGAAGCTTTACAGACTTGTTCAATATGTCAATAGATGAGACAATATAAGAATACATCTCTAGTTTGTCATCCATAATTCCTACCTTTCATTCAAGCATTATAACTTACTTAATAATAATTGAATGGATGCAATGAAACAGAAACTTCAGTGTTTCTATTTTATAGCATCAATGCAATTCATCCCATTAATGGGATGAATTGCATCAACCTTGGTTTTCAATGTACTTTCTAATAGTATCGGGATTTGCTTCACCAATAGAGCATACAAAATATCCATCAGACCAAAAACTATGTTCTTTCTAAAAATGTTTTCTTAGCATTGGTTGAAACTCTTTCCAAAGTCTATTTGTGCTTACTTGTTTCAATATTCTCACAATTGAAGTGAACTAACACAACGCTAAAGACGTTGTATCTTCCTGCTTAGCAAGTTTGCTTACAAATTTGTTATAAGCAATCTTTACAGGCCCTTTTAT
>Ga0310690_10000790_pt1 | contig 62595 bp, 79 predicted proteins | sample AusTroGonzalo_MG_2_FD_207661 | JGI IMG/M metagenome (GOLD analysis project Ga0310690, IMG submission 207661) | Bovine rumen microbial communities from tropical cattle in Woodstock, Queensland, Australia - Gonzalo_04 (v2) (version 2) | ecosystem: Host-associated > Mammals > Digestive system >... | reverse complement strand
TTGTGCTTTCTTTTCTGGGGTTAGTTGAGTATAATTCATATAGGAGCCTCCTTGCCGGGATTGGCTCCTTTATTGTATCAAAAAAGCCGCACCAAGTGGTGCGGTTGAAATTTCAATTTAGGAAAATGTAGGCATTTCGCCTACATTTTTATATAAAAAGGAGCTAAATAGCTCCCATCTATTTTAAGAGGATCTTCACAATAAGTAGTGAACCTTCCTCAATAGTAATATATGTCAAATACTTACAATTATACACAAAATAAATTGTTTTAAAAGTTATTTTATGGTATCTTATCTCTAGAAATAAAAGTGTATAAATAATAGAAATTATAGGTATTATAATAAGGAGATTATTATATGGAAAGAAAAGAAATAAAGAAAATTTTAACAGACAATTATCAAAAAATAGTAAGTTTATGGAGGTCACTTTGACATAGAAGGTCTAAAAAAGGAAGTAGATAACTTACAGAAAAAGACAGAAGAAGGGGCTTTTTGGAATAATCGAAGTGAAGCAGAATCTATTTTGAAGGAAATTGCTGAAAAGAAGAATATGATTTCTAGTCTTGAAAAAATAAAAACTGACATAGAAGAAAATCTTTCTCTTTTAGATTTATTAGAAGTAGAATCAGATGAATCCATGGAAAAAGAATTAGAAAGTTTTACAAATGGAATTCAAGAAAAAGTAGAAAAAGTAAGTCTTTTGCTTTTGTTAAATGGTCCATATGATAAGAATAATTGTATTTTAGAAATCCATCCAGGAGCCGGTGGAACAGAATCCTGTGATTGGGCACTCATGCTATATAGAATGTATACAAGATGGTGTGAAAAAAAACCATATAAAGTAGAAATCTTAGATTATCAAGATGGAGAAGAAGCGGGCCTAAAAAGTGTATCATTATTGATAAAGGGCTATAACGCTTATGGATATTTAAAAAATGAGAAAGGTGTGCATCGCTTAGTAAGATTATCTCCATTTGATTCTAATAATAGAAGGCACACTTCTTTTGCATCTGTTGAAGTAACTCCAGAGATAGAGCAAGATAATACGATTGAAATAGAAGAAAAGGATTTAAAAATAGACGTCTATCATTCTACAGGAGCCGGTGGTCAAGGAGTAAATACAACAGATTCTGCGGTAAGAATAACCCATCTTCCTACTAAAATAGTAGTTACTTGTCAAAATGAAAGAAGTCAAATTCAAAACAAGGAACAAGCACTACGGGTTTTAAAAAACAAGCTTTTAATGAGAAAATTAGAGGAGCAAGAGGCGGAATTAAATAAAATAAAGGGAACTCAAAAAAATATTGAATTTGGTTCCCAAATAAGAAGTTATGTACTTCACCCATATTCTATGGTAAAAGATCACAGAACAGATTGTGAAACAAGTAATGTATCAAAAGTGTTAGATGGAGATATAGACATGTTTATAGAGAGCAATTTAAAGAGGGATAAAATATGAGGATGTTTTCAAGAGAAAAAAGAAAAAAAATACTAGAAAGAGTAAATGAGAAAACAAAAGTTAAGAGATATTTTAGCTTTGTTTTAGGTTGCTTTATAGTAGCTGTTGCTTATAATTTGTTTTTACTTCCTAATAAATTAGTTGCTGGAGGAGTAAGTGGACTTGGAACGATACTAGAATATTTAGTTGGGATAGATGATTTTATTGTAATTTTAGTTTTAGATATTGTTCTTTTAGTAATAAGTTATTTTCTTCTTGGAAAAGAGAAAACAAGAGGTACCATTGCTGGATCTATTTTATTCCCTATATTTGTTAAATTGACAGAAAATATAGGATATTATATTGGGTTAGATACTTCCCAATTATTATTATCGTCAGTATTTGGTGGCGTTTTATATGGATTTGGAGCAGGTTTAATTTTTAAAGCGGGATATACAACAGGTGGGACAGATATTATTAATCAAATTCTGTCAAAGTATTTTAAAATTAGTATGGGAACAAGTATGTTGTGTAGTGATGGATTAATCGTTTTAATATCTTCCTTTGTTTTTGGCCCTACCAAACTAATGTACTCAATTATTATTCTTTACATTATTAGCATTATGTCAGATAGAGTAATTTTAGGTATATCTGATAGTAAAGCTTTTTATATCGTTACAGATAAAGAAGATGAAATTAAGGAATTCATTTTAAGATACTTAAATCATGGAGTAACTGTTTTTAATGCCAAAGGAGGATTAAACAAAGAGAAAGAAACAGTATTAATGTGTGTATTACCAACAAAGGATTACTATCGGTTAAAAGAAGGAATCTCTGAAATTGATCCCGAAGCCTTTTTCGTAGTAACAGATGCATATGAGGTGTTTGGAGGAGAATAAAATGAATGTTTTGACAAATATAAAAAAGAAAAGAATTCCCCAAAGATTTTCTATGTTGTTTTTATCCTTACTATTGAGTGCAATCATATATAATGTCTTTGTATTACCAATTAACTTAGTAACGGGCGGTTCTGGTGGAATTGCAACAATTACCAACTATGTGTATGGAATTGATCCGTCTCTAATGATTTTAATAGTATCTTTGATTTGCATATTATTTAGCCTTATGTACTTAGGGATAGAAGCAACCACAGGAACAATTATTGCGAGTCTCTTATATCCTTTCCTAGTAAAGTTAACACAACCATTAGCAGAATTTATCACGATTGATTTTTCTGATTTATTTATTATTGTAATCATTGCAGGAGTATTAAGTGGTATTTCTAATGGACTAATGTATAAAAGTGGATATAGTAATGGAGGATTGCCTGTAATCGGACAAATTTTATATAAGTATTATAAAATTCCAGTTGCTAAAACTAGTTTAGTATCTAATTTGGTTATCGTTTTTATTGGAGGAATATTCTTTGGGTGGACCAAAGTAATGTATGCAATTATTCTTTTATATATAAATAGCTTATTTATAAATAAGATTCTCCTTGGTACTTCTCAAAATAAGGCATTCTATATTATTACAAATGAAGACGATAAAGTAAAAAATTATATTATAAAGGAGTTAGGACAAAACGCTACAATTTTTGATGTAAAAGGCGGATTTTTAGAAAAAAAAGATAATGTCATTTTAACTGTTATTCCAACAATGGATTATTATAAATTGACAGCGGGAATAAGACAAATAGATAAAGATGCCTTCTTTCTTGCAACAGATTCTTATGAAGTGGTAAAGGGAAAGAAGAAATAAGAAATATGAAACTTGTAAGAAACTGTAAAGAAGGATATTGGAAATAAGCGGAAACGACTTATTTCTTTTTTTATAGGACAAAATATGTTATAATACAAATGATAAGGTGGAGAAAAAGATGGATTTAATAAAAATTAAACATGTTGATAAAAAATATAAAAATGGTGTAACCGCTATTTATGATTTAGATGTATCGATAGAAAAAGGATCTTTTGTTTTTGTAATAGGAGGTTCTGGTAGTGGAAAAAGTACCCTAATAAAAATGCTTTATAGAGAAGAAAAGCCAACCAAAGGTCAAATTATAGTAGGCGGATTGGACGTTGCAAAGTTAAGAAATAAGAAAGTTTATAAATTGCGCAGAAAAATAGGTATTGTATTTCAAGATTATCGCTTATTGCCAAAAATGACAGTTTATGAGAATGTGGCTTTTGCTCTTGAGGTAATAGGTGCTAAAAAAGAAGAAATAAGAACAAAAGTATTGAAAGCACTAGAAGAAGTAGGCTTAAAAAATAAACTCCATAATTATCCTGATCAACTATCCGGTGGAGAGCAGCAAAGAGTTGCAATAGCTAGAGCAATTGTAAATGGTCCTAAATTACTTTTATGTGATGAACCAACAGGTAACTTAGATCCTGAAAAAAGTATGGAAATCATGAAAGTTTTAGAAGATATTAATAAAAGCAGAGGAACAACGATTATTATGGCAACACATGATAAAGACATTGTTAATAAACTGAAAAAAAGCGTACTAGTACTAAAAGATGGCCACTTATCAAAGTTTGAAAAGAAAGGAACATACGATCATGAAAGCAATTAGAATGTTAGGAAGAAGTATTAGAGATGCTTTTAAAAGTGTAATAAGAAATTTCAGCTTATCATTAGCCTCTATTTCCTGTATAACAATTACTTTAATAATAGTAGCAATAGCGATTATGGCATCTTTTAATGTTAATAATTTTACAGAAGAAATTGAGAAGGATTTAACAATTGTTGCTTTTATTGATAATGACGCTAAAGAAGAAGATATTGAAAATATTAAACAGGATTTAGAAAATATTGAAAATGTAGATAAAATTAAAATGATCTCAAAGCAAGAACTAAAAGAACAAATGAAAAAAGAATCAGAGGTATTTAATAAAGTCCTTGATGGTTGGGAAGATAATGAAAGTCCTTTAAAGGATACCTTTCAAATAAAAGTAAAAGAAGTAGAAAAAATTGGTAATACTGCTGATAAAATCAAAAAAATTGACAAAATATCTGTTGTAAGATATGGAGAGGGAATGGTGGAAAAGTTAATCAGTGCCTTTGCTTCTATTAAAAATGTAACATATGGAGTAGTAGTAGCTTTAGTTATTGTTACAATCTTCTTAATAATTAATACTATAAAATTAACTATATCAGCTAGAAAAAGAGAAATTAGTATTATGCGTTTAGTAGGCGCAAGTAATTTTACGATAAAAACTCCATTTATTATAGAGGGTATGATACTAGGACTTCTTGGATCTATTATTCCTATTATTTTCTCTACGTATGGATATTTAATGTTTTATAGACATTTTGATGGATATATTATGACTCAATTAATTCAATTAATAAAACCAGAACCATTTATGTATACAACTGCCTTAATTGTTGTGGTAATTGGTATGATTGTCGGTATGGTTGGTAGTGCCAGTGCCGTTAGAAGGTATTTAAAAATATAATGAATAAGAAAAAAACAATTATTTATATAAATGTACTAATCATTTTACTATCTTTTGTAGCACTACCTATTAATACAAAAGCTAAAACGATTAGTCAATTTGAAGCAGAAGTAGAAAAATATACAAAAGAACTAGAAGATAAGAAGAGTCGTTTAGCCAAAAATGATCAAGAAGTTGCACAAATAAAAGCAAAAATAAAGACAATAGAAGGTCAAATAGAGGAAGCAAAAGTAGAAATAAATACTTTACAGGAAGAAATTGATCAAAGCAATGAAGAAATAAAAGAAAAAAGCGAACAAAGTAAAAAAATCATTGAATACTATCAAATTTCAAATGGAAATAATGCCTATTTAGAATATGTTTTTGGTGCAACTAGTATAACAGATATGATTTATCGCATGTCCGTTGTAGAACAATTAACAGAATATAACGACAAGGTTATGAAGGAACTGGAAGAACTAATTAAAAAAAATGAAGCTAGGCAAAATGAATTGAATGATAAACAAAATGAATTAAATAGTTTGAAGCAAAAGCTAGAAAGAGAAAAAGAAAGAATAGGGCAAGATTCGGCGTCCTTAATAGAGACGATGCCGAGCCTAGAAGAACAGATAAAATCAGCTAAGGCCAATGTTACATATTATAAAAGTTTAGGATGTGGCGCAACAGAGGATATCCAAGCTTGTCAGTATCGAATTCAACAAAGTTCAGGTGCTGGTTCTATCCCTAGTACAAACGGATTTTATAGGCCAATGGAATATGGTTATATTACTCAAGGATATCAAGGGTTTGGTGGCCATTTAGGAATGGACTTTGGAAGTAGTAATAAAACAATTCCAATTTATCCAATTGCAGATGGGCAACTATTCTTTGTAGGATATGATTCTTATGGAGCGTTGATTGTTGTATTAAGACACAATTATAATGGAAGATATCTATATTCTACCTATGCACATATGTCCTCATTTAGCAGTGCGGTTTCAGGATATATTAGCTATGATAGAAGTAGCAGTATCCAAAATGGCCCAATTATTACTGCTTTTACTCCATTAGGTAATATGGGATCTACAGGATATTCTACCGGACCACATCTTCATTTAGAAATGACAACTTGTAGTTGGCATAAAAGAGGAGGATGTACTTGGGAGGTATATCAACAAAGTACAGTCAATCCAGCTTATTATATTAGCATTCCAAGTAGATGGAATAATAGATAAAAATAAAGAACCAAAAATGGTTCTTTCTCTTTTTTAGTTAAATTTTTAAAATCTTTTGAAATGCCTGCCTTTTATCCTCACAAATTCTTGCAACGTGTTCGACAGCATCCTCCGTTAAATTAATTTGACTGGCGCTACCATGGAATCGTTCCAGTATACGTCTATATTCATCTCCGTTAGCTAATCGATCGAAGAAAGGTTTACATATTTCAGGATACTCAAAATATAAGCTGCACAGATTAGGATCTAGTCCATCAAAGTCAGTATTGGAAACCCTATCTGCTTCTTCTGCAGATTGAAACAAAGTATCCGAAGAAAATGGAAATAACGGCCTCCATATTTGACCTGGTGAATAGTTAAATACATTTCGATGGTCAGTACCAAAGATTTTTTCATTATCATAAACTTTCGTTGGAGTTAAATCTTTTATTAATATTCGCCCATCACTCGTAATATCAAAATGTTTTGGGCAATTCTTAAGTTGCGATAGCACAGATGAATGCAATCTTCTTCTATAGGAAATTCCCTCAATTCTTGGAACTCTAAAAGCAATATTATGATAATTTCTATCTTGCTCATGTGTAAATCCATCACTAATAAAAAGTTTTATTAAAAAGGTTTTTATTTGTTCATAATTTTCACTAGTTAAGCTATCTTTAAAAAATTGCAATAGATTTTGAAAACTATAGTCTCCATAACTAACTAAAGATGAAATTTCAGGTTTCATTAATTCTGATACTAAAAAATAGTTGTATCCGATTTCCTGGAAATTTCTTGATAAAAGTCCACATTTATATCCCTTTTCAGAAGGAGGGGCAAATCTGCTGGTGTTTTTTACATAAGCTACACTATAATCTACTGTATCTAAATCCATAATTTCTCTTCCAAATATACTAAAAAATTGTTCTGTAAATAATCGAAAGTCATTACGCACCTTAAAATACTGTAAGCTTCCATTAATCATATACCATGTTGGTTTTTCTCTTAAGTATGCTTCGTTTAAAGCAACCATGGTTTTTAATTTCTCTGTAGGAACCATTTCAGATTGATAATGTGGAATTACTGCTTCATTTAAATGTATCACCTTTATCCACCCCCTCATTAATTACCGGATATTATACCATAAAAACAAAATTTTATCAAGAATAACCTCTAATATTAAAGCAAAAGATGATAAAATAATAATAGAAGAGGGAAAATTTATGAATATAGATGATAGTATAAAAAAATATATAGAGCTAAATATATTACCTGAATATGATAAAAATATAGGAGGTCATGATAGAAATCATATAATAAGTGTTGTCGAAAGGAGTTTTGAAATCATAAAAGAATTTCATTTGACGGTTGATAATAACCTTGTCTATGTAATTGCAGTATTTCACGATATAGGATATAAGATTAATCCTGATGAACATGAACAAGTATCAGCAGAAATAATGAAAGAAGATAATTATATCAAACAACATTTCAGCAAAGAACAAATTAAAATTATGTATGAAGCAATTGTTGATCATAGAGCAAGCTTAGAATATGAACCAAGAAGTATTTATGGAAAAATAGTCTCATCGGCAGATAGAGAAACAAATGTTAAAAAGATGCTAGAAAGAAGTTTCTTATATCAAAAAGATAAACATAAGAAAGAAAAGCCAACTACTCTAGAAGTTATAGAATATTCGTATAAAAAATTAATAAGTAAATATGGTAATGGAGGATATGCAAAAATGTATTATCCAGATAAAAAATATAGGGACTTTTTAGAAGAGATGCAGTATTTATTTAACAATAAAGAAGAATTCATTAAAAGAGAATTAGAGATTGCTAAAAACAGTTGACTTTTGAATAAATGTATGTAGAATAAATACCAAAGAAAAGAGGATTTATATGAGAACATATGAAGAAGTAAAAGAAAGTGTAAGGAAAAGTCAGGTTGCCTTGATGGAAAAATATAATGAAAAATTACATTATTCAAGGACAAATCGTGAAGAAGAAAGACTGTTGACGCTTGCGATACATAGAATAGAGCATCAACTAGATAATTTAGATGAAATTACCAATGTAGAAATAGGAGCTTGTGTACTTGATATTATGGATGGATTATTTCATTACCATACCTTTTTTTATAATATGTGGATGACAGATGAGGGATTTTCAGACGTTCTTTCTATACTCACAAGTCCTACAAATCCTAAATGCGGAATGGCTTGCCAAAGATTAGGAATAGCAGAAAGTGATTTGAAATATTTTAGGAGAAGAAATCCTAGAGAAGAGCAAGCTCGTGCAGAGTTTATTAGAAGAATAAATACTAATTTTGGAACAAGTATCCCAACTAGTTACCGTGATCGATATGATGCAGAAGAAAAATATTCTATTGCTCAGACAAGAAAATCACAAGAAGAACAAGATGATGCTTTTGTGAAATTTACATCTATGCGTTCTGTAATGGGAGAATTTAAAGAATGCGAAGGATCATATATCTTAAAAAGTGATATTCCAGGTTATAGGGAAGCCGAGGAAAGGATACAAGCGAGACAAAAGCAAAAAGCTTTAAACGTAAAAAAGGGAAATTAAAAAAGATAAAACGTTTGAAATTGAAAAAATATAGTAAAATATAAGTAATAATTGAAAAGTTATTACTTTTTTAATCAAAAGAAAGGACTGGTAAAATGTTTGAGTTAGTATCGAAATTTAAACCAAGTGGAGATCAACCACAAGCAATTGATGCATTGGTAAAAGGATTAAACGAAGGAAAGAAACACCAAGTCCTTTTAGGCGCAACGGGAACAGGAAAAACTTTTACTATGGCAAATGTAATAGAAAAGGTAAATAAACCTACTCTAATACTTGCTCATAATAAAACATTAGCGGGACAATTATATAGTGAAATGAAAGAATTGTTTCCAAACAATGCTGTCTGTTATTTTGTTTCATACTATGACTACTATCAACCAGAAGCTTATGTTCCATCAACGGACACTTATATCGAAAAGGATTCTTCTATCAATGATGAAATAGATGAACTTCGTCATGCCGCAACCAGTGCACTTTTATCTAGAAAAGATGTAATTGTAGTTGCGAGTGTTTCCTGTATTTATGGAATTGGGGAAGTAGAAGAATATAAAAATAAAATGTTAACACTATCAGTAGGACAACAAGTAGAAAGAAATCAAGTACTAACAAAATTAGTGGATATGTTATATGAAAGAAATGATTTTGACTTTAAACGTGGAACTTTTCGTGTAAGAGGAGACGTCCTAGAAATTATTCCCGCTAATCAAAAAACAACAGGATATCGTATTGATTTCTTTGATAATGAAATTGATAATATCAGTGAAATAGATACATTAACAGGAGTAACATTGAGTCATAAGAAAAACATTTCGATTTTTCCTGCTAGTCACTTTGTAGTGGGAGATGAAAAATTAAAACAAGCTATAGTTCGGATAAAAGAAGAATTAAAAGAACGCTTAGAAGAGTTAAAAGCGGATAATAAACTCCTTGCGGCAGAAAGGCTAGAACAAAGAACCAAATATGATATTGAGATGTTAGAAGAGACGGGTTTCTGCTCTGGAATTGAAAACTACTCAGCTCCAATGGCAGGACGAAAAAAAGGAGAAACACCCATTACTTTAATGGATTTCTTCGAAGATGATTATCTTTTGATAGTAGATGAATCTCATGTAACACTTCCTCAAGTTAGAGGAATGTATAACGGCGATAGAGCTAGAAAAATGAATCTCGTAGAGTATGGCTTCCGACTTCCTAGTGCTCTAGACAATAGACCTTTAAAATATGAAGAATTTGAAAAGAAAATCAAACAAGCAATCTATGTTTCCGCAACCCCAGGAGATATAGAATTAGGATATACAAATAATCACTATATAGAGCAAATAATTAGGCCAACAGGTCTATTAGATCCAACGATTGAAGTTCGAAAAACAGAAGGCCAAATCGATGATTTAATAGATGAAATTAAGGATAGAATCGAGAAAAATGAAAGAACCTTAATCACAACATTAACAATTCGAATGGCAGAAGAATTGACTAGTTATTTAAAAGATATAGATATTAAAGTTGCTTATCTTCATTCTGAAATAAAAACATTAGAGCGCCTTCAAATCATTCATGATTTACGAACCGGTAAATATGATGTTTTAGTAGGAATAAACCTATTAAGAGAAGGAATTGATATTCCAGAAGTATCTTTGATTGCGATATTAGATGCAGATAAAGAGGGCTTTTTACGAAGTACCAGAAGTCTTATTCAAACCATTGGTCGTTGCGCAAGAAACAGTAATGGACATGTTATTATGTATGCAGATAAAATGACAGATTCCATGAAACAGTCAATCGATGAAACCTATAGAAGAAGAAATATCCAAGAGCAATATAATGAAGAACATAATATCATTCCACAAACAATAAAGAAAGAAATACGAGAAGTAATAAGCAATATTGCAGAAGGAAAAGACCAAAAACAAAATAAGAAACTTACAAAGAAAGAATTAGAAAGAACAATAGAAACATTAGAGCAAGAAATGAGAGAAGCTGCTAAAAATCTTGATTTTGAAAGAGCTATGGAATTACGAGATATTTTATTTGAAATGAAAGTAAAATAGGAGGTATTATGAAATTAAGTGTATTTAACTCTACAGCAAAAGATGGAATTATGTCAAAAGATGAGAAATATTTTCCTAATCTTTCTTATCAAGATAGAACTCTTCTTTATAACACAACTATTGATAGATTTATAAAAAAGTATAATTTAACAGATAAAGTAATAATAATTAATGAGAATAGTAAGGAAAAACCAAAGATACTAACCAATAAAACAATATCAACAAAAGCCAAAATCGTAGTATTAAAAGAAACTATCGAAAATACGATGATAGGAGTTGAAACGGAAGATGACCCAGTAATTGTTGTAACCGCCAAAGATGAAAAAGAAAAATCAACTTCTGCAATTGCTTTATTAACATTGGACAATTTAGAGAATAAAATATTAACGGAAATAATTGATACTTTAATAAAAGAAACAAATAAGGCTCCTTTTGAAATGACTTTCTATATTAGTGCTTGTGCTTCTCAAAAATATTATGAAATAACCAAAGATAAAATAGAGAATATATTATTTAGAAAAGCAGTAGTAAAGAAGAAAGGTAAATACTATTTAGATATACGCCTAGCAATATTTAACCAATTAATTAGTGAAATAGCAGATCCTAATAGAATTTATTTTGATTCCACAGATACTGTGGAAAATGATGAATTTTATTCAAAGTATAAGAAAAAAAGAGGAAAAAACTTACTATGTATAAAGTATATTCCGGAATAATTAACAAATTCTGTGGATAAAACGTTTAAAAACACTTAAATAAGTGTTTTTTGTTTATAATTAAATAAGACTTTTTGCCGTTTTTTTGTTATAATATCTCGTAGGTGACTAACTATGGATAAAATAATAATTAAGGGAGCTCGTGAGAACAACTTAAAAAATATAAGTTTAGAACTACCAAAAAATAAATTGATTGTAATGACAGGGGTATCGGGAAGTGGAAAAAGTTCCCTAGCTTTTGATACGATTTATGCGGAAGGCCAAAGAAGATATGTAGAAAGTTTGTCTGCATATGCAAGACAATTTTTAGGTAATTCTGAAAAACCAGATGTGGACAGTATAGAAGGGCTATCTCCTGCCATTAGTATTGATCAGAAGACGACTTCTAATAATCCTAGATCAACTGTAGGAACAGTAACAGAAATATATGACTATTTAAGGCTCCTATTTGCTAGATGCGGAGTACCATATTGTCCAAATCATCATATACCAATATCTTCACAAAGTGTTGAAGAAATGACAAACAAGGTAATAGAATATGGGGAAGGAACAAAGTTAATTGTCTTATCTCCTATCGTACATGGAGAAAAAGGAACCCACAAAGATTTATTTGAAAAGCTTAGAAAAGATGGTTATGTTCGAGTAAGAGTCAATGGTGAAATGTTGGATTTAAGTGAAGAAATCAATCTTGATAAAAATAAAAAAGATAAAATAGATGTTGTCATTGATAGAATCGTTTTAAAAGATGACTCTCATAGCAGATTATTTGAAGCAATTGAAGCAGCAACCAAATTATCAGGCGGTAAAGTAGTAATTCAAATTTTGGGTGAAAATCAAAGAGAACTCGTTTTTTCAGAACAATTCGCTTGCCCTCACTGCGAGTTTTCTCTACCAGAATTAGAACCAAGAATATTTAGTTTTAATGCTCCTTACGGTGCCTGTCCAGATTGTAAAGGATTAGGGGTAAAATTACAAATTGACAAAGATTTATTAATCCCAGATAAAGAACTATCAATAGCGGATGGTTGTATAAAAACATTAACAGATGACCCAGAAGGGCTTGACTATAAAAAATTAGAATGCGTTTGTAAACACTACAAAATAAATATGGATAAACCATGGAAAAAGTTAACAGAAAAACAAAAACAAATGATACTATATGGTTCAGATGAAGTGATTCACTTCCAATATCAATCAAAAAGTGGAACGAAATATAATAATACAAATTTTTATGAAGGGATTATCAATACTCTAGAAAGACGATATATGGAAACTTCTTCTTCTTGGATAAGGGAATGGCTAGAACATTATATGGTTGAATATCAATGTGATACTTGCCATGGGGCTAGATTAAAGGATGATGTATTATCTGTAAAAATTAACGATAAAAATATCTATGAAGTAACGTGTATGAGTATTAAAGAGCTTTTAAAAGAATCCAAAAATTTAAAATTAACGGAAGAACAAAAACAAGTAGCAGATTTAGTAGTAAAAGAAATTAATGATCGATTAGAATTTCTTTCTAATGTTGGACTAGAGTATTTAACATTAAATAGAAGCGCCGGAACATTATCAGGAGGAGAAGCACAAAGAATTCGTCTGGCAACGCAAATTGGCTCTCATTTAACAGGTGTATTATATGTTTTAGACGAACCAAGCATTGGTTTACATCAAAGAGATAATGAACGCTTAATTCATTCTATGAAAGAGATGAGAGATTTAGGAAACACCTTAATTGTAGTAGAACATGATACAGATACAATGCTAGCATGTGATTATTTGGTAGATATAGGTCCTGGAGCAGGAGAAAACGGAGGAAGAATTGTTGCCATAGGTACCCCACAAGAAGTTATGAATAACAACAGTAGTATTACTGGACAATACTTAAGTGGGAAAAAATGTATAGAAATACCTAAAAAAAGAAGAAAAGGAACAGGAAAACTTTTGAAAATAAAAGGCGCTCAAGAAAACAATCTAAAGAATATTGATGTAGATATTCCCCTTGGAACATTTACCTGTGTTACGGGAGTATCTGGAAGTGGGAAAAGTAGTTTAATTAATGAAGTATTATGTAAAGCTGTTTCCAATAAACTTTATAAAACAAAAGATAAACCTGGGAAATTTGATAAAATTTTAGGAATTGAAAATCTTGATAAAATCGTTGCGATATCACAAAATCCTATTGGAAGAACCCCAAGATCAAACCCAGCTACTTATACAGGTGTTTTTGATGATATAAGGACTTTATTTACAACGACAAAAGAAGCAAAAATGTATGGATATGAAAAGAATCGATTCTCTTTTAATGTAAAAGGGGGTCGTTGCGAAGCTTGTCGTGGAGATGGGGTAAAAAAAATAGAGATGCATTTCTTACCAGATGTATACGTTCCTTGTGAGGTCTGTCATGGAACAAGATATAACAAAGAGACACTTAACATAAAATATAAAGATAAAAATATTGCAGAAGTTTTAGATATGAGAGTAAGCGAAGCCCTAAAATTCTTTGATAACATTCCGAAAATAAAATTAAAACTTCAAGTACTAGAAGATGTTGGATTAGGATATATTAAGTTAGGACAAAGTGCACCAACTCTATCAGGCGGAGAAGCGGAACGTGTAAAACTAGCAAAGGAATTGCAAAGAAAAGCTACTGGAAAAACCCTTTTTGTATTAGATGAACCAACAACAGGATTACATACGGAGGATATAAGCCGCTTACTTGCAATTTTACAAAAAATAGTGGATAATAATGATACAGTAGTTGTAATAGAACATAACTTAGATGTTATAAAAGTAGCAGATTATATAATCGATTTGGGTCCAGAAGGTGGGGATGATGGAGGAAGGATTGTCGCAACAGGAACCCCAGAAGAAGTATCCAAAGTTCCAAACTCTTATACGGGACAGTTTTTAAAGAAAATATTAAAGAGGTGATACGATGCGCTTAGTAATTAAGGAAAAAGAAGTTTTACGATTGAATAGAATGATTGAATGGCTAATATATATGCTTGGCTATACAGTGGTTTTTATTATTGTGGCTAAGTTATTTAAGAGTGTATACATAGATGAAAATCATTTCTTTATATATTCAACATTCATTACGCTAATTATTTATATTTTAAAGAAAACATTGAAACCAATTCTGGTAACATTAACAATTCCTATCACAGGATTAACTTTAGGACTCTTTTACCCATTTATTAATTTGTTTATTTTGAAATTAGCAGATTGGATTTTTGGGAAACATTTTGATTTAAAAAATATCTTTATTGCCCTTTTTGTTGCCATTCTATTATCTATAATGAATTTTTTGGTAGAAGAAATAATTAAGAAAATAATAAAGAAGGTAAAACATCATGAATAGGATTGCATTAGATTTTGGCCCAGTACAAATCTACTGGTATTCCATATTTATCCTCTTAGGTCTCCTTGCGGGGGCTTTTGTAGTTTATAAAGAAGCAAATAGACGAGGAATTGATGAAGAATTTCTAACAAATTTAATTTTTAATACATTGGTATTTGGATTTATAGGAGCTAGACTTTATTATGTATTATTTAATTTATCATATTATTTACAAAATCCAATAGAAATACTAGAAATTTGGAACGGAGGACTCGCAATACATGGGGGGATTTTTGCTGGATTACTGGTAATTATTATCTACTGCAAGAAACATAATGTTGATGTATTGAGGATGTTAGACATTTTGGTAGTTGGACTTTTTATTGGACAAGCAATAGGTAGATGGGGAAATTTCTTTAATGGGGAAGCCTATGGTGGTATTGCTACGTTTCAAGAATTAAGTCAACAAGGTATCCCGGTATTTATAATTCGGGGAATGTATATATTGGGAGAGTATAGAGAACCAACCTTCTTTTATGAATCAATTTGGTGCTTTGGCGGATTTTTAGCAATGCTAATCATTAGAAGATATCCATATCTAAAAAAAGGCCAATTATCGGGATTTTATCTAGTTTGGTATGGTATAGCCAGATTAATAATTGAAGGAATGCGTTCTGATTCTTTAATGATAGGGAGTTTTAAAATGGCGCAAATTGTATCTAGTCTTTTTATAATTACAGGGATTATTTTATTCTTCTATAACATAAAGAAGAGTACTAAAAAAGATCCAAAATTGTATACCCATGATGCCATAAAGAAGGAATCATCAATCACTTATTTAAAAGTATCAAAACACTAATATAATATATAAATATAAGAAAGAACAAAATATCTATTTTGCTGTTGAGGTGGGCTATGTCTTATACAATAACAATTAAACAAGAAATAACAAATTTAAATTATACAAAGTCGGAAACAATAGCCTTTTTATCTGGTTTTGTTAGGAATAATGGTTATGTACTAGATAATACTTTGATTTTAACAACAGAAAATGATTTTACGATAGAAGTATTGACAAAATTTTTTAAATCATTATATGAAGTAAAATTAGAAAAAGAAGTAAAAGAAAACTTAAATTTTAGTAAGAAAAAATTATATGCTTTATCACTAAAAGATAAACTAGATTTTATTTTAAAAGATTTAGGAGTTAATGATGAATATAATAATCCGCTAGAAACTCCTAAAGATTATATCGTAGGGGCGAATGAAGAAATTAGGGCCTATCTACGAGGTGTGTTTTTATGTTGTGGAAGTATCAATGATCCAAAGACATCCAGATATCATATGGAGCTTTTAATAAATAATCCAATGGAAGCGGTGTTTATTCAAAAACTCTTAAATATATTCGACTTAAATGCTAAAATATTAACTCGTGATAAAGGATATATGATCTATATAAAAGAAGCAGAAAAAATAAGTGATTATATACGAATACTGGGAGCAAATAGAGCCGTTTTATACTTTGAAGATGCAAGAATTTATCGAGAAAAGAAAAATCAAACGAACAGATTAAATAACTGTGAACAAGCAAATATGGATAAAGTTTTTGTAACCGCAAATATGCAATTAGAACAAATAAGAATTATTGAAGAAAATAATGGATTGGATCTTTTGGATGATAAAGTAAAAGAGGTAGTAGAGTTTAGAAAGAAATATCCTGAGTCATCATTAAAAGAATTAAGCGAAATTATTTCTTTTGAAACGGGAAAGAAAATAACAAAATCGGGATTAAACCATCGATTTAGAAAACTAAAAGAGTTATCTGATAGACTAAAGAAAAATAATTACTAAATAATTATTGACAAAAGGAAAAAAGAAATTAAAATAAATTTGTAACAAGGAGATGGTTGAATGAAATATGATTGGGGAGCTCAATTAATGTGGCTTGTCGGAAAAGAAGTAGGAGATCTAATTGACCCAATAACCCTAGCAAAATTAGGAGAAAAAATGGAAATTATACCAAAACATCAAGATCAGAAACAAAAAAATGGGGCTAGCTGGAGTTATAATTTTTCCACAAAAACAGGAATTGATATTTTAGCGAGTGGTAAGTTTCATTCTAAATGTAAAAAAAATTTGCAGATAAAAAATAATGTGATGCGAATCGATTTTGAAGATTCACCAGAAAGTCAAGAGATGTTTTACATAAGCTATTATTTGTTCCAAGCATACAGGAACCGTAACGGATTTATAAGTTCTTCTTTTGTGGGCTCCTGCAATGGTTATTGTTGTATCCGAGGTGATGGCTATTACTGCATAGATGCAATTTTAGATCAAGAAAATGGAAAACTTAGTATCCGATATTATGATGAGGAATCTATTCAACTTTGTAAATCTATGAACAATAATGCTGGTAGAGATAAAGATAACAAGTTAGGATTATATCCTTTTGAACAATTTGGAATAATGCCAGATGCTTCCGCGGATATTCCGGTACTAAGTGGTGAACAAATGCTAGAGGAATTATCAAATATTGCGCTACAAAGAAAGTCTTATCTGGATTCACTCCTTGGTATAAACGTAGAAAAAACAAATTCACCTCAATATGTAAAATCTCCAATGAACGGAAACTCCTCAACACCGATTGAATAGAAATACATAAATAAAATCTAACTGCAAAAGTTAGATTTTTTCTTTTTTCTTAATAATTTTATCAACCAGTCCATATTCAAGAGCCTCATCAGAACTTAAATAATTATCTCTTTCTGTATCTTTTTCTATTTTCTTTACTGTCTGTCCAGTGTTTTTAGATAGAATTTTATTTAACTTAGTTCGTAAATTTATAATTCTATCAGAAGCAATTTTTATATCACTAGCTTGTCCTTCGGCGCCACCTAATGGTTGATGAATCATAACATCTGCATTGGGAAGAATAAACCTTTTTCCAATTTCTCCGCTTGATAATAAGAAAGCTGCCATACTGGCTGCAATTCCACAGCAAATTGTGGAAACATTACTTTTAACAAAATTCATAGTATCATAAATTGCCATTCCTGCCGAAACAGATCCTCCAGGAGAATTAATATATAAAGAAATATCGTCATTATTAATAGAATCTAAATATAGTAATTCAGCAATTACACTATTTGCTAAAGAATCATTGATTTCTCCACTAATAAAAATGATTCTTTCCTTTAATAATCTCGAAAATATATCATAACTTCTTTCTCCATCTAATTCTTTTTCTACAACAACAGGAATTAAGTTCATAAAATCACCTATACATATTATAGTGTAAATAGATAAAATTATTCATAATATATTATGACAAAATATGTTATACTAAAAATAGAATATAAAGGGTGATAAAATGATTGAAAATATAGAAATCACAATAAGTAATGAAAAATATAAATTGAGTCGAGGAACAACTCTTGGAGAATTAGCTGTTAGTTTTCAAAAAAATTTCAAATATCCTATCATACTAGCAAAAGTAAATAATCATTTAAAGGAATTAGCAGAGCCAATATTAGATAATGCAACAATTGAATTTTTAGATCTTACCTCTAAAGAGGGAAATCGCGCTCATATAGGTGGACTAACGCATGTTTTAGTTTATGCGATTAAAAAATTATTTGGAAAAGATTCTAATATTATAGTGAAACACTCTCTAGATAAAGGTATTTATATTGAAACAACATTTAAACTAACCCCATCAAAACTAGAGACTATTAAAGATACCATGAAATCTATAATAGATGCAGATATGCCAATTACAAAAGTCACTATAGATCGCTTAGAAGCAATGAAGTATTTTCAAAATATAAATGATTTTACAAAATCGGGAGTAATGACATATAACACAAATACCTATGTAAATTTATATCGGTTAGGGAATTATTATAATTATTTTTATACACTAATGCCCCCATCTGCTGGGACGCTATCAGCTTTTGAACTAACTTATATTCAAGAAAATGGATTTTTACTTACGTTTCCCACAGTGTACTTACCAAAAGGTATTAAAAAATATCAGCCACATCCTAAAATGTTCGAAGTCTTTAAAGAATGTCGGGATTGGGCTAAGATAATTAAGGTGGAAAACTCTGTTGACTTAAATCGTGTTGTATCGCGTGGGGAAATAAATGAATTAATCAGAATCGATGAAACGCTACAAAGCAACAAACTTCTAAATTTAGCTAAAGAAATAAATGCCAAAAAACATAAGATAAAAATAGTATTATTAGCAGGACCATCTTCATCCGGAAAAACGACAACAGCTAGAAAATTATGCATGTATTTAAAAAGTTTTGGATTAACACCAAAAGTATTATCTATGGATGATTATTTTGTAGAAAGAAAAAGTACGCCGTTAGATGAATTTGGAAAACCAGATTATGAGTGTTTAGAAGCTGTTGATTTGAAACTATTTGATAAACAAATAGAAGAATTATTAAAAGGGAAAAAAGTAATCATACCAACGTTTAATTTTTCAAGAGGAGAAAAAGAATTTAAACAGGAAATGGTTTTAAATGATAATGATATACTAGTGATAGAAGGAATTCACGCGTTGGATACCAAAGTACTAGTTAATATTCCAAAAGAAAATAAGTATAAAATTTATATATCTGCATTGACGGAATTGAATATAGATGATCATAATCATATTTCAACAACGGATAATAGATTATTAAGAAGAATTATAAGAGACAATCGTACAAGAGGATATAGTGTGGAGAACACTTTAAGTACATGGCCTAGTGTAAGAAGAGGAGAAGAAAAATATATTTTTCCATTCCAAGATGAAGCAGATTTTATTATAAACTCAGCGTTAATATATGAACTAGGAGTGCTAAAAACTTATGTAGAACCACTTTTATATTCGGTGTCACAAGATTCAATATATTATGGGGAAGCAAAGAGACTATTAAACTTTTTAAAAATCTTTTTGCCAATCCCATCCGATGCAATACCGCAAGATTCTATTTTAAGAGAATTTATTGGTAATGGATGTTTTCACGATTAAAGAAAGGAAGATAAAAATGATTAGAGTCGCAATTAATGGATTTGGACGAATTGGAAGATTAGCATTCCGGTTAATGGAAGAAAGTGAAGAATTTGAGGTTGTAGCAATCAATGATCTTACAGATGCAGAACAACTTGCCTATTTATTAAAATATGATACCAATCATCGAAATTATCGTATTGATGAAATCTCAAATGACCTAGAAAACATAATTATAGGAAAAAGGAAAATAAGAGTATATGCTGAAAAAGATCCTGCTCTATTACCTTGGAAAGAACTAGACATAGACGTAGTCTTTGAATGCACAGGATTATTTACATCAGAAGAGTCTGCTATGGCTCATATTCATGCTGGCGCTAAAAAAGTAATTATATCAGCACCTGCTAAAGGAAATCTAAAAACAATCGTTTATAATGTAAATCATAAAATTTTAACAGGAGACGAAAAAATAATTTCTGCTGCAAGTTGTACAACAAACTGTTTGGCGCCAGTCGTTGATGTATTAGATAAAGAATTTGGCATAAAAAAAGGATATATGACAACAATTCATGCTTATACAAATGATCAAGCAACACTAGATATAGCGCACAAAAAGGGAATAAAAGCTAGGAGAGGAAGAGCCTGTGCAGCTAATATTATTCCTGCATCTACCGGAGCGGCTTCTGCAATTGGAAAAGTTTGTCCAAACCTAGAGGGAAAAATGGAAGGGGTAGCTATGAGGGTTCCTGTTCCAACAGGTTCTGTAATTGATTTGGTTTTAGAGCTTGGAAAAAATACAACAGCAGAGGAAATTAATGAAGTATTTAAAAATAATCAAAATCAAACATTAGTTTACACAGATGATCCTATCGTGTCTAGTGATGTAATTGGTAGAAGACTAGGCGCGCTAGTAGATGGGCTATCTACAAATGTATTAGAAGTAGAAGGAAAACAACTAGTAAAAATAGTTGCATGGTATGATAATGAGATGGGTTATACAACTCAAATGGTAAGAACAGCAAAATATTTGATGAACTTAAACAATACAATATAAATAGTAGTTAAGCTGTGATAAGATGGGGAACCATCTTTTTTTGTTATTGATGAGCGCAGCAAGAAGTTCACCAATTTCTTTGCAGAGCAGTTTAATTCAAAATAAATTTACATTATAAATATAATGTAGATTTATTTTTTATTTTAGGGTATAATCTATTTTAGGATAGGAGGGATAGTGATGAGACTATATATTCAAGAAGAAGAAACGCTCATTAGATTTAATTTACCATCTAAAATAGATGGCTCCCTTTTATTTTCTTATAAATCAAAGCAAGGATTAGATCATTCAATAAACATTGATTCTAAAGATAATAAATGGATATTAAGAAGTAATGGTAATGTCAATATTGTGTCTAATAATTCTTATATAGATGAAATAGAGTTAAATGATTATATGTGTATTGCTATATCTGCTTTGGGAGAGAATAATTATACTAATTTGTTTTGCCTTCCATCAATAGAAGAGACTTCTGTTAATTATGATTTATCACAAGTAGAGCAGATAACCATTGGACAAGACAATAATAATACCATTATTTATAAACAGAATTTAATGGCGCCAATTCACGCAGTTATTAAAAAAAATAATGAACAATATTATATTGTCCCAAATAATCAATCAACATATTATGTCTATGTGAACAGTAAAAGGATATTTCAACCAACAAAGTTGTATGCCGGAGATGTAATATTTATGAACGGACTAAGGATAATTTGGATGAGTAAATTTTGCAAATTATCTATTCAAGCTAACTTAGTACAAGTACATGGATTACAACAACAAGATCAATTAACAGTTATTAGTAATAAAGATTATACGCCAATTAGCGAGATAGAAGAAAATATAAATCTTTATAATGAAAATGATTATTTTTCACATATTCCAAGAATAAAGAGTATTTTGGAAGAAAAAGAGGTAAAAGTAGATGCTCCTCCTAGTAATCAAAATGTACAAGAGGATATTCCTTTTCTGTTAAGTATTGGAACAAGTTTTAGTGTAATTGTGATGTCGGGGATCAATGCTTACAATATAGGATATAACTTGTCTACAAACAAAACAACATTTTGGGAATCTTTTCCACAAATTTTATTATATAGTTCCATGATTTTTGTCTCTCTTATTTTGCCAAGATTAACAAAGAAATGGCAAAAAAGTCAAGCAGAAAAAAGAGAATTAAAACGTCAAAGAAAATATGGAAGTTATTTGCAAAAGAAAGAACAGGAAATTATTAATATTTTGAATAATCAAATACAAATCATTTGTGATAATAATATAGATGTTAGGAAATGCAAACAGGTGATTGAAACAAAAAGTAGAATTCTTTGGAGTAGAGAAATAACAGATGATGATTTTTTAAATGTTAGATTGGGTATTGGCAATAGAGAATCACAACTTAAAATTATTGCACCAGAGGAGAAATTTTCTCTAGATGATGATAATTTGTATAAATTAGTAGCAGGGCTTAGAGAAAAATATAAATACCTAAAAAATGTACCTATTACAATTAATTTCAAGGATGAAATTGCAAATGCACTGATTCTAACAGGAAAAAATAAAGATTACATAACCAACAGTATTGTAACACAATTAATAACATATCATAGTCCGCTAGACTTGAAACTAGTTATCATTACAGATTCTGATCATGAGTATAAATGGGACTATGCAAAATATTTTCCTCATTGTTCTAGTGATGATAAAAAAGAAAGGTTTTTTGCCTCTTCACAAGAGGATTTAAAGAACATATCACAATATTTAGAAGCTCAATATAATGCGCGTAAGCAAAAAAGAAGAGAAAAAGAAGAGGAAAATCGTGAAACAAATAACCAACCAGTGGAAAGTTATGCTTTATATGATCAATATTATTTAATCATAATAGATAACTATAAACTTGCGAAAGATTCCCAATTTATAAATCGCTTGTTAGAAAATGAAATGAATTATGGATTTTCTATAGTAATTTTTGAAAACAGTATGAAAAATTTGCCAAAAGAATGTCATAAATTTGTTTGCATCAATGATACAGAAAGTTATGTATTTTCTAATGAAATAAGAGATAATGAATTAGGAAATTTTACAGCAGAGTATATTATAGATATTGATATGAGAGAAATTGCAAAGACCATTAGTAATATACCTATCCAAGGAAAGGATATAGAATTACAATTACCTACTATATTACCATTTTTGGAAATGTATAATGTAGGAAAAGTAGAACAACTAAATATTAGAAATCGTTGGTTGACAAGCGAACCTACGCAATCCCTACAAGCACCAATAGGTGTTCACAAGAATGGAGAATTGTTTAAACTGGATCTTCATGAAAAACATGATGGACCTCATGGATTAATTGCTGGAATGACTGGTTCTGGTAAATCTGAATTGATTATTACGTATATTTTGTCAATGGCATTAAACTATGATCCTAGAGAAGTTCAATTTGTATTAATTGATTATAAAGGAGGAGGATTAGCAGGTGCCTTTGAGAATAGAGATCAAGGCGTATCTATTCCCCATCTGGCCGGTACTATCACAAACTTAGACACGGCTGAAATGAACAGAACATTAGTCTCTATTGAAAGTGAACTAACAAAAAGACAGAAAAAGTTTAATGAAGTAAGAGAAAAAACTGGCGAAAGCACAATGGACATCTATAAATATCAGAAATTATATCGAGACGGTGTCATAAAAGAGCCGATTTCTCATCTGTTTATTATTTCTGATGAGTTTGCAGAACTAAAGAGTCAGCAACCGGATTTTATGTCTCAATTAATATCAACTGCAAGAATTGGGCGTTCATTAGGCGTTCATCTGATTTTAGCAACTCAAAAACCTAGTGGTGTTGTTAATGATCAAATCTGGTCAAATTCTAAATTTAAGATTTGTTTAAAGGTTCAAAGCCGTTCAGATAGTATGGAAATGTTAAAACGACCAGAAGCTGCTAGTTTAAAAGAAACAGGTAGATTCTATCTTCAAGTCGGATATGATGAATACTTTGATATAGGCCAATCTGCGTGGTCTGGTGCTAAATATAATCCGGTGGAAAGAATTATAAAAAAGCAAGATGATGCAATCACCTTTATTGATAACTGTGGCAGCATCATTAAACAGTCTACAGATATTTATAAGCAGGATATAAACAAAACTGATTACGGAGATCAATTAACAAATGTTGTCAAATATCTTCAAAAGATTGCAGAGGGTGATGGATTTATTCCAAAAAAACTATGGTTGCCTGCTTTAAGCAAAAATGTATTATTAAATGATTTATTAAAAAAATACAATTATGAATTCCGTCAAGAAGAGTTGAGAGCAATTATAGGAGAATATGATGCTCCAAGGGTTCAGGAACAGGGACTCTTAACAATAGATTTATTAAAAAATGGCAACACACTTATATATGGTGTACCAGGAGCAGGGAAAGAAAATCTATTAACAACTATTATCTATAGCTTATCAATATCTAAATCTCCACAAGATTTAAATATCTATATAGGGGACTTTGGTGCAGAAACATTAAAGAGTTTTCAAAAATTCCCACAAGTGGGTGATGTTTTCACAATAGATGAAAAAAACAAATTAGAAAGCTTTGTAAAATTATTAGATAAACAGTTAGAAAAAAGGAAAAAAGAGTATTCCGACTTTGGTGGTAATTATTTAGAGTATTGTAAACTAAGTGGCAAAAAAGATGCGTTAATCTTAACTATCTTAAATAATTTTGAAAATTTTAGTGAAACATATTCTAGACAGTCAGATATATTTGATTCATTTTTTAGAGATGGTACCAAGTATGGTATGGTTTTTATCGTTACAACAACTGCACAAAATGCAGTAAGAGGAAGAGTTGCTCAAAACTTTACTAATAAAATATGCTTAAAAATGCCTTCTTTAAATGATTATAGAGATTTGTTAGGATCTCCAAGAGGAATGATTCCAGCAGATAATTACGGAAGAGGATTAATTTCTATTGATAATAATACTAGTTATGAGTTTCAAACAGCCAATATAACAAAAATAGAAGAAAAGACTGCTTATTTAATAGAAACTGCTCAAAAGCTTCAAGGAAAGTATGCCACTATGAAAGCTGCAAATATTTCAGTATTGCCAAATATGGTTACGATAGAAAATGTGGCTTTTGAATTAAAGGGATTAGATTGCTTACCAATAGGAATAGAAAAAAATAGTTTAGAAGTTTATGTATATAACTTTTTAGAAAATAGGATTAATATTATTGCTGCAACTTCCTTAAAAAACCACATTTATTTTGTTTATGCTCTTATTAAACAAATGCTTATGTTAAAAAATATAAAAATTCATGTTATTGATGCGCTAAGCATTTATCGAGGAAATTATGAAGGTATAAAACTATATCAAGATAACATGGAATCGGCATTTGTAACTGCTTATAAGAATGTTCAGAATGATGAGATTTTGACACAACAAAATGTTTATATATTTTTAGGAATATCAGAATTAAAAGAACGAGTATCCAATAAATATAAACAACATTTCGAAGCTCTATTTAGAGAGGCTAATAATTGTAAAAATAATACCTTCTTATTATTTGATGATTCTGAAAATTATAAGAAAATTCAAGTGGAAGAATGGTATCGAAATAGTATTAACAATACATTTGGTATCTGGTTAGGAGAAGATGTTGGAACACAAGTAACTTTGGGAATAATGTCTTTAAGCTTGGAAGATAAACAAAATGTATTCCCATGTATTGGCTATCCTGTTTATAAAGGAAATCACATGATTGTTAAATACGTTGTAGATGGAGTTGATACACAAAATGAAAAATAAGATCTTAATTGAGTTGGTAGTTCCTATATTGGAAAAATCTTATGATGTATATATCCCTGTAAATAGAAAAGTGGGAAATACTATAGAGCTTTTACAGAAATCTATATCTGAAATGTCAGGCGGATACTTTAAAGAAACTTCTCAAACAGCTTTATATAGTTCTCTAACAGGTGATAGATATCCCATTGATATTCAAATAAGAGCTACAGATATTAGAAATGGGAGTAGAGTAATATTAATGTAAGGAGATAAATATGAATGATGTTTCAACCTTAATGAATAAAAAAAACCAATATATGAATTGCTATAACAGAGAAAAAATTGTCCAAAGCGCCTTAACAAAGGCAATAGAAGGATTAAATGCTGTATTAGAAAATGAAACCAAAGCATACCAAATAGATGAAACAATCCCAACAGGAAGCTATATAGGAGATTTGTTAGAATCAGAAAAAGAAATTTATACAAATATTTCTAATGTAGTAATTCCGACAACTATAAATCTTATCAATGCAACAACAAACAAAATTAAAGAAGCCGTTATATCTGAAAGTTTAGATATAGAAATAGTATAGAAAGGAATATTATGGCAAAAATAAATGTAGATACTACTAAGTTAATAAATGGTTCAGAGTCTATAAAAAAACTATCCAATGATTTTACAGTAATCATAGAAGATCTATTTAATGACATAAAGAATTTAAATGAAAATGGTATATGGGTAGGGGATGCCAATTTATCCTCTGTTAATAAGTACATTTCTATAGTATCAAAAGAAAAAGGAATTTATACAGAGTATGCAAAAGTTATAAACGATTTAGGTATTAAAATATATAATTATGCAAAAGATTTAGAAGTAACATCAAATGACAGATTGTAGGTGAAGTATGTCAAAGATTAATTATGATGGTCATATTATTACAGAAACCTTAATTCCAGCAATAGAAAAAAGTTTGAAACAACTTAAAATAGCTTCTGTTCAAGCAAGCAATATAAATTATCCCAATGGTGAAGTAAATTGGCCGCAAATAAAATCAAAAATAAATGATTGTCTTATCAAAACAGAAAAATATCTCTCATGGTTAAAGGAAATTGATACAAAATATAGTCAAAATTTAGAAAATTTGCAAGAATCTATGAAAGAAATTACTATAGAAGATATTAAGACACGAAAGTCTATTGTCAAATAATGTCAAATTAATAAAATAGAATTGCACAATAATAAGAATGATTAGATAATAAAGTTAGGATACATAGTGACTTGGGGATGATAGATTGGCCAATGGTATTGATACAGAAAAACTCAATTGCCTTAGAAAAAAATTTCTTGATTACATCGAACAATTAAATGGTATTTTCAATAGCTTAGATACAGAAATGTATAACATAGAATCTAATATAGATGGAGATGGCAAAGAAGAGATTTCTGGAAAGTTTATATCTATAAAAAATCAATATCTTCCTATTAAAAGCAACATCCAATCTTATATAGATGATTTTGCAAAAGTTATAGAGGGATATGAGATAGGAGATATGGAGTTAGCCAAACAAGTTATAAATGATATCGTAAAGTTAGAGGAAGGGAGCGAATAAAGTGCCAACAATAAGAGATTTAAATTATGGCTTTGATGCAAATGGCGTAGAAAAATATCTTGAAGAAATTAAAGGAATTGTTTTAACAAAAGCTGCTGAGAAAGTAAAAAATATCAGTGATATTGAAAAAGCATGCAATGCAAATTGGGAAGGAAGAGCAAAAGAAGAATTCCTAGAAAATTTAAAAACAGATGCAGAACATGTATCAGAGCAATATCAAAATTTATACAATACACTAGTTTCAGAAATTCAATCTGTTCAAGCTTCGATGGCTAATAAGGATGAAGCTTTAATTGAAGATTAGACGAAGGAGGATTTATTTATGGCAATAACTATGAATACTGAAAAAGTAGATAACAGTAAAAGAGAACAACTATTGCATACAACTGTAAGCAGTAGTTTTACTGATAATGCTGTTGAGCCCAACAAATCAGGAATATTATTTTGGAGGAGTACAACAGGAGCTTCCCTAGCTGGTATTACTCCAGAGTTTGTCAGTGCATTCCATGATGCAACAACAACATACAAAGGAGATATTGAGACAATTTTATCTGAATTAGAGGCTGTTGATTCTGAATCTGCTTTTAAAGGTGCATCATTAAAGGCGGCTTTGGCAAAGTTTATCACGAGTGTTAAACAGGTTTCATTTGATTATTTAAATGCTTTGAAAGAAGCAGAAGACTTAATTGCTGAAAGCGTTGAAAAAGTATATGCTTCTCAAGACGAGACTTTATCTAGTGATCTTGGTAGTGATGCAGATCGCCTTTCAGATACATTCTAACCACGATTAGGAGGCAACTCCTTTTTTTTATTGAAAAAAAGTGCTATACTTTAATAGTAGTGGAGGAATAACTGTGAAAACAATAAATGACTTTGATATTAAAGATAAAAGAGTAATTATTAGATGTGATTTTAATGTGCCAATAAAAGATGGAAAAATTATTGATGATAATAGAATTATACAAAGCCTAGAAACGATTAATTACTGTCTAGAGAATGGCGCCAAAGTAATTTTGCTTTCCCACCTAGGAAGAATAAAAGAGAAAAGTGATTTAGAAAAGAATAGTCTAGAAATTGTATCAAAAAGATTAAGCAAATTAATAGGTAGACCTGTTCTTTTTATACCTGCAACTAGAGGAATAGAATTAGAAAAAGCGGTTTCTTCTATGAAAAGTCAGGACATAATATTGTTACAAAATACTAGATATGAAGATTTAGACGAAAAAAAAGAAAGTAGTAATGATCCTTCCTTAGGAAAGTACTGGGCATCTCTAGGGGATATATTTATAAATGATGCCTTTGGAACAATTCATAGAGCCCATGCTTCTAATGTTGGTATTGCTACTTATTTGCCATCTGGAATTGGATTTTTAGTAAAAAAAGAATTAGATAAATTAAGCATTTTAGAAAATCCGCCTCATCCTTTCTATGTTATATTAGGTGGTGCTAAAGTTTCTGATAAAATAGGGGTTATCAAGAATTTAGCAACAAAAGCAGATAAAATCTTAATAGGTGGAGGAATGGCATTTACTTTTTTAAAAGCAAAGGGTTATAATATAGGCAAATCATTATTAGATTCAGATAGTTTAGAATTTTGTAAGCAAATATTAAAAGAATTTGATAGTAAAATAATTCTTCCAGTAGATATAGCGGTTACGAATGAATATACCAATGATGAACAATATAGAACCAAAGATATAGAAGATATTTGTGATGATGAAATGGGGCTTGATTTGGGAGAAAAAACTATTCACTATTTTCAACAAGCTTTAAAAGATGCAGGACTAATCGTATGGAATGGCCCGCTAGGAGTTTATGAATTTTCAAAATATAAAAGAGCAACAGAAGACCTTCTTAATTATATTGTTTCTTACAATTTAAAAACCATTTTAGGTGGGGGAGATATTGTTGCAGCAGCGGCAAATGTTCATGTAAAGGATAAAGTTTATCATGCCTCAACGGGAGGAGGAGCAACTTTAGAATATCTAGAAGGTAAAAAACTTCCTGGATTAGAAGCTATAAAGTAGGTGAGATTGTGTCTAAAAGAAAATTATATGTTATAAATCCATATAATTTAGATTACATCAAAAAAGTAGAAATGTTTGAACAGGAATATAATATCGATAAAGTTTTATCAAATAATTTATTGAAAATCTCCGAAACGATTGAAGAGAACGATTATATGAAAATGTTAGAAGAAAGAAATGAAATAGATATAGATTTTTATTATGGAACGCCTTCAAAAATAGAGGATATTTGTCATGCTCATTTTGAAAAAGATATCAAAAAATGTCATATTTATCTTGTCGAATTCAAAAATTCACCTAAGAAAAGGATCTTATTAGGTTTAATTACAGCTTATGCTATTGAATCATTGGGAATGCAAGAAGTATTCATTACAACAGATATAAAAAATAAAAATTTATGTTTACAACTAAAACAAGAAGGTTATGAAAACCTGGGAGAGGAAAATAACACTGTTAGTTTTTTAAAAGAGGCAACCATTGAAATGTGAAGGTAGGAGATTAAATGAAGTTACTAAAAAACATTAAACGAAATACAATTATTTTATTTGTATTGACAATTGGGATTTTAATTTTTATTTTAAAAGATAACCTACAGGGGATTGTGAAAACACTATCAACTATGAATATATGGTATGTTATAGTAGCCGTAGCATTATTCTTTCTATCGGTTAGTATTAAGGCATATATAATTTATAAAACTGTTGATGAAAAGGAAAAATTAAGCTTAAGGGAAGCTATAAAGCATAATATAATCACCCAATTTTTTAATGGAATTACTCCTTTTTCAACGGGCGGACAACCAATGGAAATATATATGTTAACAGAACATAATATAAAAACAACAAAAGCAACAAATATAACAATTCAAAACTTTATTTTCTATCAAACGGCATTAGTAATATATGGAGTATTAGCTGTTATATATAATGCAGTATTTCATATCTTTCCAAGGATTCCTATCTTGAGAAGATTTGTCTTGCTAGGATTTATAATAAATACGTTGGTGGTTATTTGTTTATTCATAATTACTTTTTCAAGAAGTATAACGAAAAAAATTACTCACTTTATTATTCGGCTTTTATCGAAGTTAAATATAATAAGAAATAAAGATGAAAAAATAGAAAAATGGAATTATAGATTAGAAGAATTTCATGATGGGGCACAAGAACTTAGAAAAAGAAAAAAACTATTTTTGTTTGGAGTGTTGGGTAACTTAGTGAGTTTAACCTGTCTTTATAGCATTCCATTATTTATTGCTTTTGGATTAGGAAATTTCACTAGTCTAAATTTGGCAGATACCTTAACATCTTCTGCCTATGTCCTAATTATAGGTTCATTTGTTCCGATACCAGGAGCAAGCGGTGGTATAGAATATGGATTTATTAAGTTTTTTGGTAATTTTTTCTCAAGTATTAGTTTAAATACAATGTTGCTTGTATGGAGATTTATAACATATTATTTGGGAATTATTGTAGGAGCATTCTTATTTAGTTTAGAAAAGAAGGAGAATTAATATGAGAATAGGAATTTTTACAGAAACGTATACGCCATATATCAGTGGGCTAGTAACCAGCGAAGTAATGTTAAAAAAAGCCCTTGAGAGAAAAGGCCATGAAGTTTATGTAGTTACAATTAATTTGAGAAGTTTTAAATATGATTATGATGAAAAAGAAAGAATATTAAGAATTCCAGGGATTCCTATTGGAATTTATGATGCTAGACTTACTACCATATATCCTATTCAAGCAGTTAATAAAATAAAAAGTTGGAATTTAGATGTTATTCATTCTCAAACGGAATTTGCTATGGGAACTTTCTCAAGACTCATCGCAAAGCAATATAATATCCCTCTTGTTCATACATATCACACTTTGTATGAAGATTACATGCACTATATAACGAAAGGATATTTTAAAAAGTCTAGTAAAAAATTGGCGGAGTATTTAACTAAGTTTTATTGTGATACAACAATTACTACAGAATTAATTGTTCCTACCAACAAAATATATAAATTATTTAAGGAAAAATATAAATTTGAAAGAAATATTCATATTATCCCAACAGGAATTGAAGTTGAGCGATTTTATGAAGAAAACATCGATGCAAAAGAAGTTCAATTGTTGAAGAAGACGCTTCAGTTTGAGAAAAAAGACTTTATAGTTTTATTTATAGGAAGACTAGCAGAAGAGAAAAACGTAGAATTTTTAATAAATGCGCAAAAAAAATTAACTGCTAAACATCCAAACATCAAGTTATTGATTGTTGGAGATGGTCCAGATATTGAAAAATATAAAGATTTGGCAAAAAAACTTAAAATAGAAAAAAATGTAATTTTCACTGGAAAAGTTGCCTGGGATGAAATTCCTTATTACTATCATTGTGCAAATGTATTTGCTACTGCGTCTAGAACGGAAACACAAGGATTAACCATTATTGAAGCTATGGCATCAGGTGTTGTTCCTGTTTGCTTGAATGATGAGGCTTTTGTTAGTATGGTTACAGACACCTTAAATGGTTTGTTCTTTGATACAGAAGAAGACTATTTAAAACAGATTTTATATTTGTATGATAATAAAGAAGCGCATAAGCGCTTAAATAAGCAAGCAAGAATTCAGGCGGAACATTACGGCTCTGCACATTATGCAGAAAGTGTGTTAGAAGTATACAATAGAGCAATCCTAGAAAAGAAAAAAGAATATCGATTTGGAATTGTTTCTAAAATTGCTAAGCGGTTAAAAGGAGAAAACGATGATAATAGCCTTAAACAATAAATGTAATTTTACACATGAAGAGTTTTTAGAATATCAAGAAAGATTAAAGTCATTATCAATAGGCAGTAACGAAGTTATTCTTTTTCCTCCGATGGTATATTTATCAGAAGTAACCCCTTATAATATGCTTTTGGGAAGTCAAAATGTAAGCAAGTTTGAAACAGGACAACATACGGGAGAAATATCAGCTAGCCAATTAAAAAGTATAAATGTTTCGTATTGTTTGGTTGGCCACTATGAAAGACGCAGCGAACAAAAAGAAAATGAGAGAGATATAAATCTAAAAATTAAAAATCTCTTGTCGGAAGATATTGTTCCTATACTTTGTGTTGGAGAAACAAGATTAGAACGAGAAACGGGTAAAACAAATTTGGTTATAGAAAGAGAACGATTAGTATCTTTTGTAGACGTATCGCCTGAACAATTATCAAGAGTTATCATAGCCTATGAGCCGAATTGGGTAATTGGTAACGGAGAAACACTATCACAAGAAGAATTAGAAGAAACAATCTTACATATAAAAAAGCTCTTTCCAAATAATAAAATCCTATATGGCGGAAGTATCAATGAAGAAACAATTGCTAACATAGATAAACGATTACCAATAGACGGCTATTTGATTGGGAACCTTAGTTTATACCCAGATTTATTACAAAGAATTTTCAATAAAATAGAAAATTAGACAAATTTGCTGTTTTCGACAAAACTTGTCTTTTTTTTGTCTATCATTTTTTAAAATCATGTTATATAATTAGAATGCATGGTAGTATACGAGAGGAGAGAAAATGGAAAAAACGAAGGTTTTGATCATTGATGATAACAAAAATTTAGTACAAATGATCAAAGAATATTTTAATGATCATGCAGACATTGAAATTTCATTAGAAGCTTATGATGGAGTAGAAGGAGTAAGGCTGATAGATAAAAAGAAGGACGAATTTAATCTAATTCTATTAGATTTAATCATGCCTAATAAAGATGGCGTTTCTGTGCTGGAATATATGAAGAAAAAAGGAATAGATAAGAAAGTAATTGTCTTAACATCCTATAATACTCAAGAAGTTATTAGAAAAGTAGCAGAGATGGGAGTAAATTATTTCATATTGAAACCATTTGAGTTAGAAGACTTAGAAAAAAGGATTATTGAAGTATCAGAAGGAAGTAAATTTGGCGGAAAAACAATAGATTTGTATCATAATAACTTACAAAAATCTATCACGAGCACTTTACATGAATTAGGAGTACCATCCCATATTAAGGGGTATCAATATATAAGAGAGGGTGTAACGCTTATTTATCAAAATCCAGAAATGGTTGGAGGAATAACAAAAGAGCTCTACCCAGAGATAGCCAAAAAGTTTTCAACAACAGTTTCACGAGTAGAAAGAGCAATTCGACATGCAATTGAGGTGAGTTGGAATCGAGGAAACTGGCAATTGATGGAAGACATTTTTGGACACAGTGTTGATATTGATAAGGCAAAACCTACAAATTCAGAGTTTATTGTGACAATAGCTGATAAACTAAGATTAGAATTTAATAGCTCTATGTTAACAAATTAAAAGACAGATGTCTTTTTTTATTATCTTGACATAAAAATGAATTAAAAGTATACTTAATTTATAAAATATGTTAGGAGAATACATAATATGGAACGAAAAATAGAAACTTTCTTGCAGAAATGGAAAAATGATTTGTTGAGAAAGCCGTTAATGTTATATGGCTCAAAACAAATTGGTAAAACATTTTCGGCATTATCATTTGGAAAAAAGGAATATAAAAATACAGTTTATTTTAATACTGAAAATAATAAACAGATAACCAGTCTCTTTTTAAAGGAAAAATCTACAGATAAAATTATATTGAATTTATCTTTATATTGTGGGGAAACAATTTTAAAAGAAGATACACTAATTATATTAGACAATGTTATAGACAATGAAATTGCGAACGGACTAAAGCTTTTTGGAAGCGAGCATAGTAAATATCATATTATCGCAATTACTTCAAGAAGAGAAAAGTTAACAGAATTTAAAAGTGAGAACTTACAATTTAAAGGAATGAATGAACTAGACTTTGAAGAATATCTTTGGGTTCATAATGAAAAGAATCTGGCAGAATTAATTAAAGAGTCTTTTAAAAATCACAAGAGCTGTCCTTTTCATAAAGTCGCTATAGAATTATTTCAAGAATATCTAATGACTGGAGGGTTCCCTGAATTAGTTCAAGCAGAATTAGAAGGAAAAGGGGACTATGAATTAGATTCTCTAAAACAAAAAATTATAGATATCTATAAAAAAGAAATTTCTATAAATAAAAATTTAATTGATATCTCTCGGGGGTTAGAAGTCTTTGACTCTATACCAGAACAATTAAAGAAAGATAATAAAAAATTTCAATATGGGTTAATGGGAGTAGGAAAACGTGCTAAAGAATATGAAGGAGCAATTTCTCATTTAGTAAACAATCAGCTTGCTTATAGAAGTTATAAAATTACTACAGTGAAATCTCCTCTTAGTAGTTGTCGAGAGATGGATAGTTTTAAACTATATTTACCGGATGATGGAATGTTATTTTCCATGCTTCACTTAAATAAAAAACAGTTTTTGACGAATGAAAAAATAAAGGAAGTAATTTATGAAAACCATATTGCTAAGACATTAGTAGAAGCAGGATACGCGCTGTATTATTATCAGTCAGAAGGAAAAGCAGAAGTTAATTTTGTTATTCAAAATAGATTGGGAAAGATTATTCCTATTGAAATTACTACAAGATCAATGTCAAAAGCTAAATCTTTATCAGTCTTTATAAAGAAATATATTACTCAGCAGGCATATAGAATTACAGAAAACAATTTTTCTTCTAAAAAAGAAGTTAGATATATTCCCGTATATGCAGTATTTTGCTTGAATGATAGCAAAATTTAGGAGGTATTATGGAAGGGCCAATAATATTAACCATCCTAGATGGATATGGATTAAGAACAGAAGAAAATGGAAATGCAGTAGCACTTGCGAACAATAAAACATTTAATATGTTATGGGAAAATTACCCTCATACTACTTTAGAAGCCTCTGGTCAAGCGGTTGGACTTCCTAAAGGACAAATGGGTAATAGTGAAGTTGGACATATGAATATAGGCGCAGGAAGAGTGGTCTATCAACCATTAGAATTAATTAATCAGAGTATAGAAAATCAGTCGTTTTATAACAATAAGGTAATATTAAGTGCTATAAGTCATGCAAAAAGTAAAAATGCCAGCGTGCATATTATGGGACTTATAAGTGACGGAGGCGTTCATTCGCATATTAATCACCTGTTGGCGCTTTTAGACCTATGCAAAAAAGAACATGTAGAGTCATTATACCTTCACCTTTTTACAGATGGAAGGGATACGTCTCCTTATAGTTCTTATAGCTACATTTCGATAGTTTTAGAAAAAATAAAACAACTTGGGATTGGAAAAATAGCAACCATAAGCGGAAGATACTATGCTATGGATCGCGATAATAATTATGACAGATTAAAGAAAGCCTATGATGCGATAGTTTACGGAATTGGTAACCAAAAAACAAATATAAAAGGATATATTGAGGATAGTTACAATCAAAATATTACAGATGAATTTTTGTTGCCTGCGGTATTTGAAAAAAATGGTACTATAAGAGATGGAGATAGTATCATTACATTTAATTTTAGAAAAGATCGGTTGCGGGAACTTTTTACCGCCCTAACTAATCCGAATTTTAATAATATGACAGTTGAGAAGTTTGATAATTTAAAAGTAGTTACTATGATGCCTGTGGTATCCTCTGTTATTGCAGAAAGTGCTTTTGATGATCCAAATTTAACAAATATATTAGGAGAATATATAGAAAGAAAGGGATTATCACAATTAAGAATAGCCGAAACAGAAAAATATGCTCATGTCACTTTTTTCTTTGACGGTGGAAAAGAAGTAGAGTTTAAAAATGAAAAAAAGATTTTAATACCTTCTCCTAAAGTTGCAACTTATGATTTAAAGCCAGAAATGAGTGCAAAAGAAGTAACAGACGCATTGTTGAAGGAAATGGCTAATTATAATTTAATAATACTAAATTTTGCTAATGGAGATATGTTGGGGCATACAGGAGCGTTAGATGCTGCTATTGCTGGTGTAGAAGTAGTAGATGAATGTTTGTCTAAAATATATAAAAGAATACAAGAATTAAATGGAATTATGGTAATAACAGCTGATCATGGGAATTGCGAGGAGATGCTAGATAAAGATGGTAATGTATTGACTTCACACACAACGAATGTAGTACCTTTCATAGTTACTAAAAAAGGACTTTCCTTGTCCAAAGGAAAGTTAGGAGATATTGCGCCAACCATTCTAGAACTGTTAAGTTTACAAAAGCCAGAAGAAATGACAGGAGAAAGTTTAATTAAAACTGTTCACATTTATAATGATGTGTGATATACTTACGATATAATGAAAGGAGTAAGTTATTATGGCAAAAAGGGGTAGAAAACCAACAAAAGCAAGGGATGAAAGGCGTAGATTTTTATTAAGTTCATTGGTACAAGCTTTAATAGGATCTATTATTTTAAGTTTGATGGTATACATCGTAATTGGTAATCCAGAATTAACTTCTATGATAGAAACTATTCAAAGTGAGGCTATGGAACTACGTGTGATGTTTATCTTTTTCCCAATTGCATTAGTTGTCATTTTTTTAGCAAGCGTTGCACAAGGTGTTGTTAATAAAACATTTACATTTAAGTAAAATAAAAATTGTTGGAAATCAACAATTTTTTTGTTTTACTGATTAATAACTTCCTCTATATCAATTTCAAATAATTTTCCAGGATGAATATTAAGAACTAAAGATATTTTCCAAATGGTATCAACAGAAAAAGATTTAATACCTTTTGGAGATTCGATTCTCCTGATAAATTCATGAGAAACGCCAACTTTTTCTGCTAAGACCGCTTGGGTAATTCCAGCTAGCTTCCTATACTTTTTAATATTTCTTGCAATTTGCTCATAAATATTAATTTCATATTTATTCATAACATCACCTATTCATATTTATTATGGACTAAAACAGCAAAATAATATGTAAACTATAAAGTTACAATTCGTTCGATTGAAATTATCGAAAAAATGTTCTATAATAATGGCGGAATGGTGATATTATGAATAAAAGAATAATTTTTCATATTGATATAAACAATGCTTTTTTATCATGGACAGCAGTATATTTGCTAAAGAAAGGATATAAAGAAGATATACGAGAAGTTCCGGCTGTAATTGGAGGAGATGAAAATAGCAGAAGAGGAATTGTTTTGGCAAAGTCTCCTGTTGCGAAAAAACTAGGAATTGTGACAGCGGAAACGCTTTATCAAGCCAGGAAAAAGTGTCCAAATCTTAAAGTGTTCCCACCGAATTATAAATGGTATGAACAAAGATCAAATGAATTTTTAGATTATTTGTCACAATATTCTCCGAATATTGAAAAATTTTCTATAGATGAATGTTTTCTAGATATGACAGGAACAAAATACTTATATAAAGATTACCGGAAATTGGCTAATAAAATAAAAGAAGAGATAAGAGAAAAGTTTGGCTACACTGTTAATGTTGGAATTGCAAATAACAAATTATGCGCAAAGATGGCATCTGATTTCGAAAAACCAGATAAAGTTCACACATTATACTCGGAAGAAATAGAAGAAAAATTGTGGCCTCTTCCTGTTGCTGATTTATTTATGGTTGGCAAAAAAACGGCAAGTATATTGAACCGAATTAATATAAATACAGTAGAACAACTAGCGAAAGCAGACGAAAAGTTATTACAAAAATATTTTAAAAATCAAGCACAGATACTAAAACAGATTTCTTGGGGATTAGATGATTCAAAGGTAGAAAATCGAAGGCCTAAAAATGGTAGTATTAGTACAACAGAAACGTTACCTTATGATTATACAAATAAGGAGAAATTGAAAAAAATATTAATTCAACAAACAGAAAGATTAACTCGCCAGTTGCGTGCAAAGAAACAATATGCCCATACAGTTGCAATTATTTATAAGAATAATTTTTTTCAAGAATATTCGCATCAAGAAAAAAGAAATAATGCTACCAATAGTTTTAAAGAAATGTATGACATGGTGCTCGATCTATTTGAAAAAAGCTATAAAAATGAACCGATAAGATTAATCGGTATAAGATTTTCTGATCTAGTAAACAGTAGGGAGACACAATTATCCTTATTTGAAGAATGCAAAGATGATAAAAGAGAAAATATAGATGAAACTCTTGATAAAATAAACAACAGATTTGGTAAAACAATGATTTTCCCTGCTTCATTAAATAAAAATATAAATCATCAACGCTAAAAAGAAAATAAATAAATGCATTAACATAATATAAATAAAGAAATAAACAGAGAAATACTATAAAAAATCAAAAACAGGCTGTTTTTCTTTTAAAAATAATAAAATTCTACAAAAAACACTTGCAAAATACCAGATATCTTTGTTATAATTAACTACATGTGACTGCTTAGATGTGCAAGGTTGTCGATACACCAGGATGTGTTGCTAATTGGTTATCGGGTTATTTGCATGGAGCAAGTCTATACTAGATATAGGCGAAGGGAGGATATATAATGTCAACAGACAAAATTCGCATTAGGATTAAAGCTTATGATCACAGGGTTTTAGACAATGCAGCAAAGAAGATTGTTGAAACTGTTAGAAGATCTGGCGGAGAAATCTCTGGTCCGGTACCACTTCCTACAGAAATCGAAAAATTCACAATTTTAAGAGCTGTACACAAATATAAGGATTCTCGTGAACAATTTGAAATGCGTACACACAAAAGATTGATTGATATCAAAAAACCAAGTAAGGAAACAATTGATGCTTTAGCTCATTTGGACTTACCAAGTGGAGTAGATATCGAAATTAAAACAAAATAATTAGGAGGAAATAATAATGAAAGGAATCTTAGGTAAAAAAATCGGAATGACTCAAGTTTTTGCAAAAGATGGCAAATTAATTCCGGTAACTGTTATTGAAGTAGAACCAAATGTAGTTACTCAAATCAAAACAGTAGAAAAAGATGGTTATGACGCTGTTCAACTTGCTACGGATACTATTAGGGAAAAGTTAAGCAGTAAACCAAAGATGGGTCATACAAACAAAGCTAATACAACACCTAAGCGCTTCTTAAGAGAAATTAGAGGAGTAAATGTTAGTGACTATACGTTAGGACAAACAATTGGTGTCGATGTTTTTCAAGAAGGAGAAATGGTTGATGTCACAGGAATCAGTAAAGGTAAAGGATTTCAAGGTGTTATTAAACGCCATAATCAATCTACTGGTCCTATGGGTCATGGTTCACAATACCATAGAGGTGTTGGTTCGCTAGGTACTATGTTACCAATGCATGTATTAAAAGGTAAAAAGATGCCTGGCCAAATGGGTAATGTTCAAAGAACTGTTCAAAACTTGGAAGTAATATCAGTTGATGTTGAAAGCAACGTCATCTTAGTAAAAGGTAATGTTCCAGGGCCAAAGAAATCATTGGTTATGATTCGTACTGCGGTAAAAAAACCAGATGTAAAAAAATCTGCTACAGAGTTGGTTTCGTATGTTGAAACAGTAGTGGAAGTGCCAGAAGAAGAAACTGCAGAAACAACAGTTGAATAAAATCATCACAGAAATAATAAAAGAGCAAATGTGATGAAAGGAGGAATCGTAAATGAAAAAAGTAGAACTTTTCAATCTTAAAGGTGAAAAAGTAAAGGACATTAATTTAAATGAAGAAATATTTGGAATTACCCCAAACAAGGCAGTGTTAAATGATGCGATTATTCTTACGATGGCATCATTAAGACAAGGAACTCATAAAACAAAAAACCGTTCTGAAGTAAGTGGTGGTGGTAGAAAACCATGGAGACAAAAAGGAACAGGTCGCGCACGACAAGGATCAATTAGAGCCGTGCAATGGGTAGGTGGAGGAAGATATGGAACTCCAGTACCAAGAGATTATAGCAAAAAGCAAAACCGCAAAGAAAGAAGATTGGCATTAAAATCAGCTTTATCTGATAAAGCTTTAGAAAAAGGAATTGTTGTATTAGATAATTTAACTTTGAAAACACCTAAGACTAAAGAAATGCTATCAATCTTAGAAACGCTTAAAGTAGCTAATAAAAAAGTATTATTAGTTGTTAAAGAATTTGATGATAATATAATCCTTGCATCTAGAAATATTCAGAATTTGGTATTAATTCTAGCTGAAGAGATAAACGTTCTAGACGTAGTAGGAACAGATGTGATGCTAATTACAGAAGAAGCATTAAAAGAAGTTGAGGAGGTGCTTAAGTAATGAAAGACACAAAATATTTAGAAATTATTAAAGCGCCGGTAGTAACTGAAAAATCACAAGCTGCTCAAGCAGAAAGAAAATATACTTTTAAAGTAAGCCCAAAAGCTACAAAGCTTGAGATAAAAGAAGCAGTAGAAAAAATATTTAAAGTAAAAGTGTTATCTGTTAGAACTTTAAATGTAAAACCTAAGAAAAGAAGAGTTGGCCGTTACACAGGATTAACCAATCGTTCAAAGAAAGCAATTGTTACTCTTGCAGAAGGACAGACAATCTCTCTTGATTAGAAAGGAGACAAATTATGGCAATCAGAAATTATAAGCCTACCACACCTGGACGCAGAAAAATGAGTACTTTAATTAATGACGAAATAACCAAAAGTACTCCTGAAAAATCTCTTGTTGTTACCATTAAAAAGAATGGTGGACGTAATAATCAGGGTAAAATAACAGTTCGTCATCAAGGCGGTGGGGCAAAAAGAAAATACCGTATTATTGATTTTAAAAGAAATAAACTAAACGTTCCGGGAACAGTTGCAAGCGTTGAATATGATCCAAATAGAACTGCAAACATTGCTTTAATTAATTATGCAGATGGTGAAAAAAGATATATTCTTGTACCAAAAGGATTGACAGTAGGAACTATAGTTGAATCTGGAGAAAATGTTGATATAAAAGTTGGTAATGCGTTACCAATTATGAATATTCCTGTTGGTACATTGATTCATAATATTGAACTTCGTCCAGGAAAGGGTGGAGAATTAGCTAGATCAGCTGGTTCATCTGTTCAAATTTTAGGACGTGAAGGAAAATATGTAATGATTCGTTTATCAAGTGGTGAGCAAAGAAAAGTACTAGGAACATGTATGGCAACGGTTGGAGAAGTTGGCAATGAAGATGCTTCTCTAGTAAAAGTTGGAACTGCTGGTCGTAAACGTCATATGGGTATTAGACCTACAGTTCGTGGTTCAGTAATGAACCCTAATGATCACCCACATGGTGGTGGTGAAGGACGTGCTCCAGTAGGACGTAAAGCACCAATGACACCTTGGGGAAAACCTGCTTTAGGATTGAAGACACGTAAGAAAAAGCAATCTGACAAGTTCATCGTACGTCGTCGTAATAGCAAATAGGAAAGGAAGATTAAGAAATGGCAAGAAGTTTAAAAAAAGGACCTTATGTTTTTGATAGATTATTAAAAAAGGTTCAAGAATTAAATAAATCTGGAAAAAAAGAAGTCATTAAAACATGGTCACGCCGTTCCACTATTTTTCCTGATTTTATAGGACACACATTTGCGGTTCACAATGGTAAAGAATTTATACCAGTTTATGTTACTGAGGATATGGTTGGACATAAATTAGGTGAATTTGCATTGACACGTAAATTTGGTGGACATGGTTCAGACAAAAAGAAATAAAAATGACTAGGAGGGAAATATATGGAAGCAAAAGCAATTGCTAGAGGCCTTAGAGTATCACCAATCAGAGCTCGATTAGTAGTAGATATGATTCGTGGTAAGAGAGTCAACGAAGCATTAACCATATTAAATAATGTTAATAATAAGTCAGCAAGACTTACAAAAAAAGTATTAGATTCTGCTATTGCTAACGCTGTTAATAACAATGGTGCAGATGCTGCAACACTTTATGTTAAAGAGGCAAGAGTAGATGCTGGTCCTACAATGAAACGTCACTTTTTTGATTCACGTTCTCATATAGGACATAGAGATCACAGAACTAGTCACATAATTATAGAAGTGGCTACAAGAAACTAATAAGGAGGTTACAAAATGGGACAAAAGGTAAATCCTAATGGGCTTAGACTTGGTATAAATAAAGATTGGGAAGCTAAGTGGTATGCAAATGGAAACGAATTTTCAAAAACATTAGATAAAGATATCAAAATTCGTAACTATTTAGATAAAAATTTAGCCAATGCAGGAATCTCAAAAGTAGAAATTGAAAGAACTGCAAAAAAATGTGAAGTTGTTATCCATACATCTAAGCCAGGAGTTATGATTGGACATGGTGGAGAAGAAATAGAAAAATTAAAGAAACAACTATCAAAAGTTGCCGATGAAAATGTTCAAATTTCAATTGTTGACATAAAAAAGGCAGACTTAGATGCAAAGTTAGTTGCAGATTCTATTGCAAATCAAATTTCTAACAGAGCATCCTTCCGTATGGCTCAAAAACGTGCTATCAAGAATGCCATGAAAGCCGGAGCAAAGGGAATTAAAACATCTGTATCTGGACGTTTAGGTGGAGCGGATATGGCTCGTAGTGAAGGATACACAGAAGGAACAATTCCTCTACACACATTAAGAGCTGATGTTGATTATGCTACAGCAGAAGCAGATACAACATTTGGAAAAATTGGTGTAAAGGTATGGATCTACAAAGGTGAGATCCTAAACAAAAAGGCTAAAGGAGGTAATTAATATGTTAATACCGTCAAGAACAAAATATCGTCGTGTTCATAGATTACCTTATGAAGGAAGATCTCGCGGAAATCGTGAGTTAACTTTTGGAGACTATGGTCTACAGGCAAAAGAAGGGGCATGGATTACAGCAAATCAAATCGAAGCCGCTCGTATTGCTATGACACGTTATATGAAACGTGGTGGTAAAGTATGGATAAATATATTTCCACACATGCCATTAACTAAAAAACCTATTGGTACAAGACAAGGAAAAGGTAAAGGTAATGTAGAAGGATGGGTAGCTGTAGTAAAAGAAGGAAAAATCATGTTTGAAATTTCTGGAGTTACAGAAGAAGTTGCTCGTGAAGCATTACGACTTGCATCTCATAAGTTGCCAATAGCTACAAAATTTGTAATGAGAGAAAACGGTGGTGAGTCAAATGAAGGTTAAAGAAATAAGAGAATTATCAACAGAAGAAATTGAAAAGAAGTTAGTAGAAACAAAGGAAGAATTATTCAATTTGCGTTTTCAACAAGCAACTGGTACGTTAGAAAAGCCTTCTAGAATAAGAGATTTACGACACACTGTTGCAAGATTAAAAACCGTTCTAAGAGAACGTGAGATTAGCGAATAGGAGGGTATAAAGTGGAAAAGAAAGTAAGGAAAGAATTAGTTGGGAAAGTTATTAATGCAACTAATAATAAAACAATCAATGTTTTAGTAGAAACTTATAAAATCCATCCGTTATATCACAAGAGAGTAAAAAGCTCTAAGAAATATTGTGTACATGATGAAAAAAATATCGCAAAAGTTGGAGATGTTGTTCGTATAGTTGAAACTAGACCATTATCAAAAACAAAACATTTCTATTTAAAAGAAATCGTAAAAGAAGCAGTTATTATTTAACGCTAAAGATGAGAAGGAGGAATAATCTATGTTACAACAGGAAAGCCGTATGAAAGTTGCTGACAACTCTGGTGCTCGTGAATTACTAGTAATTCGTGTATTGGGTGGAAGCAAAGTAAAAACAGGTAACATTGGTGATGTAGTAGTTGGAACGGTAAAAAGTGCAATTCCTAACTCACCAGTACCAAAAGGAAAAGTTGTAAAAGCAGTTATCGTTCGTAGTCGTCAAGGCGTTCGTCGTGAAGATGGAAGTTATATTAAGTTCGATGACAATGCTTGTGTTATCATTCGTGATGACAAGAGTCCAGTAGGTACTCGTATTTTTGGACCAGTAGCAAGAGAACTTCGTGATAAAGATTACATGAAAATCGTATCTTTAGCAAAAGAAGTACTATAAGAGGAGGATAAATATGAACTTTAAAGTAGGAGATGAAGTTGTAGTTATCGCTGGTTCTGATAAAGGAAAAAAAGGAAAAATCATTAAAACATTAAGAAGTGAAAATAAAGTTATAGTGGAAGGTGTTCATATTATAAAAAAACATCAAAAACCTACAGGACAGGAAACAGGTGGAATTTTAGAAGTGGCAGCACCAATCGATGCATCAAATGTTATGATAATTGATCCTAAAACTAAGAAAAGAACTAGAATAGGACACACAACGGATACAAAAACAGGTAAAAAAATAAGAATAGCAAAAAAATCAAACGAGAAGCTTGATTAATTGGAAGGAGGGTAATCTATGAACCGCCTAAAAGAGAAATACTTAAATGAAGTAGTTCCAAGTTTAATGAGTAAATATAATTATAAGTCAATTATGGAAGCTCCAAAATTAGAAAAAATTGTTATTAATATTGGAGTTGGAGATGCTACAGGAAATTCTAAATTATTAGAAGCTGCTGTTGCAGATTTAACAAAGCTTTCAGGACAAAAACCAGTAATTACAAAAGCAAAAAAATCCATTGCTGGATTTAAAGTAAGAGAAGGACAAGCAATTGGTTGTAAAGTTACATTACGAGGAGATAATATGTATAACTTTATGGATAAGTTAATATCAATTTCGCTACCTCGTGTAAGAGATTTCCGTGGAGTTAGCCCAAAAGCCTTTGATGGAAGAGGAAACTATACAATGGGAATTAAAGAACAATTAATCTTTTCTGAAATAGACTATGATGATGTTGTAAAAGTTCGTGGTATGGATATCATATTCGTAACTACAGCAAAATCAAATGAGGAATCATTCGACTTATTAAATGGACTTGGAATTCCTTTTAGAAAGTAATGGGAGGAATATTATGGCAAAGAAAAGTATGATAATTAAAGCTAATAGACCACAGAAGTTTAAAGTACGTGAGTATACAAGATGCTCTCGCTGTGGAAGACCACATGCAGTTATGAGTAAATTCGGAATCTGCCGTATTTGCTTCCGTGAATTAGCTTACAAAGGACAAATACCAGGAATTAAAAAATCAAGTTGGTAGAGAGGAGGAGTTAAAATGGCAGTAGTAACAGATGCAATTGCAGATATGTTAACACGTATTCGTAATGCAAACCAAATGCGTTATGAAGAGGTAAAAGTTCCTGCTTCTAATATCAAAACAGAAATTGCAAGAATTTTAAAAGAAGAAGGATTTATTAAAGATTATAAAATCGAAAAAGACAATGCTCAAGGTACAATTGTTTTAACTTTAAAATATACAAACAAGAAAGAAAGAGTTATCACTGGGCTAAAGAGAATCTCTAAACCAGGGCTTCGTGTTTATGCAAAAAATGATGAAGTTCCAAAAGTATTAAATGGGTTAGGAATAGCTATTATATCTACATCAAAAGGAATTATGACAGATAAGAAAGCTCGTGAAGAAAATATAGGTGGAGAAGTTCTAGCTTATATTTGGTAATAAAAAAATATGAGGAGGTATCAATATGAGCCGTATTGGAAATCGTGTAATTACAATTCCAGAAGGAGTTACTGTTGAAAATGTTGATAACGTTGTAACTATAAAAGGACCAAAAGGTACTTTGACACATGTAATGTTAAAAGATATTACAATGAAACAAGAAGGAAATTTGATTACTCTAGAACGTAATAATGAAAACGCTAAGGCTATGCATGGAACCATGAATGCCTTAATTAACAATATGATAATTGGTGTAACAAATGGTTATGCAAAGACATTAGAGATTGTTGGTGTTGGATATCGTTTTAACGTTCAAGGTAAAAAATTAGTAATTAGTGCTGGTTATTCTCACCCTGTTGAGTTAAATGTACCAGAAGGTTTGACAGTAGAAGCTAACGGAAATACTGAAATTACTATCAAAGGAATTGATAAAGTATTAGTAGGTGAATTTGCTGCAAACGTCAGAAAAGTAAGGCAACCTGAACCATATAAAGGTAAGGGAATACGCTATAAAGATGAACATATTCGTCGTAAAGAAGGAAAGAAAGCTGCTTAATAGTAGGAAAGGAGAAATAAATTATGATAAAAAAAGAATCTCGTAATAGTATGCGTCTAGTACGTCATGAAAGAATTCGTAAATCAATCATGGGAACAAGCGCAGTACCAAGATTAAACGTTTTCCGTTCTAATACAGAAATCTATGCTCAAATCATTGATGATGAAACTAGAACTACTCTTGTATCTGCTTCCTCATTAGATAAAGACTTAAAAATCAAAAATGGAAGCAATGTTGAAGCAGCTAAAATTGTAGGAAAGGCAATTGCTGAAAAAGCAACAAAAGCAAAAATTACAAAAGTAGTATTTGATAGAGGGGGATACCTTTATCATGGACGTGTAGAAGCATTAGCTGAAGCTGCACGTGAAAATGGATTAGAATTCTAATAGGAGGGTATTATGCAAAAGAAATCTCATGAAACAAAGGAAAAACTTTTAGAAGAATTAGTAATTGACGTTAAAAGTGTTGTTAAAGTTAACAAAGGTGGACGTCAAAGAAGATATTCTGCTATAGTTGTTGTTGGAGATCGCAAAGGGAAAGTTGGCCTAGGAATAGGAAAAGCAAATGAAGTACCTGATGCAATCAAGAAAGCAATTCAAGATGCAAATAAAAAACTAATCACAATACCTCTAATTGATGGAAGAACAGTTGCGCATGAAGCAATCGGAAGATCTGGAGCTGCAAGAGTAATTATTAAACCAGCTACAGCAGGTACAGGAGTTATTGCTGGTGGATCTGTTCGTGCTATTTTAGAATTAGCAGGAATTCGTGATGTTGTCTCTAAATCACTAGGAGCAAGGACAAAATTAAATATGGCCACAGCTGCATTAAATGCATTAAAATCTATAAAGACACCAGAGCAAGTAGCAGCACTTCGTGGTAAAACAGTAGAGGAGATATTAGGATAATGAAGTTACATGAATTAGAAAAGAATATCGGTGCTACTCATGCTAAAAAACGTGTAGGACGCGGTTCAGGTAGTGGTCTTGGTAAAACAAGTGGACGTGGACAAAAAGGACAAAAAGCACGTAGTGGTGGTAGTATCAATCCAGTATTCGAAGGTGGACAATTACCATTATATAGAAGAATTCCTAAAAGAGGGTTCAAAAACTATATGTTTAAAACAAGCTATGCTGTTATTAATCTAGAAGATTTAAATAGATTCGAAGATGGAACAGTAGTAACACCAGCTTTATTAAAAGAAGTGGGCACTATTAAGAATCAATTAGATGGAGTTAAGGTTCTAGGAACTGGAAAACTTGAAAAGAAATTAACGATTCAAGCACATAAATTTTCAGCAAGTGCTCTAGAAAAGATTAAAGAATCAGGAAGTAAAGCTGAGGTGATTTAAGATGTTCAAAACTATGAAGCAATTATTTTCTCCAACCAATAAAGACTTAAGAAAAAGAATTTATTTCACACTTGGAGCATTAATGATCTTCATATTAGGCATCTCAATTAGAGTCCCTGGTACAACAGATTTAACCAATAATTTAGGTTTTCTGGAACTAATAAATACCATGGGGGGAGGAGCTCTAAAGAACTTTTCTATATTTGCTCTAGGAGTTATGCCTTATATTACAGCATCTATAATTGTGGAATTATTACAAATGGATATAATTCCATACTTCTCAGAATTGAGTAAACAAGGACCAACAGGTCGTCAAAAATTAAATAAAATCACTAGATATATGGGAATAGTATTTTCATTTATTGAAGGATATGCTTTCTCTTTTGCCTTTATTGGTAAAACAGGAACTCCGATGCAATATATGTATATCGCAACCGTTTTAACTGCAGGTACTGCATTCCTATTATGGCTAGGAGATCAAATAACACAAAAAGGAATTGGTAATGGAATCAGCTTAATTATTATGGCAGGAATTATCGCAACATTACCTCAAATGTTTATAGACGCTTTTAATGGATTAATTTCATTAGATGGTACAACGCAATTAATTACATTGGGAATTATAAAATTCTTAATATTTGTAATTATTTATTTCGCAATTGTAATAGGGGTTATCTTCGTTCAAGAATCAGAAAGAAGAATACCAATTCAATATGCAAATAAATCTACGACATTTGGAAATGCTGCTCAAAGCTTTATGCCAATCAAAATTAATTCTGCTGGCGTTATACCGGTTATCTTCGCATCTAGTTTGTTATCAATACCAAGTATCATTGCGCAGGTAATTCATAAAGATGCATTTACATTATTTGTTCAAAAATATCTAGTATATACGACACCTATTGGATTCTGTTTATATGTTATCTTCATATTCTTCTTTGCATACTTCTATACGTTTATTCAATTAAAACCTGAAGAATTTGCAAAGAACTTACAGGAAAATGGAGGATATATCCCAGGTGTTAGACCAGGAGAGGAAACAAAAGGCTATGTCAGCAAAGTACTTTCTAGACTAACTATTTTAGGTTCAACGTTTTTAGTAATCATTGCAGGACTACCAATTTTATTCTCAAAACTTACAAGTTTACCAACGTCAGTATCAATTGGTGGGACAGGATTATTAATCGTTGTAGGAGTAGCTTTAGAAACTTATAAACAACTAGAAGGAAGTATTCTTGCTAGAAGTTATAAGAGAGGATATAGTAGAAGGTAATATAATGAAAAATATTATGTTTATAGCGCCACCTGCTGCGGGGAAAGGAACCCAAGCTGCGTTGGTGGTAGAAAAATATCATATACCTCATATATCTACGGGAAATATTTTAAGAGAGATTTCTAAAGAAGATAGTGAGATTGGGCATTATATCTATGAAACATTAGCTAATGGTGATTTGGTAAAAGATGAAATAACTTATCAACTTGTTGAAGATAGATTAAGGAAACCAGATTGTAAGCACGGATTTATAATAGATGGATTTCCAAGAAATCTAGAACAAGCGATAGAGTATGACAAAATTTTAACAAAACTAGGGTATAATGTAGGTAATGTGATTTTAATAGATATTGAAGAAAGCATTTTGGAAAAGCGGATAACAGGGCGCAGAATGTGTGAAGATTGTAATTCTGTTTTCAATATTAATGATCCTGATAATGCTCCACAGGTAGAATCTATTTGTGATAATTGTGGAGGAAGACTTTATCAGAGAAGTGATGACAACTTAGAAGCGTTTCAAAATAGATACAAAACATATCAAGAGAAGACTGCACCAATTATAGAATACTATAGAAATAAAAGTGTTTTGCATACAGTAAATGGTGCAGATTCTATAGAAAATGTATTCAAGGCTATAGATAAAATTATCAGTAATAATTAGTGGAGATGATTTGGTGATTACAATTAAAAGTAAAAGAGAAATAGAACTGCTAAGAAAAGCTGGTAGTATTGTTTATCAAACACATCAATATTTAAAGCCTTATATAAAGGAAGGTATCAAAACAAATGAATTGGATAAGTTAGCAGAAGATTTTATCAGAAGTCAAGATGCTACACCTTCTTTTAAAGGATACGAAGGATTTCCAACGGCACTTTGCATAAGTATTAATTCAGAAGTAGTTCATGGATTCCCAAGTGACAGAGTATTAAAAAACGGAGATATTGTTTCCATAGATATAGGAGCTTGTTACAAGGGATATCATGGAGATTCAGGCTGGACTTACAAAGTTGGAAACGTCTCTTCAGAAATACAATATTTATTAGAACATACAGAAAAATCCTTATTTGTTGGTTTACAACAGGTAAGGCCAGGAAATAGGATTGGAGATATTGGATATGCTATCGAACAATACGCTAAAGAACACAATCTAGGCGTAGTAAAAGAATTATGTGGACATGGTGTTGGAACAACCGTTCATGAAGATCCAGAAGTTCCTAATTATGGTACCAAAAACACCGGTGCACGACTAAAAGAAGGAATGGTCCTTGCGATAGAACCAATGTTAACTTTAGGAAGTCCAGATATTTTCATTCATGATAATCACTGGACAATTGATACTATAGATGGTAGTCCATCAGCCCACTTTGAACACACAATTGTTGTTACTGCCGATGGATATGAAATCTTGACAGGAGAGTGAAAAGATGGCTAAAGAAGATACAATAGAAATAGAGGGAAAAGTTCTTGAGATAATCCCAGGTGGAAAGTTCAAAGTTCAATTAGAAAATGGACACATTGTGGAAGCTCACGTTTCTGGTAAAATACGAATGAACTATATTCGCATCTTAGCAGGAGATACCGTAATGATAGAACTTTCGCCTTATGACTTAACACGTGGGCGAATTACCTATCGTAAATAATAGGAGGGATAATAATGAAAGTAAAAGCATCAGTAAAACCAATTTGTGAAAAATGCAAAGTTGTAAAACGCAAAGGTAAAATAAGAATAATTTGTGAAAATCCAAAACATAAGCAAGTTCAAGGATAATAATAGGAGGTGTATTGAATGGCACGTATTAAAGGTGTAGATATTCCAAATGATAAACACATTTGTATTTCATTGACATATATCTACGGAATTGGAAGAAATCTTGCAAAACAAATTCTAAAGGAAGTAAACATTGATCCAGAAACAAAAACAAAGGATTTATCTCAAGACGATTTAGTAAAAATTCGTGATGAAATCAACAAGCACTTAACAGAAGGTGATCTTCGCCGTGAAGTAAGTATGAATATCAAAACGAAAATGGAAATTAACTCATATCAAGGAAGTCGCCATAAAAAGGGACTACCTGTAAGAGGACAAAGAACAAATCGTAATGCTCGTACTCGTAAGGGTAAAGGTAAAGTAGTAGCAAACAAGAAGAAAGTTTAGTAAACAATAAATCTAAATAAAAAAGGAGGTAAGACTTATGGCTTATAAAACTAGAAAGAAAAAAGTAAAAAAGAATGTTCCTGAAGGAATTGCTCATATTCATTCAACATTTAACAATACAATAACAACAATTACGGATAAAGACGGAAATGTAATTAGTTGGTCAACTTCTGGTGCAATTGGTTTTAAAGGAAGCAAGAAATCAACCCCATTTGCTGCTGGAATGGCCGCAGAAGCAGCCGGAAAAGTCGCTTTTGATATGGGAATGCGCAAAGTAGAAGTTCGTGTTAAAGGATTAGGACCAGGAAGAGAAACTGCGATTCGTTCATTACAAACGGCAGGTCTTGAAGTAACTGCAATTTCAGATGTTACACCAATTCCACATAATGGATGTCGTCCACCAAAACGCCCTCGTGGTTAAAAGGATAAATTCTATTTGTGGTAAAAAATAAAGGGAGGTTAGTTTCATGTTACAATTTGAAAAACCAATATATAAAATAACAGATTCTATAGAGAATAATTTTTATGGTAGATTTGAATTAGAACCATTAGAAAGAGGTTTTGGTACTACAATAGGAAACGCTTTGAGAAGAGTTATGCTATCATCTCTTCCAGGAAGTGCTATAAGTAGTATAAAGATAGAAGGTGTTCTTCATGAATTTCAAACTATTGAAGGAGTATATGAGGATGTCACTACGATTATTTTAAATTTAAAAGGGATAGTATTCAAAAATCATTCAAATGAACCAAAGATAGTACATATCAATGCTTCGAAAGAAGGAGAAGTAACTGCTGCAGATATTGAACATGATGCCGATATTGAAGTAATCAATAAAGATAAAGTTATTGCTACTTTATCAAAAGGTGGAAAACTTAATATGGAAATGACCATTACAAATGGCCGTGGATATGTAAAAAGTGAAGATAATAAGAAAATTCATGATATTAAAAAAGCGGGTGTCATTGCCATTGATTCACTTTATTCTCCTATAGAAAGAGTTTCATATGAAGTAGGAAGCGCCCGTGTTGGACAAGATGAAAGTTATGATAAATTAATTTTAGATGTTTGGACAAATGGATCTATTAAACCAGAAGAAGCAGTAGCCCTTGCTGGAAGAATTTTAATTGAACATTTTAATGTTGTTACAGATTTATCATCAATAGCTAATGTTAGCGGATTAATGATTGAAAAGTCTGAAGATCCAAAAGTAAAAGCCTTAGAAACATCTATAGAAGATTTAGATTTCTCGGTGAGAGCATATAACTGTTTAAAAAGAGCGGGAATTCATACGTTACAAGATCTTGTTAATAAGAGTGAATCTGATATGATGAAAATACGTAATTTAGGTAAAAAATCTTTAAAAGAAGTTCTAGATAAAATTAGAGATATGGGCCTAATCTTACGTGATGATGACTAAAATAAGGAGGAATAGACATGGCATATAGAAAATTAGGAAGAGATAATAAGCATAGAAGAAGTATGCTAGCAACATTGACGAAACAAGTAATATCAAATGAAGCTATTACTACAACAGATACCAGAGCCAAAGAAGTACGTAAATGTGTTGAAAAAATGATTACGTATGGTAAAAAAGGAGATTTAGTTTCTCGTCGTAAAGCTTTAGCATTCTTACATAATGATAAAGAAGTAGTATCAAAAATCTTCAATGATTTAGCAAAGAGATATGAAAATCGTAATGGCGGATATACACAAATTTTGAAATTAGCCGAAAGACGTGGAGATGACGCATTAATGGTTGTCTTAAAATTAGTAGAAGAAGCTAGTCCGAAAGAAGAAAAGAAACCAGCAAAGAAAGAAGTAAAAAAAGAACAAAAATAGACAGAAAACTGTCTTTTTTTTCAATCATAAATATTATATAATAACAATAGAAATATGAGGTGAAAATATGAAAGCACTAATTACAGGGGCATCTTCTGGTATTGGACTAGATATGGCTAGATATTTAGCAAGTTTAAAGTATGAATTAATACTAGTGGCAAAAAATAGAGAAAAATTAGAAAAAATACAAGAAGAATTGCCTACAAAAGTTACTATCATTGTAGCCGATTTATCTATAGAGCAAAAAGTAAAAGAACTATATGTATTAACTAGAAATGAGGATATTGATATTCTAATCAATAATGCAGGATTTGGAGACTTTGGTTACTTTTCAGAAACAGATTTAAATAAAGAATTAGATATGATAAATACAAATATAAAAGCAGTTCATATTCTTACTAAATCATTTCTAAAAGATATGGAAAAAAGAAATAGTGGATATATACTTAATGTATCATCTTCTGCGGCATTTCAGCCTGGACCTTTGATGGCAACTTATTATGCTACAAAGTCTTACGTGTATCAATTAACAGAAGCACTTTATTATGAACAAAAAAAGAAGAAAAGCAATGTAAAAATGTCTGTACTTTGTCCAGGACCAGTAAATACAAACTTTAACAATGTTGCAGGGGTTCACTTCAGTGTAAAACCACTAGAAAGCAGCTATGTTGCTAAATACGCGATTGATCAAATGTTAAAGGGAAAATTGTTGATTATTCCAGGATTTCAAATGAAATGTGCTAAGTTTTTTAGCCGATTCATATCCGATAAAGCATCGTTAAGAATTATCTATCGTATTCAAAAAAGAAAAAGATAAAAATAGGCCAATTTATTGGCTTTTTTATTGCTTTGTTATATAATAAGACATAAAACGGAGGTAGCAAAATGGATGAGTCTATAGTTGTAAACAACTTAGTATATAATGATTTATTTGAAGGTTTAAATTTTCATATTCCAAAAGAAAGCTTTTCAACTGTTTCAGGTCCAAATAATTGTGGTAAAACTACATTAATAAGAATATTAGCCGGAGAAATAAAAACCAAAAAACAAATTTTAATAGACCAAACCTATATTGAGAACTACAAATTAGATACTTTAGCAAAGTATATCGCTGCTATTTTTCCAACAGAGATAATTTTTAATTCTGATACCGTTTCAGCAGAAATAAAAAATGTAATAAATCAGAAAGATTTAACAACGAAAGAGAAAAAAAACTTATATAATGACATCATTTCAAAGTTTAATTTAACAAGATATCAAAAGAATGATCCAAACGGCTTGCCTCAGAATATAAAAGTAAAATTAAAACTAGCACTCTTAACAATATTACGCCCTAAGATTATTTTATTAGATGATGTAACAAATTCCATGAATAAAACAGAAAGAAAAGAATTTCTAACCCTTATAAAAGATATACAAAAGGAATTGCATATAACATTGATTCTTACTACAAAAAATTTAGAAGATAGCCTATATTCTGATTATTTATATATCTTAAATGATAAAAAACTTTATCTAAATGGAACTCCACTAGATATTCTAAAAAAGGATAATGTTTTAAACAGAATGGGCTTAAGTATTCCTTTTATGGTAGATTTATCAGTAAAATTGCAAGACTATCAGTTAATATCAGATATAGAATTAGATATGGATAGGATGGTAGATTTATTATGGAAATAAGTGGAAAAAATATAAAATATAAAGATTTCTCTTTTGATTTTCATATTTCTTCAGATGAAATAATAGGAATTATGGGTGAAGGAAAATTACAATTATTAAAGATATTAAATTTAGATTACGAAGTAGAAGGGAATTTGTCTTTTGATAAACATATATTAAAAGAATCCAACTATAATAGTGTAAAGAAGAAAATCAGTTTCATCACAAATGATATGTTAGAAATGAGTTTTATGAAGACGGTTGATACTTATATGGAATCAATTATTAGAAATAGATATTTACAAATAAAAGATAAAGATAAAAAAAAGAAAGACGCTTTAAGAATTATAGGATTAAATAATAACTATTTAGAAAGACTTATAGGAACATTGTCAAGTTCTGAAAAAAAACTAATACAAATAGCAGCATCTCTTCTTTCTAATCCGGAAGTAATATTATTGGAAGATCCCTTTTTGAATTTAGATATGAACCTTGAAAAAAAAATGGGCAGATTATTTCAAAAGTTAAAAGATCAGTATCATAAAACCATTATATTTACCAGTGATAATAGTGATATTACATATAAATATACTAATGAAGTTTTTCTGCTTAAAAATCATGAAATCATTGTATCTGGAAAAACGAGTGATATTTATAAAGATGTAGAAACACTATTAAAATATAAATTAGAAGTTCCAGATATTGTTATGTTTTCTTATAAAGTTAGGAATAAAAAAAATATTAAACTAGATTATCATAAAGATATTAGAGACATTATAAAAGATATTTATAAACATGTTTAAGGAGGGAAAATATGCGCTACTTGTTAAAGTTTTCATATGATGGCACAAATTATAATGGTTACCAAAATCAGCCGGGAATGAATACAATTCAAGGATGCTTAGAAGCTGCAGTGCAAAAAGTAAACAACGGATTACATGCTTCAGTAGTAGCAACAGGAAGAACAGATAAGGGTGTTCATGCCTTGTCTCAATATGCACATGTTGATTTAATAATTAATATAACTGAGAAAAAGTTAAAAAGAGCATTAAATAGTAATCTTCCATCAGATATTCATATTATAGAAGCAAAAATTGTAGACGATAATTTTCATGCTAGATACTATGTGAAAGAAAAAGAATATAAATACTATATTAATATAGGGGAGTATAACCCTTTAGAAAGAAATTATATATTTCAATACAATCATGATTTAGATATTAAACAAATGGAAAAGGCAATAAAGTATTTTTTGGGAGAACATGATTTTAGAGCTTTTGTAACAGAAAATAAAGATAAAGAAAATTGTATAAGAACAATAACAAAATCAACGATAGAGGAAATCAATGGAAAAATTGTATTTACTTTCAGGGGAAGTGGATTTTTAAGATACCAGATTAGAAATATGGTAGGTTTATTAATTAGAGTAGGAGAAAACAAAATTTTCCCAGAAACTGTGGAAAAAATATTAGAAAGTAAAGATAGAACGAAATCAGGAAAAACAGCACCTCCAGAAGGACTATACTTAACAGAAATAACGTTTAATTGAAGATGAAGAAAGAAGAACAAAAAGCAAGATTTGAAAGCAATAGATGATAATTCTTGCCAAAATGAGAAGTCTATGTTATAATATAGAGCATTCCTAAGAGGAATAGGGGTGGTTGGTATGAGAAAACAAACACTTGTATCAGAATCAACAGGAAAAAAAGACTATAGTAAGAAAATAAAATTATGCAAAGCATTAGGAGCAGAAAAATTTCAAAAAGTTGTCTTTGCCGCAGAAAGATTAAAGTTTAAGATTTTAAAGAAATGTTTTCCTAATTTTATATCTTTTTATGAAAAAAGATGTGATAGCGCAAATAAAAGATGGCAAAAAAAGGCGCGGACGGAAGAAGACAAAAAGCACTTAAATGCATACTATCAGCAGCAAAAACTCATCATGAGGAAAGAGTGGAATCAAGAACAAAATCGAAATTATCATATAGATAAAGGAAATCCTACAGATTTTTTAAATTATTTAAATTGGAATAAAAGAGTCCATGTAAGAGGGTTGATTAAAAACATGATAATTTTGCCAATTTGTATTGGCTTTAGCTGCGCGGGATTTGGTATTTTAGGTATTGTCGGAGCATACGAATTTCTATCTATGATGGTAAATTTTGAATGCGTAAATATTCAAAATTATAATATTTATCGCATTAAACAAAAAGAAGAAAGATTAAGAAACATTGCACGAAGAAGTCAGCAAAGAGATGTAAAACGATATGAGGAAGCAAGTCAACTAATTTGTGATACCCTTGATAAATCAAAAACGAAAATACCAAGTTTGACAGAAATAATTAATAATATTCAAACACCTGAGCAATTAAGTCAAATGAGAGCTTTTTTAACCGCAATGAATAGTGGACAATCACAAGCACATGCAAAAACGACAGGAAGTTTAAAATAAGAGGAGGAAAAATATGACAATATTAGGTTTTACTACAATAGGAATTGCTGGATATAGCGCATTTCGTGCTGGAATCAATTCACTAATGTCTCGAGGAGAGATAACGGAAAAGGGGAAAAAATCAACGCTTATGATAGGTGCTGGTACTACAGTTTCTATGGTTGTTCAAAGCTGTAGCCAACAGAGCGTATTGAATAAGGCTAGACTTTATACAGAATCTTTTACTCCAGAACAAATCGAGGAAGGATTACAACAATTGACAGCGTTAGAAGAAAAATTAACATTTAATGAGAGCCTAAATAATGAATCTACCAAAGTATTAAAAAAAGAATATCATAGTCCAACTATAACATATCATAAATTATAAAAAGGTATTGATTTTTAATACTTTTTTTAGTATAATCTATATCGGTACATTCGAAATCCCCACATAAATTAGGCCCTGGGAAAGCCTGGTTTAAGTAAAAGGAGAAAATTATGACAAGTTATATGCAAAAAAAAGAAACCGTTGAAAGAAAATGGTATGTAATTGATGCCGAAGGGAAATCTTTAGGTAGAGTTGCTGCTTTAGCTGCAACATATTTACGTGGTAAGCACAAACCAACTTATACACCACATATCGATTGTGGAGATAATATTATTATCATCAATGCTGAGAAAGTTAATTTAACAGGAAATAAGCTAGAGGATAAAATTTATTATAATCACTCAATGTATCTAGGTGGTTTAAGAGAAAGAACTGCAAAAGTAATGAGAGAAAAGTATCCAGTAGAAATGATGGAAAGAGCCGTAAAAGGAATGCTTCCACATAACAGACTTGGAAGACAAATGTATAGCAAATTATTTGTATATGCAGGAAATGAGCATAAGCACGAAGCTCAAAAACCAGAAGTGCTAGAAGTTAAGTAGGAGGGTTAAGTTATGGCAAAAGAAAAGAAAAATACTTATACTGGAACTGGACATAGAAAGACTAGTGTAGCACGTGTTACTTTAACTCCAGGAACTGGAAAAATTACTGTCAATGGATTAGATGTTCATGAATACTTACCTTTCGAAGTATTAGTAATGGATTTATGTCAACCACTTGATGTTACAAACACAAGAGAAATGTTCGATGTAGATGCTAAAGTAAAAGGTGGAGGGTTCCAAGGACAAACGGGAGCAATTCGTTTAGGAATTACTAGAGCATTACTTGATTATGACAAAACGACACCAGCAGATTCAGAAAATAGCTATAGAAAAGTATTAAAAGCAGCTGGCTTTATCACAAGGGATTCACGTAAGAAAGAACGTAAGAAACCAGGATTGAAGAAAGCGCGTCGTGCACCACAATTCAGTAAGAGATAAAAAATTTATTGGAAAGTCCGTATTTACGGGCTTTTTTCAATGCATAAATACCTAAGATAGGCACTTTTTAAAGGCCGTAGGCTACAAATAGGCTACAAATTGTTCGCAAACCCTTTAGTCATCTTAGGCTAGTAGAACTAGCAAGGTGAACAAATCGGAATATAAGTACTATTTCGAACAAAAATAATATGCAAAAAGTGTGGTATAATTAATATGGTGGTGTTATGAAACATAAAATTGAATTTATTAAGATAACAAATGATAATTTAGAAGTTGCTTGTAAAATTCAAAATGAGATATTTCCTAAAGAAGATGCTAGGCAAAACTTTGTTGAACAAATAAATAATGACCCATATAGAAAAGAAATGGATTATTGCATTGTTTATTTAGATGATACACCTATTGGCGTAACAGGTATTTATTCATATAATGAATATCCAAATGATGCATGGCTTGGATGGTTTGGCATATTAAAAAAATATAGAAAATCTGGCTATGGTGGTAAAGTATTAGATATGACCATTAATATTGCAAAAGAAAAAGGATATAAAAACTTTAGAATATATACTGATGAATATGCTGAGGATGCACACAAATTATATGAATCAAGAGGTTTTATAAGAGAATTCTATGATAGAGATGATGATAAAGATGAGTATTTTATAGCTGATATTTATATATATTCTATTAGTTTAACTAATAAGAAAGTTGAACTATGGAATAATAAATTTTTAGGATTAAAAGAACAAGGAGAAAAAGAAAACTTATATAAAAAAGATTAGTTTGCAAATATTTTTACAATAGGAAAAATTTTGCTAAGCCTTATTTAGGTATCGTTAACTGTCTATCTGTAGACTACACGTAGGCTACAAATGCCCTGCGAAGCCCCGAAAATAAAGGGACGCTAGATAATCAGACTTTTTACGAAAATCCCGTATATTCGGGATTTTTTTATAACCAAAATGGTGAGTATTAACTGATTTTTGATGCCGTAGGCTACACATAGGCTACAGGTAGGCTACAAAAACTCACCAATATGGTATAATTAAATATAAGAGTGGAGTGAAAGTATGGTAGACTTATCTGGAAAATGGATTTCATCATTCATACAAAATAATAAAATATATAACGAAGAAGTAGTTATTCATCAAGAAGATAATAAAATAACTGCTGATATAATTTTAAACTTTGATGGTGAAAGGCTTAAATATAGTTTTGATGGTAAAATTAATAGAAATGTTATAAATGGAACATATGAATACTTAGAAAATCATGACATAGAAAGTGGAACAATAAGCCTTAAAATTATAAATGAAAACTTTCTTTATGGTGTAACAACATATATTTCAACAGATGCAAAGAATGATGATATTGTGCAAAGCCCTTATGCACTATTTAGAAATGCTGAAAATAATTTAGGGACATTTAATTTGTGTAGTAAATGCATAAATTCAAAAGCTAATTGCTGTTCAAATGCAGAAATTGATTCGCCAATGTTATTACCAAACGAAGCTTTAGAAATATCGAATGTAATGCATGAAAAAATAAATGATTTTGCTGAATTAGTTGACTTTGCTTCAATGCATAATGATAATACATTAAAAAGTTTATATCAAATGAAAAAGCAACATAATAGTAATGCATGTCATTTTTACAAAGATTGTAAATGCACTATATATAATATGAGACCTTTGGATTGTAGAATATTTCCATATGATATTAAACTAGAAAATGATGGAAATTATTATTTAGTTTACTATTTAACAAATGATTGTGAAATTAAACATATTGATTTTGATAACATAAAATCAATTTCATATAATACCAGATTATTTTTACGATTATTGTTGCCTTATTTAAGAGAATGGTCAGATCCATATTGTTCTAGTAAATTAACAAAAAATGAAAATTACAAAATAATTTGTAAAATAGAAGATTTATTTTAGTAATAATAATTATGCTGTCGAATAGGAAAAATATTGCTAACCCTTTTTAAGGTATTATTAAGAGTTTTTTCGTGGACTACACGTAGGCTACAAAATCTTCGCAAACCCTTTATATATCTTAGGCTGGTAGAACCAGCTAGGTGAACAAATTAAGAGTTTGTATGATACAATTAATATGAAAGGCATGTGAGTTTATGACTACAGTATATTTAATAAGGCATTCCAAGCCACTAAAAGTTAATAATGATTTAAATAATGATGAATTACAAATTCAAAATGAAAAATCTTGTCTTTCTATAGAGGGAGAAGAGATAGCATCTAAACAATTAGGTAAAACAGAATTTGATAATATTGATGTTTTATTTTCTTCAAATTATGTAAGAGCTATCCAAACCGCAAAATATTTGGCTGAAAAAAATGCTATAGATATTAATGTAATTAGCAATTTAGGCGAAAGAAAATTTGGGATTTCATCTTGGGATGAATTGCCAGAAAATTTTGAAAGAAAGCAATTTTTAGATGAATATTATAAAATTGGTAATGGAGAAAGTCAAAAAGAAGTAAGCGATAGAATGTATGATACTGTTATGAATATAGTAATTACCAATAAGGATAAGATAATAGCAATTGTTAGTCATGCTACAGCAATTTCATATTTATTAAAAAAATGGTGTGATATTACAATAGTTGAAGATAAACTTAGATACAGTTTCAATAAAAAAATATTGTTAGATGGATATTTCGATTATTGCGAAACGTTTAAGTTGGAATTTGATGATAATAATATTGTTATTGATATTCAAAATATAAAATAGTAAGAGAATTATTAAGTCTTGATAAAAACAACAATTTATGATATAGTGTATATAGATGAAGGAAACTTCATACAATAAAAAAGGAACATTCAATATTGCAGTGTTGAGTGTTGCCATAGAAATGGTTTCCACCTAAATCATTGCTGAGTTAGGTGGATTTCTTTTATATTAATACTATAAATAGTAAGAATAGTAAAAGGAAGATAATAATTACTAAAGATAGAATTAAACAATCCTTCTTGTTCATATTCTCACCGCCCTTCTTATCAAGAAGTTTGGCTCCACCCAACTTATTAAATGTTCCAAGATATATTATAGCAAACAAACGTTCTATAATCAACAGTGATATTTAAAAACATGTAAAAAAATTACTAAGATACTGCTAAGAACGTATAATGCATTTTAGTTAGGTGAAACGTAGGTCACAAAATCTTTATAAACGTTTATTTCTTAGGCTAGTAGAACCAGGTGTACATTTTGCAAGCTACAATAAAATAGCTAGTACTCGTGGTATAATAGATTTGAAAGTTTTGCATATTACCAATAGTATCATTGAAAATGGAGGAATATTAATGATATATGTTGGAATGATTTTTATAGCAGTAGTTGGAACACTTTTACACTTTTTATATGAACTAAGTGGACACAATAAGTTTGTAGCAATTTTTGCGGCAGTAAATGAAAGTACATGGGAACATATTAAAATATGTATAACTCCGACAATTATTTGGAGTCTTTATGATGGCTATATGAATGGTATGAATGGAAATTTTTTGATTGGTAAATCTTTAAGTCTATTAACTATAATATTATTAATCCCAATATTATTTTATACGTATACAACTTTTACTAAAAAATCTATTTTGTGGATAGATGTTATATGTTTTTATATAACTGTAATATGTTCACAGTTAATATTTCATTATTTTATTAGTATGGAATCCTTGCCATTTATTTATACATATTTAAGTTGTATACTATTGTTTATAGAAGTTGGAGCTTATATATTTCTTACTTTTAATCCCTTAAAAAACTTTATTTTTGAGGATCCGATTTCTCATAAATATGGTCTATCGGGTCATACAGAAATGCATCATCATGAACATAAGCATTGAAAATATATTGCTCAGAATGTTATAATTATATGCATCAGTTAAGAGAGATTTATTTTAAAGAAAAAAGAAATGATATAGTATGTACTGCAAAACATATTTTTTAGGAGGGTCCTATGGAAAAAAAGAAAGTTGTAATTGGAATGAGCGGCGGTGTTGATAGTAGTGTTGCTGCAATAATTCTTCAAAAACAAGGTTATGACGTAATTGGTTTGTTTATGAGAAATTGGGATTCTTTAGCAGATGGAGAATTTGAGGGTGCTCCAATATCTAATCAGGGAATTTGTCCACAAGAAGAAGATTATAATGATGCAAAAGCAGTATGTGATAAATTAGGGATACCTCTTTATCGTAAGGATTTTGTTAAAGAATATTGGGACTATGTATTTACTTATTTTCTAGATGAACTAAAACAAGGAAGAACTCCTAACCCGGAT
>Ga0310690_10000789_pt1 | contig 62669 bp, 80 predicted proteins | sample AusTroGonzalo_MG_2_FD_207661 | JGI IMG/M metagenome (GOLD analysis project Ga0310690, IMG submission 207661) | Bovine rumen microbial communities from tropical cattle in Woodstock, Queensland, Australia - Gonzalo_04 (v2) (version 2) | ecosystem: Host-associated > Mammals > Digestive system >... | reverse complement strand
ATGAGGGAGGGGGTGGTATTTTTAAGACCCCCTCCCCCCTGTTTTTAAGATTCTTCAGGGTCAAGGGGAGTGAAATCGTCAGCCTTTCGATAAACTTTTTTGTAAATATCGAATGGATCAGCAGCAATTATTGCATCAATAGCATCATTTAGGGCTGCAAGTTGTTCATCTTCGGTCATCGAATTAACAATATTTGCAACACGAGCTACTTTTGCGCAAGAATCGTAACCTTTTTGCGAATCATACAAAAACCAAGAAGCAAAATCATCAAAAGGATCAAAAGGATTGTCAATTGTTGTCAAACGACTTTCAATATTGGAGGGCTCGTATGCCATACCTCGATCACATCCTTTCTTTAATTTCCATCACTCAAATAGTTTTTGACAGTTGTTGCCGAAACTCCAAGCTTTTTCGCTATTTCAGCAACTGTGTAACTGCTATTAGCAAGCGAATGAATGCGATTGATTTGTGTAGCAGACAAACCTTTTCCAGCTTTTGGAGTTGCTCTAGCACGAAGAGAATCTACATCTGTGTTCTGTAGAATCTTCATGAGATCTGTCTCTCCTATTGCTCCTTTTTGAATTGCTTCCCATTCACGATCGTTTATGTCAATGCTTCTTTTTCTTCTTGCTACTGAATTATACTCTTTTCTATATTTTGTGAGAGCCATCTGCCCCCATTTTCCAACTTCTTTCTTAGGGGGCTTCTTACCATTGTTTGCTTCTTTATATGCAGCTATCTTTTTAGATACTTCTGTAGAAGCCATAAATTGGGCTTTTCTTTCTCTAGGAGCATTTAGGAGGGCGGTCTTTAATTTATCTTTAAGACTCTTAACTTCTGTAGAATACTCTTCTTGAGCCCCCTTATTGATAGCTATCCTCTCTGTTTTATATGCTGTTGCTCTAGCTTTGTTTGCCATCCCCTTAAGGGCATTGGCATAGTCGGCATAAAGATTTTCCATACGGGTATTGGTATCTGAAATTAATTCCCTAGCGTCATCGACTTCTGCCATCCACCTACTCTGCTGAGACTTTCTTTTAGTGACCTCTGTCACTTCTCCAGTCCGTTTGTTTACCTTAGTGTAGGAGTACTCTAGCTGGGAGTCCGGTACTTTGTAGTTAAAAATTAGGGCTCCTTCGGGTCTAGAAGGATCATACCAGTCCGTCCCCTTAATATTTACTTTGGGTTCCCCTACTCTTTTATCTACAGAGTACTGACTCTTTGCTCTAGAGATAAGAGTAGCAGCACCATGACCATCAGAGCCATCAGTTTTTCTTTGGTATCTATTCTTTAATGCTTCGATACCATTATCTATCTCTGATTGTTTGTAATCTAATCCATGTTTTTCGGCATCAATTACTACCATGCTATGTCTTACTGCTCGAGCCAACTCATTAGATGTAGCTCCTTGCAATGTCATATCAGTAATAAGATTCGTAATCACGCCCATTTGCTTCTGAGTATCTTTCATCTTCTTATACTCAGTACCATCTGCCCGATAGAGATGCTCAACGCCATTCGAATCTAGCTTCGAAATTCCGCCATACTGTTCTTTTGGCTCGAAGCCAACAAGACCAGCCAAAGGAGGAGTAGATTTAATATTAATATTTCCTCTGATTGGAATGGCCATGACTGTGTCGCCATCAAAGTCAGCACCAGACAATCTTCCGGCAACATTATGATTGATTCCTATTGCATCAGTTGTCTGGTTAGTGATAATGCTTTGACCTAGTTTATTACGATTATTAACAGTGACAATCGGAATCTCAAATGTTCCACCATGAGGATATCGAATCAGAGCGAGTGTTGTTCCATTGTCGTAACCAGGAGCATACGCTTCGTTGTCTTTTAAAGTATTAATAGGAATAATTACATGATACTTTTGACCAGGAATAGCAGCTGCTTGCAGAGTAACAGATGTTTTGTCGCATTCATCGGCAAACTTATTCAATAGATACTTTTTAATTGTTGGATTTGTCAATGAATTGATAGAATCAAATTCTGCTTGTCTGTCATCAATAGCCACTTGCAGCTGCTGCTTAGCCAATTTGATAGGCTGTTTGGACAAAAATTGAGAAGGCACTGCATCCTTCCAATCGGTCCAGTCGCCTTCTTCTCTAGTCTTATTGATTGGAGACAAATGTTTCTCTCCATCTGGTCCATCATAATAATACTGTCCATTTGCTTTAATCAAAGCTCCAAATGGATTTTCAGGATCATCTTTTACTTTCTTTAAAGCGCCTGACATTCCTACATCTTTAGACTTGTTGCTATTGACAAGAACATCGCACCCAGGAGGAAGATCATCACTATAAACAGCAACACCTTTAATATACCGATCCTTATCAACCAGAATACGAACCTGAGCATAATGCGACTCACCAAGAGACAAATCAGGAACACCAGGACGAATTTCAATAATACCATCTTTATCCGTTCCTCCATCTTCTGCAAACCTAATTTTAACTCTATTAGAATCCAAACTTGCAGGAGGAGCTAGTTTTGTAAATGTCTCGCCATCATCGTGAGAAGTATAATCGGTTATTGACTGAATCTTATCATAATTATAGATCTCTTTATGCTCGGTTCCAGGAGGGCATACTGCTTTGATGATCGTATACTTACCTTCATTTGTAACCTGGGGAACTCGACCACCATAAACAGGATATCCTTCATCTTCAAGCATCTTCAATGCCGCATCTAATCTTGTTTTGGACACACCGAGCTCGATCTCAACGCCAGATCCGACATCGATCATGCCTTTTTCATCAATCTGCTGCTTAAGAAGACTTGCCAACTCTTTAGTTTTAGTTGTAGTACCAGCCGAATCTTTAAGAGTTAACCAAGAACGAACGGTAGACGGCGGCTCTCCCATTTTTTCTGCTATTTGATCAATTGTCAGTCCATCGGTTTTAAGACTTTTAGCAGTAGCTATCTTGATCATTCTTCTTTCAGAAGATGCATTTGAAAGAGTGGCTCGATATTCAGGAAGAGACATACCAAAAGCTTCTCTCACTCCAGCGGCATCATCTTTCCATCCGGATTTCTTAAGTTTTTCTACTCTAGCCAAGAAATCAGAACTTGACTGATAGTCTGGTTTCCCATACCAAGCCTCATGCTGATACGGATCTTCTCCAGACCCCCAAGGATATCGACCACTTCTTCTCGGCATTCCGATATGAGATAAAGCAGGGCTGTCATCTTTTGTTTCTATGTAATTAACTTTTGCTATTTTGCTCATAACAACCCTCCTAAATATTCTCTAAGTAATTTGTCTCGCTTGACTATTAGATCCATGATTCCTTTGATCCTATCTGCTTCTGGTTCCCACTCAACAACGTCATCATTCTGGTAAATACGAAGAATTGTCTGAGCTTTATATGGGTCCAGTTTTTCCTGCAAATAAAAAAGAGCAGCATATATTTCAAGCTGCTCTGGATGAACCGGACCTTTACCTGTTTTCAAATCATGAATTCTAAGAACTCCGTTGTTGTAAGAGTATGCATCGCATGTTCCGAAGAAGAATTCCGAATATACAAATCTTGTCGGATGGGTAATGTCGTTTTCTGGAATCATGCGAAAACCTATCGCATCGTTAATAAACATATTCAATGTCTTATGAGATCTTGACTGTCTAATATTCAATGCTATTGTCTCTGCAGCCCAAGAATGAAGCCTTGTGCCCATTTCTTTTGCCTGTGCATTACAATATCTTTCGATCGTCTGTTCGTCGCTGTAATTCAACCAGGATGGCTGAGAAGGACTAAATATAGCATGATCAGGTAGTACGCCCGAAGAATACTGATAACTCATCAAGAACCTCCTTTCTGTTCTCAGGAAATATAAATCTTGAGAACGACATTGTATCAGTTAGAGTTACCCAAAAATCTTGATTCGGTCTATGTGATGCTTTTTCGTTTTTCTTACATTCCAACAATGCCCATTTATCGTAGTAAAGTATTAAGAGATCGGGGAAGCCCTGAGGATGATCTTGTTTAGAAACAATACATCCTGGAAATCGTTCTTTGATCTCTTTAATCAAACTATCTTGAAATCCTGCTTCCACGTTTGATCCACGTGCCATCTCCTTTAGCACCTCCAAAAAATATATAAAAAGAAGAAACCGTGTTGATCATAGTAAGCTATTGCCCACTAAACTCAAGCCGGTTCCTCAGATTATATAAAGTCTAGAACTTTATCTTCTCTCCATAACAGGCATTGTTTTTTTTGCGGTTAAGAAAGTCATGCCCAAAAACCCACTTTTTTGCCCGTTTTTCTATTTATATATAAAATTTTTTATATCGCGTATAAATAAGAAAAATAAGTGGGTTTTTGGCCACAGAGCCCGCAAACCCGCATAATTACTAGGTTTTTTCGTGCCCACTTTTGTTTTTAAAAGTGGGCAGAAAGTGGGCAAATGGCCACAAATTGGCCAAAAACGAAGAATAATTACATTTCTCGCATCCACATTTTTCTTCTAAAATCAACTAAAACCCAATAATTTTTGGCCGCTGCCCACTTTTGAAAAATATTTTTGGGCCAAAAAGAAAAGGCTCCGAAGAGCCTAATCTTTTGGATATTCTGGAATGGGCATCCAATGTGTAACTAGTCTGCCGTCTATTCCGACCCATTCTGGTGTAACATTTTGGCCCCCGCATACAAATAACGATACATATGGGCAATATTTCCCATTTGCACGAAATAATACGAGGACCGGCATAGTTTTCTCCGGTAAAGACTCTTTTACAGATATCCAGTTCATAATAGTTACCTCCTTTCAGATTTCCATAAAAGGAGTTGTAAAAAAAAAAGAAGAGGAGCTGCAAAATATGCAACCCCTCCTCATTTCCTATTTGGCCAGATGATAATAGCAATAATCAGGACTGAGATAAAACAGTTTTTCAAATCCAGGATATCTTTCGTCAAAGTTCACAGGAGTCAGATCATACTGAATATGCATCTGCCAAATGTTACCATCTACGATTCCTTGCTCGTAACAAAACGGAACTGCCACGATCATATCACTACAATGCTGCTTAGCATATTCGAGAACTGTCTGAGCTCGCTCGATAGTCATATGCTCAATCACGTCTCCAAATATTACCAAATCATACCAATCATATTGAAGCTCAAAAACATCCATTACAAAGACATTTCTATATCCTTCCAATCGCTTGGCATAATGCGGAAATATCTCAACCGCATCCATTGTGTACTCAGGCAGCAGCTTTCTCCACTTTCCATCACAAGCACCGACATCCAGGATAGTACTTTCAGGAGAATATCTTTCTCGGATCCATTTGCACACGTCAGATTTACCAATGTCGTAAGAACCCATCAGGTTTTCCTTTCTCCTCTTGAGCAAAAATCATCTTCACCAATCGTCACCATTTCATCAGCGAATCCATCACAATAGATTTCTCCCCATAAGTACCCGAAATGCTTACAATCCTTGCATCGTATAAGCTCTGCTATCCACTTTGCATCCAAAATGGTCTTGTCTTCGTATACATTAACTATCCACTCCATTATCTTTCCTTTCTTCAAATATAAATCTTACAGTATTGAGGATGAGTGCTTCTTCAGACGGTGTTAAATCAATCCTTCTGTTTGTCACCATAGCTATAGTGTTGGTGAATGTCATCATCGTCTGCGGCAGACAGATTGTGATTTGGTTTGCTCCTTTGTTGTAAGTAAGTGAGTATCCATCCTCTGTTATTAGCATTTTCTATCCTTTCTCCTTCCGAACAAAAGGCATCAACTTTCGGTGAAGCAAGACATGCCGGAATAGGTTCGTCAAAGTTATCTTTCATGTTTTGCCAATAAAATTTGCAATCCTTACATCGCACAACGGGAACGGCATCAACAGCCGGCATAGCATCAATATCAGATTTCCATACGGCCGGAGCTTCTACCCCTGTTCCTGAAAGGAAATTCTCCTTATAAAGCATTTGGTATTTAATATCATCGGAATTAATAAGTTTCATTATTTATCCTTTCTTAAATATCTTTTTATTCTCCCATCATTACGTCATCTGCAAACGGATGCGATGGATCATCTTTCCATTTTCCTTTAGAGCAATAATCCTCAGGCGCTCTGATCCTAGCCATGATCTCATAATGACATACCCCAGAAATATCATTCAGATTATCAGAGTAATGCTTACAATTCTTGCAGCGTATCACTTTAACAAGATCTTTCTTATCGTCGTTCATTTCTTCTTCCACCCCTTAATCGTATCAACAATAAAAGTAGTTACCAGTGCGACCAATGATAGACATAAAATAGAAACAATTATCGCGATCCAAATTTCACTAATAGTCATATTATTCACTCCTATATTTGGGTATCGTATTCGCATCCGTAGCAGTCGAACTCCTGACACCATTCACATGGAACAGAGCCTCTTTTTAGCCACCTTTCGAAAATCTCCCTGTTGCCAAATAAAACGTAGATAACGTACTGGGCACAAGCCTCAACCGCTTTTCTTTCATCTTCCGTCAAGGCGTTCTTGTTCACGTCGTTTGCCACATCTTTCCCGTAGAAGAGCAGATTTTCAAAGTAGTGTTCAAGGCAAGTCATCGTCTTTCCTTTCTCCATTAGCACAATACCAATCGGTTGGTATGTCTTCGCCTTTCCACCAAGGGCACCCAAAACCATGACCAAGTAATGACCTTGCATAGTTTCAAAACTATAAAAGCTATCTGTAGAAGTGTAATTCCGATAGAACCGGAAGATTTAGATTTATCACTCATACTTTATCCTTTCAATATCATTCTGTTTTGTATCTTTTTCTAACTAAGATGGAACAAACTTTGCGTCAGACTACTAATATTAGGACTCCATTTAACATGTGAATAGCCATACCATCCACAGGAACACCAATAATGATATGTTTCTGGATATGTAGTTAAAACAATAGAAGTGTTTAAATATATGTTTTTTCCACATGCAGGACATTCAATATCTGTTTGCGCCTGTCCAGTACTAGCTTCAGGAATTGGAATATTTAGCATTTCTTCCCAGGTCATACTTACTTCTCCCACTCATACTTCTCATCCGCAACGTAATCCCAGCCTTCCTTATGCACATTAATGTAATCTGCATAAGTCTCAACAAGATTAAAGAGCTCGAAACCGCCCATTTTAAAATATTTGCGGTCTGTAGCACAATAATCTTTGGGCACAAGAACAATAGCGGGAACCCCATCAATATCTTTTTCTATAGCGATGTACTTACCATCAGTGCTCGGAATCATCCTCGCCATTAATATCTACCTCCATAATATGTCCGATTTCATCGGCAACAGTATCTATAAGATCGGCAGTAGCTTTTTTACCGATTGTCATTCGGCCGATAGCAATCAGTCCATCAAATGTACTCTGGATAGTCTTACTGTCTCCAAGATCGACTTTGAACAAAGTGACTCCTAGCATCGAAAGGCACAATGCGGCAGAAATATCGCTCTTTCGTTTCGTATTTTTTGCCATAACAAAGCAGAAAGAAAGAGCAACACCGATGAAAACGCCGATCAACAAATATAGTTTATCCATTAATATCTTCAAACCTTTCCGGAACCCTAGTTCCCTGTCTATAAGGCACATTTAGACAATAATGGCAAGCCGTATAGACCAGCTTGCCATCCTCGTCGGTAGTTTCGTTTTCAGGCTCTCCATTATGCTTGCATCTCATGCAGTACACGTTGAAGAGCACCTCTTTATCATTAAGTTGCATACGGACCCTTCTTTTTCTTCAGCTCGTGTGACTCGATAAACTCCTTACCTTTATCCCAAAGGAATTCTCCAGCTTTAAAACCAAGTCCCATCAGAATACCGGAACCAATAAGAACAAGTGCATTTTTCATAATATGATCCTCCTAAAATATCTAATCATTATAATGAGTCCATTTTAACCAACGATTCTCATTAAACTGTTTTTTCTCACTCAAAGCCTTCGATATAGCTACATCGATCGAAGACCTTGATTTGAGATGATAATAATATAGATCTCGATAAGGACTATTGAGTCTGTCGATTCGTCCTTCTGCCTGAGCTAATACTTTGTACGAATACTGCTGAGAATAGAATATAATTGTGTCAGTAGTTATACAGTTCCATCCTTCACAACCGGAAGTATATTGGACTAAATATACCCATTTTTTTCCTGTCGGAATAGGCTGATGTAAATGCCCATTCCATTCTGCTACCTCAAACCCAATTCCAGAGGTGATCTCTTTTAAAATATCCAGTTCATAGTCATAGTAATAAAATATGATCGACCGATCATGCTTTTCTAAAAGTTCAAGAAGAGCGATCTGCCTGGAATCTGAAGAGTTCACGATCCTTCTAAGCACATAGCACATTACAGATGCCTGAGGAATCGGTTCATCCTTAAACGGATCCCACCTGGTTCTGAAAACCTGTTTATAAGCGATAGAGTCATAGTCACACCAAATATCTTCATGATGCGGAACGGTCTGTCTGGAATAATCCATATCAATTAGAATATCGTTTCTAAGCCGCTCAAGCTTTTTTATTCCAACATACCTGTCGATCTTTGGATACTTGGTGTACGGAGAATATATGCAATGTTCTCGTTTAAACTCTGTCTGGTTCCTATAGAATCCATTCGCCACAAACACTGGAATATACTGCTCCCAGGTGTCGCCAGGAGTAGCAGATAATATGATCCAATTATTTTTTCTCGTAATATTCAGAAAAGTCTTGACCCAGGCACCATGGCCTGTTACGCGATCTTCATCAAATATAAAGAACGCTCCGAAAATATCCTTGTATTTCTTTATGTTGTTCCAGGAGTCTATTACTACTTTATTGCTGTACTGATTCTCCTTTGGGTCTGTAGACAATCGAAAGAATGTAAGCTCATGATCAAATTCATGAGAATCTCGCTTCATTGCAGTCGTAATGATATACAGATCCTTAGGATTAGCCATAGGGAGGTATAGATCGTCTTTGAACATACCTCCCTGTTCTTTAAAGTAATAATATAATCCTGTACGAGATTTACCAGATCCGACTCCGCCATTAAGAATACAACCATTCTTCATTTTTTTCACAGCGTCATACTGATAATCATACAGAATATTACTCATAACAAAGCTTTCTTGCTGGCATGTCTGGTCCGAAAACGCTTATGGTTCTTTGAAATATCAGGTTATCCTTACTTTTCTTTTTTCTAACCCTATCGACTGATGAGTTAGGATAGAACCCAACACGTTCGAACCACACTTTTACCGTACTGACATTAACTTTCAACTCTTTTGCAAAGTCTTCGACAGAATATCCATAATAATCTCTCATATGATTAAAATACTCTCGCTTTTTGGGGCGAGAGTAATTGGCGAACTCATCAAATGTCACCTTGTGGAGATCTCTTTCGTCGAAGTCGTAATCGCGATATATCTTTTTCATAGTATTCCTTTCTTAAATATCTTAGAACGGCAGTTCTCCTTCTGCAGCCTGTTCCATATGAGCGAGCTCGAACCTGCTGATGTTGCACACTACTCGCATAGCAGATAGATATGCCGACCGACCGGTCTTTCTGTTGACTTCCCAATCGTACGGACGAATATCAAGATCAACCCTGGCAATGTCCGCCTTATCCAGCAGCTTGACATTTGCCTCGCTCAGCTTGACTTCCTTGTCACCCATGGCCATGTAAATAGCAGGGCCACGATCGTTGAACTTGATCTTAACAGGAAGGAACCTGAAAATATCATCAGGATCAGATCTGCTGGGCTTAGCCTTGACATTCCATCCCTCTGCTACGAGGGCTTTCTCCTGCTCCTCAGTCTCAATGACGACTGCGAAGTTACGATCGCCTTCTCGATTGTAAGCACTTGCCTCTCCTGCAAAATTACGATAGACGATACGAGCGTCATCGATCTGAAGAATTCCTTTAGGTGCAAATGTGATATCCATTATTTAAACTCCTTTTAAATATAAATTAACGTACGTCAAATGGCGTAGACTCTTCTTCCCAAGGAGGCTCGGCGGCCTCCCAGGGAGCTAAATAATCCTCTACGTCATCGACAATATCAACGTTTAAGAATCTCTCAACATCTCCGAACTTAGAGATGGCTTCAATTGCGTCATCTACTTGCTTGTTATAGAACGACAGATCAATATCATCCATCATATCCATGTCTTTTACCATTTCAGACTCAAGCCACTTATATCCTTTTGTTCCAGTGGCAAATGAATACTTTGGATTACCATCTTTGTCTATTCCCTGTCTAAGCAAGTCATGACCTTTCCCATTTTTCATTGGAGTAAATGCCCCGACTTTTCCAACAAACTTATAATCAGGATTATCTTCTGTTCCAATTCCCAAATATAACGCGGTCGTAACAGAGATCGTTTCTCTCATATCTTCGAAACTGATCGGCTCATGAGAGAACAATGTCTTGAATACATACGGGACCTGGAACTGCTTGCCAGTCGCTTCCCATTCTCCGGCATGCTTTTTATTCTTGCTTGGCACATATCCATAATGTTCCATACACCATTCCTGAGAAGCATAACGGCAGACATACACAGCATCGTTTACAAGACACATACGTTCGTACGTAGCCTCGTGTTCAAATGTATAACCATATCTTCGACCAAAGTCCATAACGAACTGAATAATATCAAGATCTGCATTTTCGATCTTGATAGAATCTGTCTTGATATGGATTACAGAATATCCTCTCTGAGTGACCGCTTCCTTGAGATCGATCATGAACAGAGCTCCACGCTTTGCTACGATGTTGTCTTTATTTCGCTTATCCCTGAAAGCATTATCGAACGAAGCCGCTGTAAGCCCGTAGACGCTGTTTACAGCCGTTTTAAGCGCATTTGCCAAATCGTCGGAGGTGAACTCACCTTTTTCAACTCGTGCTATAAACGGCCGTAGAATGCCTCCTAAATGATTATCAAGATCTTTCCATGCCTGATGCTTGATAGATACTCGTCCTTCAACGATCTGTCTGAATATCTCGGTGAACTTCGGACCAAACAGACATTCCGCTATGGCACTATGCGGATGCATACTTGCTACATCCAATAATGCGTCATAATGTGAGATCCCATGCCTGGCAAATACATAACCGCCTTCTCCGACCTCGATACCCTTATACACAGATTTACCAGCGTCATAAGTGTATCCAGGAAAATATGGAAGAATACTTTTCGCTTTGCCATGAGGCTCACTCATCATTTCAGGACAAGCTTCTTCGAGAAACGATGTAACTTCCTGATCAAGTTCATGAACTGGTTTAGACAAATCTCTGTAGCAGAACTCCCCCTGGGGATTTTTTACATCACCAAATATGATTTTGGTTGTAAGCTGGTTTGTTGTGTCATTGACTGTCATTCCAGCCCATTCTGCCAGGATCTGTCGTGCGATCCAATCACCTTTCAAATATTCAAAGACCGCTTCAGTTGCAATAACGTCGTTATCGCAATATTCAGCGACCAATGTCCATTGATTCTCAGGAACCGGCTGATCCCAAGGCAAACCTAACTCTTTATGGTTTATACCGATCTCTATTTCAAATTTCTTCAGACTCTTTTTGTTTCCGGCCGAAGCAAAATCATAAATATCAGTATAACTAAGATTATAGGCTTCCCCGAACATCTGTCCCCTACTGCCTTTTTTCACATTTATAATGTTTTGAGACAGATTATAGAGTTCTTCTATAGAATATCCGATCATTCGAGCATAAAGCATATGATTATCATAACGACGGCAATTGAACCCAATTAGATTCAATTTCTCTGTCATTTCCTCAATATCTTTAGGCTCAGGATTGAACATTCTAACAACCGGTTGATCTTTACCAGCATATTTCCAACATACCAGAAACAGATTTGGAAATACTTCGACATCAAAGAACGCTATTGGCTTTTCGGTTCCAGAAATATCAGGTTTAGAAGGTTCCTCGGATCGCAATTTCATATTTGCTACAATACTTAGACATTGCTGAGGATGATTTGTGCTGCTTAATGCAAATTCCATCAATCCTTGGTTCATATCCGAAATATCATAGCTTAATCCACTTTCATACGTTTCATTAAGGATCTTATTGATCAAATCTACTCCCGACTTTGTTCCTGGAACATTCGGGACCTCTTTTCTCATGATCCTTTCTATCATCGTACGGAGTGCTTTCTCATCCTCAAATGCTTTTTTATTAAGCATCTTTTTGGATTCCTCCTTTAACGGTAAACCGCTATCAATATGAGCCACCGGAAGATCATTACATTTACTCAAACGTCTGCGCAATGAACTTCCTTTCGTAAAGACTTTGACTTCGATGTTCGGAGAATATATGCTACTAAGCTTAGATACATCTCCGTCATAAAAATAATGCAGATGCAATCCTTGTCCGCCTTTCGACAATTCCGTATATGTCGGAGGCCAACTGGATGCTGCTTCTGCATTTAGGAGGAAGTTTTTCTTTCCTTCTGAATCTTTAAGATCGAAGTCAATTACGATCATGTTCTTTGGTGGCTTAACATAATGAACTCTTCTTGTGTCAATATCTTTTAACTTAGTCTTCGCCTCTGCCCAAGGTTTGAATGGACCGCCGTCATCACTGACTGCATATTGTGCTGGACAATCTGCCAAAATATCGTCTAAGACAGACACCGTACAAGACAACTCCATTTTTGGCTTAGGCATACTCACTGTTTTTTTCTTTTCGTCAACGACAAATTTGTCAGTTCTGAAACCAGAATAATAACTTCTGAGACGAGATCCATCCTCAGACTGGATCCTTTCATGAAACTCCCAGAAATAATTCTTCAACTCTTCCTTAAATATCCGTCGACTCATTGGATAAGAGACCCTGGCGTCATCACAATACTGACGATACATTTCCCAGGCGATCTTTAACGATGTTCCATCTTCTTTTTTGAAAATATGATAGGAATCAATAACGAAGTTATAGAAATCATTCGACGCTCCCATCATTCCGAGAGGAACATAATCGTCATAAGCTCCTGGATCTGCCAAATATACTTCTTTACAGTGATTCGCGATCTGACCAAGCTCGTATGACACATGTTTTACAATATCTTTATACTCTGATAACGGCAATTTATTACCGGATGGAGACACATCAATCAATCGTCTGATCAAACCAGACTTTGCATCTGTGATCTTTACCGGTTTATTTGTGCCCATAAATAAGAATGCCTTGAAACGAGTCGCATAAGTGCTCTTAAACTTCTCATTCACAGTCATCATTTCATGAGCGACAAGGCTATTTAATCTTGTGTTGTCTTCTATCCTGGACAAATCACCATCATGTTGAATCGCGACAAGCGGATTGCTATTAAATGCCTCCAATGCAAAGGAGTTTGAACTGGATCCTAATGCCTTTGCATCAAAGACACAATAATATCCTTCAAACAACTGCTGAATAACATTAAGGATCGTTGACTTACCAGTTCCAGCAGCTCCATACAAAACCATAAATTTCTGTATTTTTTTACTGTCGCCAGTTACGATCGATCCTATAGCCCATTCGATCTTATGCCGCTCTTCCTCAGAATATAAAGTACCTATAAGTTTGTCCCAAGCACTACAAGGACCTTCGGTTAAAGGATATGATAATCTTTTGCTTGCATAATCTTTCTTTGTAATCTTTGTGTTCGCAAATATCAATGACTCGTCGAGCATTACATAATGATCTTTGAGTTGATGATCTGTGTATTTGTGCCATCTGTCGATAGAACCAGAATCTCCATCCCACATATATGCTACTCGCAAAATATGACCTGGATACTGAGCTTTGACTTCCTCAACCGAATCAGACAGCATCTGATCAACTCTTGTTATTACGTCCTGCTCATCGGTGGACCATAAGCCTTTATCTTCACACCATACAGCATAAAATCCGCCGCCTCGAATCATAAGATCCTCATATGCTTGAGATCCAATAATAAATTTAGGATATATTTCGACGGTTCCCTGTTTTGGAAAACGCGTCGAGATCTTTACAAAACTTAACATTATCGACGTTCTCCTTTACAGGAAGTCATTCAGATACCAGTTCATTTGGTTCCAAATTTCCGCCTTTCTCATATCTCGGTCACAATGATGGACCGTAAATAACCCACCTTGGCCATTTGGCGCATAATCATGGCTTAAGAATCTATCTATGCAATAATCTACATAGACATCATCATATCGCCAGTCATACATCGCTCCTAAACCAAGATTTGTTATCATTGACCAGAACCATTGACCTGTTCTGTCTCCTATTTCATCATCACAGGCAATAGATTCCTCAGCCCTCAACGAGAGAGCCACCAACATTTCCAAAAGAGAACAAGGGCCTGAAATATCAGTTTCCAGACCCAATTCTCCATAAAGAAAACGAGACCTCAACTCTAAACCGTCCATAGCACGATTTTCGTCGAGATCGATCGTCCAGGTGAACTCTACGTTGAAGAGCTTCCAGAGCAGCTTATTATATGTAATTTGATCGGAATATACCCCATCACATACAATATTACAAAGCCACTCATAATATAGGATTCGCTCGTCGTCCGTAGCTCACCCCTCCTTGTTTCAAGGTGAGGTATAATACCTCAATATTTCGAAATACGTCTTCATTGTGTCATTCTTTACTCTGACACAATCGGGATCTTCTTCATACTCATCGAAATGAGTCAGAGCATCTCTGCCGATCATTTCGGTGAGCTTTGCTTTAGCAATCGGTACATGCTGGTCGTCTGTTACATCTCCGCTTTCCGGATAATAAAACAGAACCTCAGATTCGAAATCAGGTTCTGTCTCAAAATCGTCGAACGGGATCGTATAGACTATAGAGCTTTTAAAAGCAGGAGTATGCTCTACTGGGACAGCATACGCAGGACCGAGATCCACAGGGAAGGCTTTAAGTTCGGATCCGAATTCTTCTTCCGGCTCTTCAACAACCGCTTCTTCCTCTTCTTTTTTCTCAGCTTCTTTCAGACTGAAAAGAAGATTATTGAGTTCTTCCTCGACCTTAACCATCGCTTCATGGCTGCGTTTGTACATCATTTTTGCACCTGCATATGTACCAACTGAGCCACCGAGTGCCAGACCGCCGATAAAAGCAAAGATCCACTTATGTTTCATAAATATCAATCTCCTTTATTATTTTAATAATATGATTATTTTGCTTTCTTCTTGGGTTTTTCCGGAATCTCCTTCGGTTTAGTCTTTCTGATGAGCTGCTTCGCCATCTTCTTGGCTGCGATCCTGATGATATCCAGATAGACAGGGCCGATACCCTCGATATCTTTGATCGCTTCGGGATCCTCCTGATACTTTACAATAAAGCCGGCAGCATCTGTCGGCCACCCTGCTCTACGGAGAGAATTGAGGATCCTCGTCTTGGCTGCCTGCTGCTGATCAAGAGAGTTATACTGCGTAACATCCAGATACTCCTCCAGCATGAGTTTCTTTTCTACCTTCTTTTTCATCGTTTTTTCCTCCTTAAAAGATTTTAATGTTCTTGCTAAGACTGATCGTAATTGCTACTTCCTCATGCTTTTCGAGCTTAGAAAGCAACTCATACATCTCAGCCGCTATCCGTTTCTTGACTTCATTAATGATGTCGTTCTCCATAGAGTCAAGATGACTATAACGAATGATGATCTCGCTCGGCGTAGGAGACCAGGACTGCTCAAGAACTTTGAGTTCATCCGGACCTTCATCGAAATTATCCGGATCAGGCTTCAGAACAGTATCCTCGTCTACGACATTGTCCGTAACTTCCCCAGGATTAACAAAATCCGCAAAAGCCAATATGATACTCTTGCCCATGCCACGCACGCCGGCCCTATTCCCATTAAGGATCTCAAGACCTGTCTTTTCTTTCAGACTTCTCTTAATAGGAAAATATCCAGCTCTAGACACATCGAGTACAATGGATATATCCACTGCATTACACCCGAATCTCCTTACAAGATTATTGATATAATCAACGATCTCACAAGGATCATACGCCTTGAGTTCCTTCCAGGTGTAACGCCTGCTCATATCGATCCCAGTAACAGGACCATTCATTGCTTTCCACTCCTTTTTTGTTAAATTATCATGTGGAAGCTTGCATCCACGGTGCTTAATGTTCCGATGCTTTGCCCCACGAGCTGTACTTTTCTTGTTCTTTATGTCTGTAACATATTCGTACTTAATATCGTCCATACTATTCCTCCTCTATATGTTGGACCATTTCGTATTCTGCTAACCGCTGCTCAACACGCTCTTCTACTTGTTTCTCAACGATCCTCCCAGCGATAATGATCGTAAATAGTGACCAGACAAATATCGCCAGAAAGAAAATAATCCCAGTCAAGGAGTCATTCTTAAATATCTTTTTCATAGTATTACCTTTCCGTTTTTCTACGTTTCCGATAAGGATAAGTTACGGTTACAGAAGAATAAGAGGCCCGCTGAGATTCTTCAGCGAGCCCCTTGAGTTCTTCCCACGTCTTTTTTTCGTTTAGATATGCCTCACATTTTGCATGGCACCCTACATATCGTTCTTTACAGAACTGGCAGGCTTGAAAATGATCTTCCCGATTAAGACGCTTCATATTTTTATACCTTCGGCATCCAGTTGCATGTTCTCGGATTCAATTCAAGCCCATCGATGATCGGGCCATCGACATTAAAATCCAGAACCACATATTTCACTTTTCCATTTCTGAACGTTCTGACATTCTCGTCATCGATGTTCTCAATGCCAAATGAAATATAACCATCACCGTTTTCGGAATTCTTGAGCCATCCAAGGATCTGGCCAGCCTGAGTCAAAGGATATCCAAGCATCTTATAAACATCATTCAAGAACAAAAATCCCTGATTCTCGAACAATGTCTGAGCTTCGTTTCTTCTCTGCTGCAGATACCAAATCGTCTGAATACGATCCGAGCACCATCCGAGGCATGACTCATCGAATACTCTTGCCACCGGAGAATATGGATCAGGAAGGATCTGTTCCGTAACCTCACCATCTTTTTCTTCCCCGATGACTTCTTCTCCATTTTCTACCATAATCTGCTCTTTCGCTGTCAAATACTTTCCAGCTCTTTCCTTGTACGTGTCTAGCGCTTTTTTATACGCCGTAAGAGTTGCCCCCAATGCCGCGTTTCTAACAACCATATCTTTGAAACCAGAAGTTTCAATGATTACAGAACTTGCGCCGACACCGACAGGAACAATATAAAGCTTAAACAGCTTTACTGCCGTTTCCTTTCGGACCATTGCGATCGCTTCCTGCTGGGAGCATTCGACCAGTTCTCCAGTTTTCGGATCTTCCATGTGGTACGTGGACTTTGGTCCGATGTCTCTAATAGCTGCAATCGTATCCTTAGCCCCGTCCAAGACTCGTACTGCCTTGGCTGTGGCAACACATCCTGCAACTCCAGATGCGACAAGACCCACATTTCCCACAACAAACTTGATGATCGGCCCATTTTTCTTCCAACCAAGCTTCCACTTCCCAATTCGTTTACTCCACGATGCAGGGATCCTCATCTTGACCATCTCCTTTATTCTTTTATTCTGATTTCTATCGGCTTCGGAAGATCCAGAAAATATGATTCTTCGATATGCATTACTCGTACAGAGTCGAGACTAGTCCAAACAAGATAGTTCATTTCAGAAGTCGTCTCTATCCCACACACAGAATAATACATGCTCTGAGATACGAACCCCTTTTTGATAATCTCCGTTTTGAGCAACGAAAGAACTTTCTTTGCATCTTCTTCGTCTTTAAATGTGATTACCCGAAGTTCCAGTTCTTCGACTTTCAAACATTCACCAAGAAGCATAATCGACTCTGCTGCCATACGCGCCAGAGCATATCTGATCTGCTGATTCTGTGCATCACTTTCTTTAGAAGATGACATATACAGTTCGAATGGCTCCCGAAGTCTATGTCGAGTTCCAAAGAATCCATCCTCTATAAATTCTTTATGCCTGCTTTTTTTCTGTTGATCAGTTTGACTATCGATCAGTTTCGAAACCTCATCCATTGCCTGAATATAATATTCAGAAATCGGGACCTTATTCATGCTTATCACCTACCAAACCAGCAAAATCACAAAGCTCTTCAACAAAGAATTGGGCCCCTTCAATGACTGGAATCTTATGCTCTTCACACCTATCCGCAAATCTGTCAACAAACTCAAGAACCTTTTCCTTGTCCATTTTTATTTCAAAGCCATCAAATATCATGTCAATAGACGAAATGAGAACAGCTTTAGTGAGCTTTGTTTCGATCATCTTTTTGATCTCATTTACTTCTTTCCGTGCTGCATGATCAACAAAAACCGACTTTAAAAAGTCAAAATTATAATCATTCTCGTACTCAGACATCGACACGCACCTCAATGAAATGAATCACCCTGCGATCTCTGACATCTGGATCATACTGAAGAATCGGAATATAAAGTCTGTCTCCAATATCCAACTGAATATGCGTACTCGGATCTACTTCCTGGATCGGACGATCAAATATAGATCTCATCTGATCCGCGATATCCGGCCAGTCCTGATCATTCCTATAAATCATAGGGATCCAGGAAAGCCGGCTGACCACTGCTTCCGACACAGGCATAATAGTGATATTATGCATGTACTGCAGATCGAGCATCGTGTAAATATTATGGTTGTTAGTAAGATACATCATAAATATCAATCTCCTTTATTTTAGTGGCTGCGGCTTAGGCAACCTGATCATGTAACTATCCCCTCTGCGGACTATCGTACTGACCGTCCGGATATCACTTATATTCGGCTTTGCCCAACCATAGTCGTTATATGTGTATTCCGGAGTTGCATTCGACAGCTCGTACATATCAGCTACAGACACTTTCCCATACATATTGAGAAGATCGTCCATAGCGTTCACTACGTCGATCGCCTCATCTCTGGTTCCATACTCAAGTTCATCATAACCAAACCTTGCAGATAGCTTCTGAGGCTCAGGTTTGGACGAGAATCGATCGTTATAGAATCCAGAATACGAGACTCTGCCTGCATTATTCTTCTGACGATTCGGATTTCCTCCAGCCCCATAAAGCAAAATATCAATACCATCTTTAAAAATGGTACTAATAGCCGCTTTGATCGCTGGAACCAGGACATCCATTGCTATATAATGTCCTATCGTTCCAGCGTCGTCAGATATAAATACATCTTTCGCAGTAGTAAAGAAGCCCCGCTTTTTACGCGAGGCTCCAGACACTACCGGCTGAATTGGTTCTTTTTTCTGTTCCGTTAACTGCTTGCTTTTGTTCGAGTTTGAAAACTCGTTCAAATTCAGATCTGCCACATGTTAAACCTCCTTAAACCAAGTAAAATCAAAAGGTTCTGACTCCCTGTTAAAAACTATATGATCGCAAATATCATTAATATGAAACCATCCAGAAAACATTTGTATAACCTCCTATTTTTATAAAGTATCAAAGAAAAAGGCCCCGAAGGGCCTCTCCTTACTTATACTGACAAATCGGATTTCTCTCAAATTCAAGTGAGAGTGCCGGTTCGCCCCAAGACGCAGTCACACCACGATTCATGATCCTGACCCACACGGGACCCTGTCCTTTCTTAGTCCCTTCGACGCTCTGATACATATTCCAACCAAAATCTTCGGCAAATTCGGCTCGATCTCGGTTCATATAATCCAGAAGATCATTATATGAGCCACATGCCTCAGGACTTCCGGTGATATATGCATTAAACTGAGCTACTGCCGTATGGATTGCCGCCTCGGAAGACCTGAAGAATTTTCCAAGGAACGGATCATAAAACAACTGATCACCATCATTAGTAGATTCAACATCTCTGATTGTCTGTCGTGTGTTATTCACAGCATCCTGCTGACGAATATACTCAGTTGCATCATCCTTTGCCTTCGTATAGACCTCTTCTGCAACCTCTTTGCCGCAACGTTCTTCAATTTCCTTCTGATACGTTGCAATACCGGCTTCTGCCGCGCCGAGAGCCAAACCGAGACTTGCGTTTGCTTTCTGAAGCTCCTTGCGCTGCTTACGATAAATATGAGTGCCTACGCCTACTCCAGTGAGACCACCAGCCATGGCTCCTGCTGCCGGAATATAATACTTATATGTCACTCTGACCGTATCTTTAAACGGCAGTTTCTGATCTTCTGGAATATCCTGCTTTTCTTTCTCCTCTTTGATCGCCTCTACAGCTTTTGGAGTCGCACGTACTGCCAATACTGTAGAAGTCACCAAAGATCCTGCCCCGAGCCCCATACAAATCTCAGCCGAATTCTTCTTAAAGAATCCACCGATTTTGTACAGAACATTGCTCAATGCCTTTCCTGTTTTTGTCATATTATTCGTCTCCTTCTGTCATTTTCGGAAGATACTTATCCACTCTTTCAATAAGCTCTTCCATCTGCGCTTCCCGCCGATTAGCAGAAAGCTCCGTAACTACTGCCATGATCCCTGCTCCTACTGCCATAATGATGCTGATAATTCTTCCACGCTTACCCATTTGTTTGTACTCCTTTCAGATTTTAAAATATAAAAAGAAGAACCGTTAAGGTTCCTCTTTTTTTTGTTTACGGCCTATACTTCACCCAGGCTCTATGGTAGAGCCACGCGTCGATTGTCATTACAATAGCGAGAATCCCGCCAGTAATGACCCACGTCATTGCGTGATATCTCATTCTCATAACTAAACCTCCATTTCGTATATTCCATAACAGAGGTTGTTTTTTCTGAAAATATAAAAAGGAAAGAGCCCCGAAGGGCTCAAACCTTTAGCTATCGAATCCGTCGATATCGGGGACGTCACCGGAATCTCCGATGGTGTCACTGCTCCTCTTTCCGAGGAAGAAACCCAGTGTGCCGACCGCAAGTGCGCCCAGGCCCAGGCCGATGCCCTTCCCAACCTTTTTCAGTTTGGGATGGCGCTCGCCAAAGGTCGCAGCCTTCTCTTTGATCGTTTCCTTTTCCTTTACCTCGATCTTCTGGACAGTGTTTTCCTCCATTTGGATCACTCCTTTTTAAATATTAGTCCATAATATGAATTGTTTTTTTCGCGGTAAAAATATAAAAAGGAAAAGGCCCCGAAGGGCCTAGTCCTCATCCGAATACTCGTCCATGAGGCCGACTGTCTTTGACAGCATTTCTGATCCAGCACTCAGCACCGGCCGGCACATCTCTGTGAGCTGCTCATACACCGCCGCGATTCTCGCGCTCGTTTCCGAATTCTTACCGTCGATCGTATAATGATCGCGTGTAAGCTCGTTCGCTCGCTTCATCTCGACTGCGATGGCGTCCAGGGACCCTGCCAGTGCGTAAATTGCCTGTCTGTCTCTTTTTGTCATCATATCGATTCCTCCTATTAAATATAGTATTCCATTAAAGTATGTGTTTTTTCTGCGGAAAATATAAAAAGGAAAGAGCCCCGAAGGGCTCAAACCTTAATGCTTTCGCTTCTTTTTAACAATTGCACGGATGATCAAAAATATGATCGTTCCCGCGATGATCGGTTCTGCCAACACGACTAAACCGCCTATTGTTCCGCCAATGGCGCCAACTAGGCATATGCCAAGTAGTATTAACAGAGCCGCTCCTACGATTAACAACAATATCATCTTTTTTTTTCTACCTCCTTATTAATTGTCCATAATAAGGGCTGTAAAATATAAAAAGGAAAGAGGCCGAAGCCTCAATCCCCCGACTTAGGAGAAGCATCCTTAAGATACTTCTGGAACAGATTCTCATACATAGTATGAAGAACGCTCACCTCGAACCGAAGTTTCTCGTTCTCTTCCTGTGTTTTCTTCAGTTCCTTGAACAGTTTTCTTTTCGTAATCATTGCTTTTACCTCCTTTATAGTCCATAAAAGGGGTTGTATTTTCTGTAAAATATAAAAAGGAAAAGACCCCGAAGGGTCTAATCCTCATCTGTGACGGAGGCCGTCACGAAGGGCCTGTTTACCAGCATCAGAAGTCACGATAACTTCTTCGTTCTGATAAGCTTCTTTCTGTCGATGCCCCAGAAACAGGTTTTCAATCACGATACCAAGGATCGTCATCCCTCCAGCAATGCATGCTCCGATGATCGTGCCTTTACGATCACTCTTTACATCATTACAGGCGGACACCGCCTTAGCTACGTTTTCGTAACCTGGATCATTCGGATCCATCGTTTTCAACTTTTCCAACAGTTCATCTTCCGTTTCTTTCCGTTTACTTTTAAACAATCCCATGTTCTTTCCTCCTTTCAGATTCCATTAAAGCGATTGTAAAATATAAAAAGAAAGAGCCCCGAAGGGCTCAATCTTCATCGCTCTCTTCCGAGAGCAACAGATCGACAAGAGTCTTAAGAAAGACTATGCCAAGACCGCCATACATGGCAAGGTCTTCGAGGACGTCATCTTCATCCTCATGGTTAGCTATGTCGGACACCGTCTCGTCGAAGCTATCCTTGGCATCGATGCTGTCGAGCATCTGACGAATCCATTCCAGATTTTCGTCAGGAATGCTCGAATACAGCTGATACACAAGAGTAGCTACGCCGAGAGTTGCCTCCGACCGCTCCTTCGGATCTTCGAACATGACTTCCATGATCCTTTTGATGTCTTTATCCTGCATATTCATTCCTCCTTAAAATTTGTCCATAATAAGGATTGTTTTTATTGCAGCATCTTCAACTGGACGAGGAACGCCAGCATACGGATTTACCTCAACCACAAACTCATACGTTTGGCAATCCCTTCTATGCTGCATCCTTGCCTGGTTATTCCGAACTTCCGCATCACTGTTCTGTAATCCACTCCTAAATATGCTGCCAATTCTGTCGGATAGATCCAATGTTTGTTGAAATGCCGAAGGAGTTCCTCCAGAATTATCCGATAATCCTCTCTTTCTCGCCCCATGACAATCTCTCCTTTGAGAATAAGATGGAGCAAATATACCACTGAGATTTGACAAAACAAGAGGATTTGTCGATAATGGTTTGTAATAGCAGAAAAAGGAAAGAGGCCGAAGCCTCAATCCTGTCGGAATCCTTTAATTTCTGGTTTCCCATCTTTTTTGTGTTTGCCAGCCATATAAGCTTTGAAGTCGTATTTGTCTTCAAGGATCTTTCTGACACCTTTAATAGTTCCAGTAACAGTGCCAACAATAGCTCCTTCAATAAATGACAGTAGCCCATATGCTGCAAAAATCCATACAATCGTGGTCAACTTATCCATTTTTTACCTCCTTTTTAGATTCCGTAAAAGGGATTGAAAAAAATAAAAAGAGGAAAGCAGCTGCTTTCCTCAATGACGTTATTGACCGTCCCATTCCAGGCGTTTACCTGGAACAGCCTCGATCAGTACGCCATTGATGTTCGCATACCACTTTCCGCTGGTCCGATTGTCCTCTCCACGCACGCAAGTGCGGTTATCCATCTGCCTCCACTCTTCCGGGGTCCGTTTCCACTCTCTCGTGGTTTTTACCTCGTAGTTGTTACGCATAGCGATACCTCCTATTGGTGTATAGTATTTTGTTAATCTTTCCATAAAAGGATGTGTAATTTTTGCGAAAAATCAATTATGCTTCAATGTTCACAAAACGTAAGGACGGGACCTATCAAAAGTATGTGAATGGCAAATATCTATACTCAAAAGATCCTGAGGTCCTCTACCAAAAATGGATTGATTTCACGAAAAACCCCACCGGGAAAAATTTCAGATTTGTTGCTGAAAAGTGGTCTGAAGAGCATCGTGAGCAAATATCAATACGTACATGGCTTAACTATAAGCCTCATTACGACGAGATGATCGATCGCTTAGGATCCAGACAGATCGATGAGATCCAAGCCAGTGAGATCCAGAAGGATCTGATGAAATATAAAGCTCAAGGCTACTCGGCTACCGTTTTACGCACTCGTCGAACACTATATAATCAGATCTTTGACTATGCGGTGATCCACGACTATGTAAAATATAATCCGGTAACGTCCGTACATCTCCCAAAAGGGCTGCCAAAAGGTCGTAGATCTGCTCCTACAGATGCTGAGATCAAGACTGTAATGGCAAATATCAATAAACCATTCGGGTTCTTTCCATTCTTTTTGCTCTGTACAGGCCTACGCAAAGCAGAAGCCTTAGCTCTCCTTGTGTCCGACATAGATCTAGAGAACGATACGATCCAAATATCAAAAGCCCTGGTGTACATAGACAATGCAAATCCATCTGTAAAAGGGCCAAAGACAGCCAGCAGTATTCGTACTGTCCCGATTTTAGCTATACTCAAACCACATCTGATAGCGCACCTGAAAAATATAAACAGTACTGTATTATTCCCAGCCAGGAAGTCGAATAGGAATCCAGGCGGATGGTATATGACCGAACGTGCGTACGATGTTGCCTGGGCGAACTATTGTAAAGAGACTGGTCTAAATATAACCGCTCATCAGCTTAGGCATGGTACAGCTACACTTATGTTTGAAGCCGGCGTAGATGTATACACCGCTCAGAAAATCCTAGGCCATGCAAATATCAATACAACTATGGGTATTTATACCGAACTGAGAGAAAAACAAAAGGCATTGTCAATTGAGAAACTAAATTCGTATATGGCAAAAATATAAAAGGAAGAGCCCCTTAGGGCTCAACCTTTTTGGAATCACGATAATCGAACATAATCGCTACCGCAAAATCATGTATGTCATCATCAGAATAAACATCCCAAGGCACAGAAAGTATTCCCATTTCCCGTTTTGTATTCTCCCAAATTGTAACAGCGCCATGGAGGTGCACATACCTTTCCACTTCCAAATAAGTATTTGTCCATGGAAAAATGATCCATCCATAATTCTGATCCAACTCTACTTTACTTATCGGAACTCCATATTCCCTAAGATATTTTCTTAACCTCTTCCATACACTTTTTCCAGTCATAGTATCATCTCCTTTCAGATTCCATAATAGGAGTTGTAAAACGTAAAAGGAAGAGGCCCTTAGGCCCCATCCTCAAGTCGTTCGATTCTACTATTAATGTGTGAGATTTTATTTGCCAATCCTAACATATCATGATCTAGTTGCCATACCTGTATCCAAAGATTACTAATTTCTGTGAGAATGTCATTCTCAAGTCTTTCCTTTGGAATCGTAAATGTAACTTGGACCATTGCGTCTCCATTTTCTTCGAATTGTACCATAACAAATCCTCCTTATAGTAGATTCCATAATAGGAGTTGTAAAATGTAAAACATTATGTACTAACCGGCGAAAAACGAAGAACCATTGACTTTTTTGCAGACTGTAAATCTGTTGTCAGTGACTTCGGTGGTTCGAATCCACCCTCCTCCACCACAAGAGCTGAGAGCCAGCAAAACCTTATGTTATGCCGGTTCCCAGCCCTTTTTATTTACTACTTGGAAAGAACACATATTTACCAACATCCGCGCTAATGAACATTTAGTAACAATTTAATTGTGTAGTAAATTATGTGGTGGTTTTGGAACGGATCTGCGGCTTAATGAAAATATCAATACAGGTGAGCATTTGCCCGCATCACCCGACCTTATAGGAATCCCTCTTGCTTGAAGAATGGCGTACGGAGATAAGCTCCATGATACTTGGTAGTAGCGCTTTTCACTTTGCAGTCATCGCCAAGATGTTGAACAGTAGCCGGAATGGTGGTATAAAGCTTAGCGTTCTTACGATAATAGCTATTCATTATAGCGATTTCGTCATCGTTCTCAGCAATACCTTCTTCTGCATAATATATAGCCCTACAATAGTCTACAGGCATCATGATCGCACATCCGCTCAGATATGTCGTACGGAGAAATATCCCTTCTTTTCTGTGTCTTTCTTCTCCCTTTTCTGGGAAATCTATGAACTCCAAAGGAAACAAACTCCATACTCCAGCAGGATCAAACTCAGTCATAGCTTTCAAATGATCCATGAAATTATCACAGACAGCTACGTCATCCTGCAGGACACACCTATGCGTTTCTCCAGGCTTAATTCTATCAAGCCACGCTTTCTTAGCCACATACAAAGGAGTACCTCCATTTGGCCGATCATCTGTAAAGATGTGGTCCGGAGATACTCCTATCTCTTTTGCTCTCTCGTATATCTCAGGCCGACAGCCGTAAATATAAAGAGAGATCACGTCGCGGGATCAGTCTGAGCCGGAGGAGTAATCTTAGCAATCTCCTGTGCCACATAGGCCTCAACTTCAGCCTTGGTGTAATAATCGCTCAGATCTACCGGCTCGCCAGCCTCAATTCCGAGGAATTTCTTGATCCTCTCTTTCTCAACTCTAACTTTCTCACTCATGATACATCATCCTCACTTTCATCTGTAATCGGTTCTTTAGACAAATTATATCTCTTCCTCAGATAATTGATAAACAATCCAAGGAAGGTGTCAACAGCGATAACTGTAGTTACGATTTGCTCGGCGTACGGAAATCCCCAGATAGGAGCAAGGGCCGCGTACAGAGTTGCCAGACCAGGAAGCAACAGCTCTGCGATAAATCTAAGAATATCATACGCCTTATTTGATAGGTCCATGGGAATCATCCTCCTTTGTCAGTTCTGTATAGGGAGGCCTTTTACCTGGGCGACAAGCTCGTCTAGATATCCATTACCTTTCAGTTTGTTATGATAGCAATCCCAGTCTTCAACAAGTAGTTTAAAATCCTTTGCCGTAATAAATCCTTGCTGAATGTAACGCAAACATCTGCTTTCAAGGTCAGAATATAACAAAGATCGAATCGCCTGTTTGGTCCCTCTTTTATCCTGATTTCTGTTTGCAATAAACGGCATCGCAATAGCTATAAGTGAGAATATCCCATTTATGATCGCGACAACAATAATGGCTTCGATCTTCACCTTTGATCGCCTTATCCCTTTCTTACTAGCTTCAAATCAGATCTTCTAACCGGACTCATGATCGCCTTAGTACGATCCACGCTGTAATGAATTACGATCCTATCACTAGTTTTCGGAGCACTATATACGATCCATTCCGTGGCCTTCACCCAGGAAGGAACAGTAGCTCCGGTATAATATTTGTTTCCAATGACTTTTACAATATCGCCTTTTTCGATCGTTGTAGATTTCTGTGTAACAGGGATTTTAAGTTTCTGTCCGACATTAATCAGATTAGGATTACTGATACCGCTGAGTTTAGCGATCTCCTGATAAGTCGTACCATACCTGGCTGCGATCTTAGCGAGAGTATCGCCCTTAACTACCGTGTATGTAATATAATCTGCCGACGGCTGAGTATCAGGCGCGGGCGTTGGTTCAGGTTTAGGATCTTCCTTTTTCTTCAGACCAAGATTCTTTACAAGAGCCTTGCAGTACAGCTCGGCGATCTTATCCTTATTATTAAGGATCAATTCTGCATCTGACTTGTTATCATGGAATCCACATTCACCAATAACGGAAGGCATGCTCGGCTTGTAACAATCAATCAGAGTAGAGCTTGTCCTAAGTCCACGAGAAGTGAACATGGTAGCCAGCTGGTTGAGAATATCAGCAGCAAGGGCCTTAGTAGCAGCACCCTTCTTAGGATCATAATAGACCTCTACGCCATGAGCACCCTTATTGGCAGTTCCCGCGGCATTGGAATGCATGGCAATATAAACATCTGCACCCCATTCTTTTGCCTCGTTAGCCCTGGTCGTCAGATTGTTGGAAACTTTTGCCATCTTGACTTCACAGTCATACTCACTAAGAGCTCTCTGAAGTCTTACAGCAATATCGTTCCATACGGCACCTTCATTGGTTCCGCCCACAACAAAAGAATTCCCCGTCTGATTAGACGGAGAAAGATAGATTTTTTTAGCCATTATTAACCTCCTTATTTCCAAATCGCTATCCATTTGTACGTACGTCCAGAACGCCAATATCTAGCATCGCTTCCAGAATATGGATTAAATCCACTCTCCGTTACCCAGAATCTCGGATATGCTGTGGACGAGTTTCCAGTATTCGTAGAAGGATACTGGAGAGTCCCCATGTAAACATTCCCGCCGGAGTCAGTTTTATATGCTGCATATACGAAACCATACCTAAAATTACTGCTATACGGAACCGTATCACCAAACATTTGATAAGCATCTGTGTAAATCATATTGCTTATGCTATTAGTTGTTGGCGTTGTTTGTGTCTGATCAAAAATATGGACACAATATGGTGCAACAGTATGAGTATTTGAGAAAGAAATAGACCCCTTCGCAATATCTGCAGAAGGAGTCCAAGTTCCAGTCTCAAATACCATTCCAGGATCGATCGTATAATATGCATATGCTGCGTTTCTACCAACTGGAATATTCAAATACCTAGTTTCATTCGTAGGTGTTATAGTCGCTTTGTACGTAGCTATAGCAAGATGCGATGTTCCAGTAGTTGTTGGCAATGTCATCATGACATCTTTTGGTATCTGATAATAACTGGCAGTAGCATTATAACCGGCAGGAATATTAATATAAGTGATGGACGTTTCGTTTGGTGTAACGTTTGTTATCTTTGTACCGAGATACGTGGTAGTCGGTGTATCCGGAAGAGTTATCGTACTGATATTGCCTTTGACTTCCGCACCATTTACCCATGCTGAATATCCAGATAAAATTTGAGCTGCAGCAGCTGCTGTCTGTCCAGAACTTACAGTACTCGAACTGGTAAATGTGCCAGTAACACTGGCTATTCTATCGTCGTCTGCACTATCCCCGACTTTTACAGTTACTCCAGTTTTAATATTAGCAGCTGAAAGATTACTGAGAGCTACTGCTGGAATAGTGTAATATGCCCCAGATGCATTATATCCGCTCGTGATATTTAAATAACGAGTCGAACTGGTAGGATATATAGTAGCTTTTGCTGATCCGCTATGCGATGCGGATGATTCTGTTGGTAAAGTTATAGCAGACACGGTAGCCGTCGCATAACTCGTAACATCGGTCTCTCCGCTGCTGGTAATATCAATATTACCGCTCGGTACAATATATTGGCTAGGAATAGCACCAATAACAAACGGTCCAGCGAATACAGCTGCTCCGCTTTGAACAAGCATCTGAGCTGATGTCGTCGGAGTAATAGTCCGTGGCGAATATACATTCATAGATGCTGTAAGTGAGACACTCGAATTAGTTGCGCTTCCACTTTTTATATATCCTTCTGAAACCGTTGGTGTTACAGATACTGTTTTAGATAATGTAATTGATCCAGGGGTTCCGGCCGAAACACTAAGTGATGCGCTTGTTCCTGTTATACTAGATGGCGCTTCGGCAGATCCAGCAGCAACAGTAGCAGTTGCATAGTTACCAACCGAATGCTCACCAGCATCATCAATCGTATAATCTCCAGATACTAATTCAGAAGCGGAGACAGTAACAGCAGTTCCTGTTTTTGTAGTACCTATTTGATATCCAGTAGTACTAGTAACTTTTGGAGTTACAGTAATAGCGTGATTATTAACAGTTCCTTTTGTTGCTGTCGGATTATTTACAATGCCAGCAGGAGCAGAAATAGTATAATATGCTCCACTACTATTCCATCCTCTTGGGATATTAAGATAAACAGGAAGCGATGTTATAGAGAAAGAAGCCTTAGATGTGCCTTCATGCGTTAACGATGTCTCTGTAGGAAGAGTCATCGATTCTACAGAAGCAGAGGCACTAGTCGCATAATATCCAGCAGGAGCAGTAACAGTCGAACCATCAACGCTTAAATTATCCGACGTTTTAGTTGCAATATTGCCCTTTACTTCCGCGCCATCTACCCATGCTGAATATCCAGATAGAATTTGAGCTGCAGTAGCTGCCGTCTGATTTTGGCTGACAGTACTAGCTTTAGTAAACTCACCAGTTACTTCGATAATACGAGAGTTATCCGTATCGTCCCCTACTTTAACAACAACACCATGTTTAATATTGCTTTTGGAAATACCTTGTGTCACAACAGCTTCTATTGTCTGCTTTCCAGACAAATATGTTCCAGAAGGGATTTCATTAGGAGTAGTTGATGGATAATAAGTAGCTGCTGTTTTTGATATAACGTTAGAGGTTAACGAAACGGAAACATTATTATTTGTAGTTCCAACTGAAATATAACCAGGAGTAACTTCTGGTGTAAGCGACAACGTTTTAGTAAAGGTCAGTTTTCCTAAACTGACCGATACTGCGGCTCCAGTACCAGATATAGAATTCTGAATAGTCGCACTTCCCGCATCCACTGACGCAGTAGCATACTCCGTTACATCTGTAGTACCGCTTCCAATAATCTGAATATTACCACTTGGAACAATATATTGACTTGGAATCGGATTGATCGTTATCGCTCCTCCAGCATATAATATCCCAGCATTATTTAAAATTGTCTGAGTTGTTTCGCTTGGGGTATATGCTGTAGCAGATGATAAAATAGTAGCTACAATTGGAACATTAATAGTCACATTTGCAGACGTTCCACTTGAAATATAACCAGCAGAAATAACTGGTAAAACAGATGCCTTTGTTCCGGATACTGTAATCACATTATTCGTAGTATCGACGCCAGTAACAGATGCCGTATTCAGAACAGATGTAATTGTATTTGGGACTGAAGCAGATCCAGAAGCAATAGTTTTAGTCGCATTACTGGCATAATATCCAGCAGGAGCAGTAACAGTTGCTCCACTCGCCGTCAAATCGGAAGAACTTCTAGTACTAACTGAGGCCGTAAGTGTAACATCAATATCGCCAGCTGTTCCTCCACTTGATGAAATATAACCAGCAGTAGTTACTCTGGGCTTAATATCCTCAATCGTTCCAGTAAATGTAAGGGTATTTGTTCCTACTGTTACGGAACTTGCAGTACCCGAAATACTAGCAGGAACTGTAACAGAACCATTAGGAACACCTTTGATTGTATAATATGCCGATTCGCTGTTGTATCCAGGTTGAAAATTCAAATATCGATCGCTTGTATTTCTTGTTATAACAAGTTTTTCAGTATCAGCAGTCGGTAAGGCTTGCGTCGTAGTAGGTAGCGTCATAGTTGCAACTGCGTTTATTTTATAATATGCACCAGAAGCATTATAGCCAGTACCAATATTAATGTATTGGTCTCTCGATCCATGGCTTATCACACTTTTCACTGCATAACCTTGTTCCGCTGCAATATCAGTGATTAACGGTAAAGAAAGAGACGGCATTGCATTGACAGTAACAGTGCCTAAACCAGAATATCCAGAATCAGCATTCACATATACTATAGAAGTGGAAGGATCTACTGTTTTATCCTGGTTATTAATATCAGACGGAAGAGCAACACTAACCGTAGCATAATTAGCCACATCTATCCCTGTACCATTTGCTGTTATATGATAGTTTCCTGATACTAATTCTGATGCCGTCACAACCGCCGCTTCTCCGCTAGTCGAAGAATTTGGCACATAACCTTTACTTACAGAGGCCCTCGGGATAATCGAAACTGAATGATTGGATACTTGACTTCGAATATAACTAACACTTACTGATCCTGCTCCGACTAAAGCATTTTTGTAATTAGTTACATCTGTCGTACCACTAGATTCAATGGTAATATTCCCAGATACCAAATCTGAAGCTGTAATCGTTTCTGCCCCTTCAACATCGGTTACAGTTCCAGATGATATAAAACCAGCAGTATTTATTACTGACGGTGTAATTGTAATCTCATTGTTGGAAATCTGTCCTCGTATAAGGCTAGGGGCAGTAGAACCAGTCGGTACAACAGCATTCTTATACACGCCAACATCTGTTGTGCCGCTTGAACTAATAGTGATACTACCTGATACTAACTGTTCTGCAGTAATAGTTCTTGCTCCACTATTATTAGTGATCGTTCCAGAAGAAATATAGCCGCCAGTATTCGTAACTACTGACGGCGTTATAGTAACTTCATGACTGGATACTTGTCCAACTATAAGACTCGGGGTAGAATCTGAAGATGGAATAGTCTTTGACGCCTGGGTACTATAGTATCCTGCAGGCGCTCTGACTGTAGCCCCAGAATATGTTAGATCAGAACTAGACCTTTTTGTAATGGCATTTATGATATTAGTCTGCTGTCCAACGGTAAGAGGCACGTCTTCGTCAAATTTATTAGCAATTGCATCGGCCAGACCGTTCAGAAGGTCTGTATCCATAGATACTCTTTCGCCCATATGTCACCTTCTTTACGATGTGCCCGGAGCCCAAACCGCAATCCATTTATAAGTACGGCCAGATCGCCAATATATATTAGTGTCTGCCGTGACTATAAACTCAGTATTTGTAGCATATGCTAGCAATCCGGTTGTTGTAGTCGGAGTTGATGCGTTATTAGTCGCCGTTCCATTTGTATTAAGATAATACTTTCTTAACTCCCCATATCTAACAGTATTAGTGCCATAATAAATCCCGTCTTCAAATAAGCCATACATAGAAGTAAATGTTGCACACATATTTGTTCCGCTAGTTGCCGTAAAACCACTAGCCCCTTCCATTATACAATAATAAAAAGGAGCATCTTCATGAGAATTAGAAAACGAAATTGTCGCAGTAGTCGAGTCAGATGCTGGTGTCCACGTCCCGCTTTCATATGTTAATGTTGATGGATAGACCGTTGTAACATTGATTGTTCCTAATGAACCATAAAACAACTTAATTGAAATATTAGCAGCCGGTAACGTGTACGTATATGTAGCTGAATGATACTGGTCTGCGCCCGTAGCAACAGTAGTTCCATTAATTGTAATAGAGGACGAACTACGTTGTCCCCTAGCTTGCATATATAAAGAGTCCCCCTCGTGAAAAGTGAAAGTATCTCCGTCTGTGTAATACATAGTTCCGCTATTTAATTGCACATACACAACATTGCTGGCGCCAGATCCAGAAATTGTTGCAGTATATTCGGGAGAAACATTTACGCTAACAGTGCTATATCCAACAACATCTATACCGGTACCGTTGGAAGTGATTTCTTTATTCCCAGACGCGAGTTCGCTTGCAGTCACCGTAACTGCCGTTCCAGTTTTAGTGCTACCAGTAATATAGCCAGTAGTATTAGTTACTGATGGCGTTACACTAACCTGATGATTAGAAACGGTTCCCTTGGTTGCAGTAGGAGTTCCAGCCGTTCCATTCGCTACTGCTGAAATAGTATAATACGATGCAGTCTCATTGTAACCGGTAGGAATATTAATATACTGATTGCTTGTGCTTCTACCAATAGTAGCTTTGGATGTTCCAGACGATGTTGACGAAGCAGCCGTCGGAAGAGTCATATTAGGTGTAGCAGAAATCGTATAATACGATGCTGTTCCATTATATCCTGTAGGAATATTTATATACTGTGCACTCGTGCTACGACTGATAGTCGCTTTAGAAGTACCAGACGATGTAGATGAAGCTGCTGTGGGCAAAGTCATATTTGCCGTTGCTGATATAGTATAATATGAAGCAGCGCTATTATAACCAGTAGGTATATTAATATACTGAGCTGACGTGCTTCTTCCTATAGTTGCCTTCGATGTTCCACTGCTCGTAGATGATGCGGCCGTAGGCAAAGTCATCGTACTGACTGATTTACTCGCATCACTTGCGTAATAGCCTGCTGGAGCTGTGACAGTAGCCCCACTTGCAGTTAAATTAGAAGATGTTTTTGTGGCAATACTCCCAGTGACATTATTCCCAGCTTTATCCAATGCTGTATATGACGCCAACATTTTATCAGCTGCTACAGTTTTGCCCGTAGTGTCCATTAATGTACTGCCATTCAACGTAACTTTGGCTACTCCCATTTATTCAGCTCCCTTCTACATGAATATATCTAGTCGAAGTATCGAATAGCGTCGTTAAATCGTTTTGCTCTACCCAACTTCCATTAATTTTTTTGTAAGCTTTTGAAAAAGACAATGGTCCCCATGAGCCATTTGATTTAACATATAATGTAGCACTACCTGTTCCATCATCTAATCTAAACAAATATATTTCTGGAATCGTCGAGTTCTCAATACTTTGACCACTTGTACCAATATGGCTGTCTGTAAAGTTACCATTACTCAGTGTGAGATAATACTTATATTCTGTAGTATCATCTGTGTATCCATTAGTGGTACCACGATACAACCAAAACTTATGTCCGTCAGACACATAATGCCAATGTTTGCTATTAGGCGATGTATACATCCTAAGGCCACTTGCGTTATCAGAATATAAATACGATCCATTAATAGACAAACATGTCGTAAGACTATCGCCGGTTGTATATAGAGAACATTCAAATAAACATTTAGCCTCGACGGATGTACTTATTGAGATCTTTCCATTGGAAATTGTTGTCGAGACACCTTTTAATTGACGCGATCCACCAGACTCGTTTGAAAGCATATATACAGTCCCAGAATTACCATTCACTATTAAATATGATTTTCCAGGCTCTAATGTATTGGTCTGAATATAATCATGGGTCACTGGCTGAGTTACGGTAACGGCACATGTTGCTGTTTTGGATCCATCTACTGTTGTGACAGTAATCGTTGCGCTCCCTGCACCAACACCAGTAACAACTCCATTTGAAACAGTCGCAACCGAGCTATTGCTAGTACTCCAAGTAACACTTTTATCTGAGGCATTGGATGGCAATACTGTTTCAGTCAAAGTTACTGTGCTACCAACTTCAATAGAAGCAGTTGTAGGACTAACAGACACACTTGTCGGATGTACAGTCTCCGCCGTATAGTCGACTTCTATTTCAGCACCATAGACATATACGTACGGATATGAACTAGAGTTTGACGCCAAAGGAATCTCAATAGAGAAATTATCACCATATCCGGACATCGTATTCCATGTAAGTGATCCGGTTGGAATCGTTATTGTAGACGCTGTAGTGCCAATATTAGTCGATGTCGTAGTGTTACTAATAACAGAACCAGTAGTATGAGCATACGTCAGACGCATATAGAAGTTTGTACCAGTTCTCTGGTTCGAACTCCTATAGCATCTGATTTTTACTGTAAAACTATTTACAGTAGCATTGGATGGAACTGCATCAAAATTAAAACCACCTATAAATGCATAATAGGCAGTTGAGCTGTTCCTGTTTCGACCTCTTAATGTCGCATAATTTGCAGTATGACTCGTGTCATAATACATATTGCTTGGATCCGTAACAGTAACATAGTTTGTATTAGATCTAAAATATGTACTGGGGACTAGTTTAACTGTCGCCATTTTGACTCCTCCTTATGTCTGTAGATAAATATCGCCATTTACCCCAAGAGAACTGGAAGGAGCAGATGATCCTGTATAATATGTTGAAAATGTAACATTGCCTGTAACACTTGCTACGCAGTCATCATCAGATGAATCCCCAACTTTTATTGTGACTCCAGATAGGATGTTATTTGCCGAAAGGTTTGTAGTAGTAACTGCGTTTATTGTCTGGGTTCCAGTAAGATAAGTTCCGCTTGAGATTGTCTGTGCAGACGTACTTGGATGATATGTGGTTGCAGCTTTTGTTGTTACAGGAGCAGTCAAAGCCACAGTCGCAGTTGAAGCCGTAGCACTAGAAACATAACCAGCGCTTACAGTAGGGGTCGTCGTGACCCCCGTTTTTGTAAGTGTTATTGTGTTTGTTCCAGTACTAACAGTCGCACTTGACCCAGAAAGACTTGACGGTCCAGTAGCGCTTCCATTTGGAGTTGCACTGATCGTATAATATGATGCTGTCGAATTATAACCAGTTGGTATATTAATGTACTGCGCAGAAGTACTTCTACTTACAGTTGCTTTTGAAGTTCCACTGCTTGTAGATGATGCTGCCGTAGGCAAAGTCATTGTAGACACACTTTTAGTTGCCTGTGACGAATAATATCCAGCCGGAGCTGTTACTGTAGCACCACTCGCAGAAAGATCGGTAGAAGACCGTCTTGTAATACCACTACCAACATAAGTAGAGCTAATAGCACTAACGGTTACACTAGACAATGCATCATATCCGGTGTCCGGTGTAACTGTTTGAGAAGATTCTGTTGGCGAAACAGATTTTGTTTGATATGTTCCGCTTCCGCCGCCAGAATATGTTCCCGTGATTGCATTACCTTGGAAATCATGAGCTGTATACCCTGTTACTAAATGCGCAGCATCTACAGTATCGTTGGACAAATCCACAGCAGTAATATGTTTGATAATGCCCCCGCCAGAATCTGTTTCTTCAGTTACAACAACAGCAGAACCGCCGGCAGAAGTATCTTCAAGAATAATATCTCCTTCAAGATACTTGCCAGCGGTTTTTAGTGTTTTCGTTTGATTTGTAACAGTGGTTAGTGTTGACCCCTTATAAGTGACAGTCGTACTCATGGTGTGGTCACCGTCCCATCATAAATTGGAAGAGAAGACGCAACCCAGGAAGAGCCATTATACATAAGAAATTGTCCATTAGAAGCGGAAGAGGGGGTAGCTATATTTCCGGATGCAGTACCTGTTAAATTTCCAGAAAAACCACCAGTGGCCGTGACTAATTGAGGAAAAGTAACATTTTGATTAACATCCCATGAATACATATGATCACGATTCATATAATTATTAGCAGAAGTCCAAATACTATCGCCATAACCTCGAATTTCCGTTATTCCGGCTGCAGATGTTGTATACGTAGTAGGCAATGTGGTAGAACCGCTCGATCCTCTCTGGAAAAATGTAAATCTATAGTTCCAATAGTTACTAGTTTGGGTTGTACCTCCACCAAATGTACCCTGACTTATCCTAATATAGTCTGCACCAGACCAACCAGATAATCCAAAGTTAGTAGGACTTGTATATACAGTAGTCCAAGTTGTTGATGCCCCACCTGTGCTTCTTTCAATAGTACAACTCAATGACCCATTAGCAGTATTCACCCAAAAATAAAACTCTTTTAATTGACAATATCTTTCAGCACTGCTGATATAATTTGAATTCCAATAATTATATCTAGCAGTTTCTGCTGTTCCGGATGGAACTGAATAACGCATAGCTGTAATGGTAAATCTGATGCCGCAATTGATATTACGAACGCCATCCAACAAAGGAACGGTCAGTGTATTAGTCCTAACTTCTGCAAATATAGATCTTTTTGTATCGTCGGAATATCCACCAGAAACCCAGGTTGCTCCACCATCAGTAGTCCGTTCAACAATAATCTGACTAGCCGGTAAAAAAGCTAGCCTATTAGACCGAACTACATTAATTTTTGCATCTAACGTGTTATCTGCGACGCCATTTAATTGAAGTGGACGATATAATTGCTGAGTATTTCCAGCAGAATTAGCTATAATTTTAGTTGTATCTTTTAGATTGTAAGTAGTGCCCGATGGCAGTTGAATCTTACTTATATCTGCCATTTTGACCCCTCCTTACTTAAGAACCTTTAGTGACAGAAATAGAAGTACCAGTATCAATAACCGCAGTAACCTTATCGTTCGTACCTACCGTGATAGTCTGAGCCGCCGCTGTGCCGGTACCGATTCCAGTAACAGCAGTGACTTTATCATTTGTACCTACCGTGATCGTCTGCGCAGCAGCCGTAGCAGTCGGCATGGAGACAATAGCAGTAACATTATCGCCAGATGCACTGACAGCTGTTCCGGAGGCGGAAGCAGAGCTAATACCAGTAGCAACCTGAACACGCCCAGTAGCCGTGGAGTTATTGCTGGCAAGCGCTATAGTCGGCTGAGACGTCACTTTTACTCCAGTAAGGCAATTTGATGTCGTGGGTGTTCCAAGAGCCGTAATCGCAGCTGCAGAGCTTCCAATGGTGACTCCAGTTACAACAGCATCACCTGTGCCAGTAGTAGATGTAGCACCAGTAGCAACAGTAATGGCCGTTCCGAGAGTAGTATTAGTTGCAGTCACATCAGAACCATTTCCGCCGCCAATAATAAGAGTCTCAGAAGCATCGCCGGAACCCATAGTGAATGTCCAGGTCGACTTGTTAGCGGTAACAGAACTATTTCCGGTCACATTAGGAACAGTAGTCGTAACAAGATTTTTGTTCGTCTCAGCACTTACTGATTTCACAAATGTGTCGGTAGTATGAGCCCCAAACCCAGTGATGGCTGCAGCAGTGCCATTTGCACCTACAGCAGTACCGGACGCAGTAGCGCCAAGATAAGTCGTGGACGGAGTGACAGAGATCGTAGGCTCGGTCACAGAGAATGTGGATCCTGTGCCGAGTACGGTATCAGTATGACCAGTAAGAGCACCAAATGTAACAGAAGAAGTACCGTTAGTAAAGGTAGTAGCTTCGCCAAGCACCTTATCGGTAGTTCCACCGCTGAAAGACACAGAAGAAGTACTATTGGTAAAAGTAGTAGCCTCACCAAGCACCTTATCGGTTGCTTTAGTCAAAGTTACACCAGTGACTACATCAGTCAGATTAACCTGAGTGTCACCGATCTTTTCCCATGCTTTGCTGCCAGTGGTACCAACAGGCACATACTCATCATAAATATCAAGAGTTCCCTTCTGAGTAGAACTCTTAACGAGGTAGAAAGCACCTGCCTGAGCAGTTTCGGCACTCATAGTGCCTGTGTAATCGGTGCTATTATATGTAACCACTACTCCCTCAGGGATATTAGCCACTGTAGGAGTAGAAGTTCCATCCCAGGCAATAATAAAAGAAACGCCACCCGAAATCATTTCTCGGGCGGTTGCGTCCTTAATATCATATGTATTACCAGATGGCAATGTAATTTTGCTTATTTCAGCCATTTAATAACCTCCCTTTTAATTTCGGTTGAGAATTAGCGTTTCATCGGTCAACTCGCCATGAATAATATCATCCGAGTCATCGCAGTTAAGTTTATTATTCCAAAAGAGTTTTTCAGCAAGCGTAGTATGGACTTCCTGGTTATTAATATGCTCAAGCAGCATATCTCTTGTCTTCTCATCGACAAAGCCCAGATCCTGGACATATGCATTACCGGTCCCAATTTTAATGTTCGGAATATAAACGGTTTTTGTCACTTGCTGACCATACTCTTCAACAGTATAGGTCTTAACCTCATAGTCGTCATATATAATGACCTCGCCAGGAAGAGGAATAAAACCAACGGCGGCATTCCAATTGGCCGTCGTATCATGTTTGGACTGAATCCTGGCATTGACCAATTAGATCACCTCCGTTGATGTGCCGCAGTTAATGATCGAAATATCAATAAGATCTACTTTAGAATCAAGAGCTTCTTGGAGTCCAGTAATGGCAGAAATCGGATGCTGATCGGGAATATCACGATATCTAAGCTTATCATGTCTATCACCAGAGGAACTCATAGCCAGTTCCCCAGTCAATTCTGCATGAGAAACGTGGCTTAGAGTCCCTTCTATACCAAGAATTGGAGTAAGCGTCCCGATAATGTCACCAGTAGGCATTCAGGCGGACTCCTTCCCCAATTCGATGGTTGCATCAGCGATAAATGTATCGACTCTGCCATCGGCATAGGTCAACTCAATATCATACCAATACTCTCCGTAATCAAGCTCTTTAGTATCTGAAGGATCAAGTCTAAGGATCTGCGTATCAATTGGAATACTCTTAACTAGTTTTGTCTCTTCTTCCTGACAACGGCAACACATGTTAGCTTTTGTACTCATCGCAAAACGTATAGTATCGCCTTCCTGGGGAATATAATATTCCTTAGGCTTCGATTTATAGTATGTCATCCCGACATGGATCTGTGCCGTGTCGCCACGAGTCAAATAAATCCTCGTTCCAGTAATCTTAAGAATATCAATACGCCTCCTTTCTTTAGGTCGTTGTTCCGTAACCCATATAGTCGCCGTTTGGAAGATCGTGCCCTCCGCCGGCATATGTCAAATTTCTGACCACAACCGCTTTGTGATCTTTTATCTCCACCATGACCGTATCGTTTACCTGAGATTCAGTCTGTAGATCGGCTATTGTCGTAACCGTAGAGCCTTCCAACGCAACTGTGGCCTCCATCCCATTTATCTGGGTGATGACGCCCTGTATAACTTCGCCAGTAGAGGGAAGATTTGACTTAATAAATGATGACATCGCTTTGATGAATTCATCCTGAATAAGCGACGAAAGATCCGTGTTTTTTGCCATAATCATCCCTCCATTAGTCTTACTGAGTACTCCGCCGTCTCATTGACAGTCATGGCCGCATCACAGTTGAACGACTGCGTAATAACTTTGGCCTTAACATTATTGATTCCTACTGCCGGATAATTAATAAGTACGCAATCTCCGATTCGAACTGGACAATAAGCATGAGAGTAAGAGACTCTATAAGCAACGGTCGATACGGATTTAAGCAAACGATTGGCATAATCATCGACTTGCGCCGGACTTGGTGTACCACCATTAAAATTGGCATTGGTTACTCTCTTCTCAATTTCTCGACCTCTTGTAACAGTAGAAATTGGACTCAATGGATCAGCATTAACTGCTCTTGCAACATATATACTGCCATTAATATTCTGTATTACCTCTACAACATTCGGGATCCCATAAATATCACGATTAATACTTATCTCAGGTGTAATAATAGAACTATTATTAGTATCATATGTCCATCGAGGAAGCATAGCATCGACCTTTTGAATTGGCGAAAATAACACCTGACCCATTTCGTCCAAATCAAACTTATACTCAATATTCGAAAGCATTGATGAAATATAAGAGAACCATGTGTCATCTGTGTTCGCTGTGAAATTGTATTCCAAAGTTTTAGTTCGTGCTTCGCCAACTTCATCGAATAATTCGGCTTCAATAACTGGGGCTCTAAGATTTGTTCTCACCAAAGAATAAGCTCTAGTCATAATATTAGTATTTTTAGGCAATGTATATCCAAGAGGAGGATACTTCTCTTTTAACTCAATTAATGGCGAGTAAGCATCGAGCGATTCATTCCTATGCTTTCCATTGAAAGAAAGTGACGGAGACTGGGCTAAAAAGGTTCCCAATCTCCGTCTCTCTTTTACTCCATTTTGAATCGTTATAAGATAAATACGAATATACTCTTCGCCCAATTGTTCAGTTGTCGTAAAACTAGCACTGCATAAGGTATCAGAAGTATAATCATAATTAATAGAAGAAGAAATGATCTGATCTAATCTGCGGCGATCCAACCAAGTTTCTGGATTTACAGTATAATACTCAAAGGTTCGCTGCATGGATTTAGTCCAATCAGGCATTATGCACCTCCTTCTACCTTTGTAACCTCAATCGATACCGGAATCGTTACCTCATTATGTGTTTGACTAAATGATACTTTTACAGTAGCCCAATATCCAATCCCAGAAGGTTCCCTAACATATGCGTCCCCCATCCATCTTGCAAGTCGACGAAGAGCATATATTGTTTCGGTATCACTTTTAGAAATATCAGTAGACCATGAGCCAGTTGCTCCAATTTTAGTACCATAATATGATACTGGATCTTCCCGACCAATATAATCTACTAATGCAATATCTCGATCAGTCGACTCTGACACATCAATATTGTATGGGAGTCTAACCATAGATCCAATATATTCTGGTTCATATAACGGATCCGGAGAATCGTTTTCATAAGGCTGCCAAGCCTCATCCCACTGAATAATAATTACTGGAATGCCTATTGGATAGCCTGGAAGATCGTACCAGACTCGCTGTCCAGTAGTCTTATCCTTAGCAATTATTCGATATCGCGCATAATTAAGCGCAGGGTGAGGATCCACAACAAATAATCCATTTGCTGCATCTATATTTGATGCAATTTCGGTAAACGACCCATCAAACTCCCGTCTATAAACACTTAAATATACCGAATCAACAACATCACCATCCTCATCAAGGCAATAGGGCTTAATTGACATTGTAATATTACTTGTATTCACAGACATTTCTGCATTTGGAAACAGATTTATTTCTTCAAATGCAGCTGTTAAGGTCTTTTCGTATGTCGCTTTCAATCCGGCGTCTGTCGTCATTTCAACAGAAAAAGTATATGATACTCCGTTCCTTAAATTAATGTTCGATGCGTCGAATACAAATCTTGTTCCATCCCTAAGAATCGGATCTAGTTCAAATGAATCTGAGTTTACAATATTCTCATAAACAGCATCGCCAGCTAGAACAGTATGGATGTTTCCAAATTCATCAGCATCTGTGTACGATTCATTAGAAGTGACTTTGACGTAATAGGTTATCGCTTCTTGAGTCTCATGTACCGTATCATTATGAACTACGATATAAAATGGATAATTAGGAATCTCGTCATCAAGAGCATCATAAACCTCTTCTTCGCCGCCGATCACTACAATCCGATACATACCGAACGTTACAACTGGCATATGATACAGTCTAACAGTCCGTATTGTCGAGTTCTCGCTATAACCATAGTCATCAGCGACGGTATTAGAAGTATAAGCTCCTAGAGAACGAGCTGCCCAACGCAAATATGTTTTTCCATTTCCTCTAACTAATCTACGTCTAGCAGGCCCAGCATCAGTTATATCATTTTGTTCCGTTCCTTCTTGGGAAAGCAATATCTGAACTTCTCCAAGTTCATATCGTTTGGCACCGGTTCGATTGTTTTTAATTATTAAAGTTGTTCCCTGATCAACTCTAGACCAAGCATCCCATATGACCTCTCCATCTGGACCAGCCATACCAAACGACCAATAAATAGCCGTTTGTCTTTCAAAAGAGTCATCCGTTGGATTATATGACCAAAAGAGACTAAGATTATCTTGGTCAATAATCGTAACATTATTTGACGCCCATGTAGTTGGGGGATTTGGTCTTGTCCCGGCTCGAACAACTCTGGTTTTAGACCATTCAGAAGCTACACTATTACTAGTAGTGCGCATATGAACATAATATTCACCAGACGATCCAAACGAATTAGCTGGGATGGTAGTTGCAGTAGGATGGACACCATTGACTACAGAAAATGTATTAGATTGAGCACTTCCTACTGGTAAATAATCTCCATTTTGATCCAAACCAGTACATGCTTCTTTTAATATCCATTCCAACACATAATCGTCAGCCGTTTCACATTTTGTCCAGCCAACATTAATAACATACGTAGCCGTGTTGCCAACTGTTTGAGGTTCGACATTTAATGTCGTAATCTCAGGGGCAGCAGATACAGTCTTTAACGAGTCATCTGCTGGTTCAAAGTCAGACCAATCGCTCCACACAACACCATTAGATATACGGCAACGAACATTGTAATATGAAGACCTAATCAACGAACAACTATAAGTAGAAGTATATACATTATTAATGTCTGTTATTGCAGAATTAAACCGCTCGGTTCCATTCCTCCAAATTTCGAACTGAATCTTTTTAGCCATCTGGTTAATATTGGTAGCAGTGCATGTTATCTGAAGCTGACCAGTCATAGTCACAGTAGGCGCTGATGGTTTAGGCAAAGAAATATTACGAACATCAAATAACTCAGAGGTAGTCGTTGCTTTTAAGAAATAGGTCGTATCTTTACCGTTTGATTTATATGTCCTACTTACTGCAGAAACAATGAACTGAACGTAGGTCGCGCCTTCTGGTATCTCCCATGTAGCTTGCCTAGCAGCGTCTAGATAATTTCTATCGCTACTATGATCATCGTCAATACTATTAGATCCAGTTTCTTCAAGCCAAATAGTTTTACCAGTATTATCCACCAGCCCGTTAGTATATTTCCAAATATACTCATAACTGGCAGTATTTGTTTCTTGTCCCCATGTCCATATGGCTAACAAAGACCTGTCGTCTAATGTAACACCAGAAGTAGCCGGGTCAGAAGTCTCGACATCCGGAGGAATAGGAATAGCCCGACCAAAATATGTAATGATCGGGCTCTTGCTTATCTTTGTAGTCGGTGCTGTAGAAGAACTGCTAGCAACATCATGGATAGCGAGTACTTGTCCAACATACAAGTATTCATTGATGCTTGCCATATTATTTTTGTTTGCCACCCAAGTCATGGCCTGGTTGACGGTCATTCCAGGTTGCTCGGAAGCATTCCTGATATGATCAATAAGATCTGTACAAATCCACCACAAAGTATCGTTTCGAACTACAGTATATGTGCCAACATTTCTGTCATACGAAGCTGCTCTGTTTCCCATATCTTATCTCCTTCCACTAATAACTGCGGCATGAGCTAACGTCTGAATAGCCGCAGCTACATCTGATCCTTCTTCGTAAGTAACACCATTGATTACGTACGAATCTCCAGAACTATTATTCACAATATCGCTGCCAAGACGATCAAGGGCAGAAACTACATCATAATTTCTTCCATTTTGACCGATAAAACTTCTACTGATCGATTGAGCAGTGCTAGATCCACCAAAGATATATGGACTTGCATTAAGAAGACTTCCAATCTGCCCAGCGCCAGCCTGGATCTCACTGAGATCGAGAACAGGTCGGATAGTAGGCTGAGAATCAATGTTCTGATCGAGCATTTCCCTTGCGCTAGCAATGGCATTGCCAAGGCTATTAACAGCAGTTGTGCCAAGATCAGACGCAGAAGAATAAACATTCGAACTATAAGCATCAATGCCAATGACAAAGCCTTCTCCTAAGTAATTACCATACTTGATGCCTTCTCTAGATGGCGACTTGGAAGCCTGACCATCAGCAATACCTTGCAAAGCCTTCTTTGCTAACGATCTACCAGCATTATACGCACTCTTAAGTTTGCCTTCTGACTTTAAGCCATTAATGTACCCCTGAGCAAGCTGATTACCTTTTGTTTGCGCATCACTAACATGCGTCTGCAGCCCAACGGCGTCGACATACATGTCGGCCTGCTCGTTACCAACATCTTCAATGTAAGACATCATTACATCTGATGATAATTCATCGACGAAAGCATGAACCAACTTATTAGCTTCATCGATAATCTTATTAAGATTCTCAATGTTATCAACAGAAGAAACAAATGTATCGACACCAGCTGTAGCAAGTTTAGACATACCATCTGCCATAAAGGAGAAAGCCTGAGCTTTGCCTGTAGTCAGATCGCCAACCACATTTGAGATGCTAGACAACGCACTCATTCCGGCATCAAAAGATGTTGTATCCAATCCATTTGTTTCATCAGCAAAATGCTTTATCTTTTCGCCAAGGACGCCAACACCATTAATAACCTGGAAAATATCATTAATATTATTCCTTGCGCATACGCTACCAATAGTATTGAGCAATGCTATCATTCGTTCGATTTTTGGAATCCATAGCATCACATTACTATAATCGGCATCGCCCAAACTATCTGAAAAATCAAGAATGCCCTGGGCTAATACTCCTAAAGCATGACCAAAATCATCAAATGTGCCTTCTTCTGTATTGGAGAACCAGGTTTTGATACCAGTCTGCTTATCTGGTAAAGAGCTTTCTAATGCGGCTAACACTTTAGCCACAGTGACTGCTTTCGTCACAAGACCGTTATCAAGATTCTGACCATGGTTGGCTATCTTATCAGCAAATCCGCAAATGCCATTAGCTAATGTTCCAAGTCTGATTCCAAATTCGCCAATATCCCCGCCAGAAGAACTAAATACAGCGACATCTTTACCGAACCAAGAAGCCACCATATTAGTATTGGTAGGCAGATTACTTTCGATCGCGCCAAGAGTCTTTGCAACATAGATAGCTTTATTGACCAGATTGTTATCCAGGTTAGCCCCTTTATCGACAATTACCTGAGCAAAGAGACAAACACCTTTTGCAAATTCAGTCATTCTTGCGCCAAACTTACCAATATCATCTTTTCCAAACCAGGCATCAATTATGCCACCCCGACGGGGAAGTCCTTTCTCCAACTCTACCAAAGTCTCAGTAAGAGATGTCAATGCTTTTGCACCAACAGTAGAAGTTAGAACCGCGGACTTTAATTTAAGATGATCCATAATATCAGCCATAGCCGGCACAAATATCTGCATATCATCTCTAAACTTTTCTATAGATGACTTTTTAGAACGATAACCATCCAAATCCTTCATGTTAGTTACCATTCCAGAAGCAACAAGGCCCATTATCTCGGCCGCAAGCAATGCTGGAAGACCCATAGCAATTGCTGGACCTAAAGCAGTTATATAAGCCGATAAAGCTTCTCCAAATGCTTTCGCATCTGCTTTGAAATCGTCCATATCGACATTTTTAAATATAGTAAATAAACCCTTATTGGGCTCGATCATATTAAGCAGTTCTACTAATTTTTCGCCAACATGAGTAGCAAGATCAACTACATTAAAATCGATATCCTTCATGGCGAAATAGAACCCACGAATAGCATTGCCAAACTTGGCCATATCGGCACCCAATTTATCAGTATCGGTGCCGAGAAGATCACCTATGGCGTTCATTATTTTGGATCCAGTGAGGTTGACAAAGAAGCCTAATAGATTTTGAGCTCCTTCTACCAATTCTGGACCAAAGCCACTAACTTTTTCTAAACCAGGAGTTATCTTGTCAACAAACGAACTTATCCTCTCGCCAATCTCTTCAAGATCGTTCGTCAATCCAAGCACAAAACCAGATATGCCTTTGCCAATTGCTTCGCCAAGGGCATTAAGCACGTCACCAATATAATTAATAATACGAATAGCAGACCCATCGCCAAATGTGCCTTCAATAAAACCAACGATCCCAGCCAATGTAGTCATAGAGCCTATAAGAAGCGCTAATACTACGTCTAAAGCTACGATGCCAACAGCAGCGAGTGGGCCGAGGATAGCAAACGACGCCAACATAAGCATTATGGGCAACATATTTGTTACAAGGGTTTCTAATGCTTGTATCGGCGGTAATAATCCTTCTGGATTAATCCGTTTAATAAGCAACGCACAGGCCCAGAAAGCACCAAGAGCAATAACCATAACACCAAGGCCAATTATCGCAAGTGCAGCTTCCGCACCAACTGCTACAGCTGCAATCATAACCAAAGCTAGTGTCGCAAGCACTGCCACAAGAGCAAGGGCCATCAATTTCAGTTTCTCTGGATCTTGAACAGCCTGAGAAAGAACCATCAACAATACGGCTATAGCAGCTATAAATACTGTTAGAACAATGATCACTGCCATTACGCCTTTCACAGAACTACCGGCAAATTTAACTATCAATGCTACGGCAGCGAGCATAAGAGCAAACATTGCCATTAGCGCAGCTAATACTAATGTGCCTCTTTTTACCTGCTCTTCTGATAAAAGATTTATAATAAGTAAGCAGGCGGTCATTGCCACAACAGCTGCTGTAAGAGCTATTATTACACCCATTACACCTTCGACTTTTTGACCTCCAGTTTCATGGAGTATCATAACTACCATAGCGAGCAAACCTGCCATTATTGCTGCCAATGCTGCTATAGCCACCACACCTTGCGCTACTCCGGCTGCATCTAGCACAGACAATATAGCAACACATACTGTCATCGCTATTAGCATCACAGTCAAACCCATAATTATTGCAAATAATTTAGGCAATTCGGTAGTACCTTTGAATGCAGCTTTGATCCCCCACAGCATTCCAGTTATTGCTGCCATAAGAGCAACTAATGCTGCTATACCAACAAATGCTTTTCCTGGCTCTATAGACGACAGGATCTTAACAGAAACAGACAATAACAAGATGCAAACGCCTAATGACAAAAGTAATCCGGTCATTGACGCCATATCTGGAAATACTTTACTAATAGCACCAAAAAGTATAATAAACTGTAAAAAGGCCAGCATCACAACTACACCGTTTACCATATCTTTGAGCTTTAATGTTCCTGCTAGTTTAAATATTAATACCATAATACCCAAAGCAATAACCGCTTTGAGAAGACCAATGCTTGGGTCATGTTTCATATATTTGGTCGTCATGTTCATTCCGAGCATAAAGGCAACAAGAAGGCCCATAGCTATAATGCCGCCGGCGATCTCTTTCGCTTTAAGTTTGGCAATTAATTTACAAACAATAACCATAAGTAACAACGCAATCGCCATTTTGAGCATTGTGCTGCCGACCTGCTTTATTGCTTTTGACTTTTCTGGTATTCCTTTAGCCAAAAGCATAAATGTAGCAAGGGCACCAACCATTGTAAGAATTATGGCTTCCATTACGGCAAAACTTCGCCATAGATCCTTCTCATCAATAGTAGATACTATTTTCATCGCCAAAGCAAATGCTACTATAGCAATCGCAAAGCCGATAAGAGCACCAAATATTCCGCTTCCCTTTTTGGAGAAATCTGCACCACTCTTAGATATTGAACCGGTCAAGCCTCCGCCAAGAAGCTTATTCAATCCCATCAAAGAAGCAACGGCGAATATTATGTTCTGAATAATACGACCTAAAGTCTTCAGGTTCTGCTCAAGACTAGAGGCAGGAATCATTGCAAGAGCCCATAGTGAACCAACTAAAATAGCTACGGCAATGGCTAACAACAGTAATGCAGTAGCAAGATTTTTGATGCCAATAGTAAATAAATTGAATTTAGCAGCCTTCATCATCTTTCTAAAGGCATCAGTAATATCAGCTATAGATTCTGGTATAGAAGAGAAATTTCTAAAAGTATCGCCAAGCTTTATTAATTCAACAAGACCGCCAATACCTAAACCAGCTCCAACAGCTTTTCCAAACGTTAGATCACTGAAGAAATTAGCCAGACCAGGAAGATTCTCTTTAACCCATTCTATGATATTGTTTATACCATCTTTAAGACTTTGTAATCCAGTGATAATAAACTCAGTTACCCAACTGATTACTGGTCCTATGTTTTCTATGAATTTCTTACCAAGATCCTTTATTGCCTGCCAGATGTTGTCCCAGCCGACAGTAAGTCCAGCGACTAAGCCAGCGATAAGCATACCGCCTATTGCCATCATTACCAAAGATGGAGAATGGATCCCGAATATAGATTTAATGAAATCTATAATTCCGTTAAAGATGCCAGACACAAAGTCCCAAATCGCATCTTTATTATCTTTAATCCCCTGGATCAAACCAAGAACTAATTGTTTGCCTACTTCCCAAATGGCAGAAGCGATCTCGACTGCGTTATCAGCAATAGCTTTTACAATATTTCCTAATACTTCGCCTATTCTGGAAGCTATCTCCTGAAAACTTAATGCTACCGTCCATCCATCTTCATTAGTAATAGGATCAAATATACCTCTTAAAACATCTTTTATTGAAACGAACAAGTCATAAATCTTCGATACAAGAACCCTGATTGGCTCCCATTCAAGGAAAGACTTGACCAACTTAACAACAAAATCTACGACCTTATTTACAACGGTTCCAATTTTATCAAATAAATTGGCAATGTTTTCGCCATTGGTTATCCAATCTTTAAACTTGGAAACACCTTTCGGTAACATATCGATAAACGCTTTTACAATAGTGGAAACACCTTTAAATACATTCTTTACTATTGTCCAAGCAGCTTTAAACGCGCCAGTCACAATGCTAGTAACTACTTTAATCGCACCAAATACAACGTGCAACGCATCTGCAAATTTACGAGCCTGACTGGTTAATACTACTTCTCCATCCTCTTCTTCTACACCATCGAGAATAAGGGCCTTGGTAAAGTTGTTCAAAGCCTCAATGGTATTGTATATAGCACCAGTATTAACTCCGCCAAATACTTCGCCCCAGGCAGTTTTAATAACTGTAACAAAGGTAGAGACAGCTTCAAGAACATTAGTAATACTTCCAGTAAGAAGAGCTCTTCCAGTAGGCTTTTCCAATGCCGCCCACATCTCATCTGCGGTCATCTTACCCTCAGACATTTTGTCGACCAACTCGTCAAAAGTTTTAATTTGATCGTCAGTCATGCCCATGTTCTTCTTCTGCTCATCGGTCATGAGCTTTATGGCTTCAGCCAAATCTTCAGCTGTTACTTCAACGCCCTGCCATGTATGGTTGGTTCTATCCCAGTTCTTATTTACAAGAAACTGAGTAGCAGCATAGCTATACCCGGCCTCAGTCAAACGATTAACCCGTTCCTGACCATTACCCCAGTCACCGCGTATCACAGCGTTCACTAAGGATCGCATTTCTTCCAGCGATACTGCTGCTTCTTGAGTGACGGTGGCTATCTGACCTTCAGATCCAGTTAACTTTTCAAAGGCTTCCTTTAGATACTTTACTGGTATACCAACTTTTGTAATAACATTCTCAAGACTTCCGTATTCATCCATAAGAACATTAATAGTTTTGCCATTAATGTTCTGTCTGGCAGCTACAGAACGTAATGCCTTCTCGTAATCGTCCATAGAATGACCAGTAGAAGCGAGAGTTTTCTTTAGAGTATCTAGCGCTCCATTGTTGGTCATCACTTCTTCTATGGCATCGTTCCTGGCTTCAGCACCAGAAGCAAAAATATCCCACAAACTATTAGTGACTTCAGTCCAAAAAGCTTTAGTTTCCTCATAGTTACCAAATATCTTTTCAAACGTCGTCATCCAGCCAGAACTAACAGCATCCTTTGTGGCATTAATAGCCTCTGAAAAAGACTTAGCTTCCTGCGCTGAAGTGAACATCTTAACTGTTAACTCATCATATGAGTCTCTTAAAATATCAATAGCTTCCGCTGCAGTAGAAACCTCTCCAGAATCTACCATCTCTTTGACAGCCAAAGAGAATTCTGCCAATCTACCAAATGCTTTTTCCATTACTTCAGAAGTAACCCATTTGTCTTTTAATGTTTGTGGAAACTCGCCTACTGATATAGCCAAATCTTCAGCTATTGTTCCGGCTTTTTTTCCTTCTTCTATTAATACTTTTACTAAAGCCTCAGAAGCAACGCCAGCTTGCTGAACTGATTTCCAGTCAATAGCAGACAAATATCCCTGACCATAAGACTGCTGTAAGTTATAAATAACTCTACTAAATTCGGCAGCGCCTTTACCAGCATATGCGGTAGAGTTAGCGATACCCATGATAGTAGGAATCAGTTTATCAATGTCGCCGCCAGATGAGGTCATAGAAGCCAAAGACGAAACCATTTCCGTAAAGCTATAACTGGTTTCATCTGAATACCACATCAACTGGCTAAGATAATCTTCTATTTCATCAAGAGATTTGCCAGTAGAGTTGACCAATGTTTGAATAGAAGCTATCTTTTCTTCACCTTTTCTCCAACCAGAAGTAACCTGATCGATTGAAAGTGATTTTACAAGCTGTTTACCGGCATTAACTGCCGAATTCGTAATATTGGCCAACGCGGTAATACCAATTACCTCCATGGCCGAAAAGCTATTCTTTACTGTTTCTATTGATCCATTAAGCGTGGAAAAGTCCATCTTAGATGAAACATGCTGTAATTCTTCTAATCCTTTTGAGGAGTCTTTAAAGTTTAACTTTGCTTTTAACTTGTCTAAAGTACTCATAGATTGACTGACATTTCTCTCAAACTGAGCATTGTCAAATCGCATCTCTACTACTTTTTCATCAATAGTAGTACTCACTGGACTTTCGTGACCTCCTTCCACGCATCACTTGCTATCTCATCAAAAATGGGTTGTATCGAAGGATTAATGTAATCTCTTCCTTCAACCCAACCACCATTTCGAGTGGCATGACCAGTCTGCAAAATTATTGCAATCGGTACGCCTTTATTAATATGAGAGTTATTAAAACTGATAGTAACTCTCCCATTTTCCCGTTTAATGTCATAGTACCAGGAGCTTGCTGTCTCTCCTGAATCTATGGGAGTAGCGGAGGAAAGAGCCTCTACTCCAGCTTTTCCAAATTTATCGAGATTTCCAATCTTAATAGCATTTTTTACTCTCTCAAAATAGCCATTCAATTTTCTAAAATCGCCTTTTTGTCTGAATACTATCATGCTCTTTCCTCCTTTCTTTGCTATCCTTTTGTTCCCATCTTTGCTCTACGAGCAGCATTCAAGGAAGCATTTCTACTCAAAATATCAGCCTTCTTCATTTTCTTAGGAGGCTGATTCTTAATGTTGCATACCTGTATTAATGTTAATAAACGATTAAGATGCCATTTCTGGCATTCAAAAGGAATCTGTAAAGCGACCATCCAATAGTAAATAAGTTCGGAAGTGATTACATCTCGATTCCTAGGCCCCTTTTTCTGCTGATCAGAAAAGGTTGTAGCCGTCATCGGGGCATTAATATAGTCAGAAATCTTCTGAATATCTTTCTGGGTCAAAGCATGATACACTTCGGGTTTTACATGATTAATCGTCATGCATCGGACATAATCCAATGCCTCTTCTTCGGTCTTCTCAACGAACTCGCTAAGAAAAGCTTTACACCATTTTGACTCCCATTTAGATAATGAGACCAATGAATGCTCTAATTGCAATGTGCAGGTGTCAGTCACAATAAATCGTTCATTAGCCTCATCCCATATTTCTCTTCCAGGTATTGTAAGAACTAGCATTAATCCTGAGAACCAGGCAGCTGGTTATTTGCCTGCATCTCAGCGGCCTTTTCGGCTACATCTTTAGGAACAATACCATTAATAAAGGCAGAAGCCGCATCTGCATCAGTAGCAAGACTCATGTAAAGTTCGGAATATGCTTCTGTCTGTGAGAACTCCTCTGTAAGTTCTTCGTTCTTGATAAACCTACGGCCATCGGGACTCTTCTGACCATAAGCTTTAAGCACGAGATCCTTAAAGATCTTCGCGATCGCCGGCACATCCTGGGTGGTGATTATTCTCTGAATCATCTCATCCAGACCACCGGTAGTAGAAAGCTGCATTTCCATAATTTCAGCTTTCGTGAGGTTGAAATAGAAATCCTCAGTACGTTCTACACCGTTATAATCGGTGTATTTAATTGTCTTTTTAAGCATTAATAAATCTCCTTTCTAATAAAAAGAAGGGGCCCCTAAGAAAAGAGGCCCCAATAGTCAAGACTTAGTTCTGAGCAGTCAGAAGACCAATCAGAGTATCAGGCAGCGGCAAACCGGGATCGGTAGCAGAAACGCCAGAAGAAGCATCTACACCATACAGATACGCCTCAAGAGCATCCATATTGGTCTTATTAACCTTCGTGGAGTCAATAGTAATAGTGGCAGTGGGCTTAAGAGTCGTACCGCCGGTGGACTTCGTATCGAAAGACACAGGAGTCGTGCTCAGCTCCCAGCTGAAGGTGATCGCCTCGGGGCTGTCATTAATGGTAGAGTAGGCCTTCTCAGACGGAGTGGCCTTCGCGCCATAGATAATATGCAGCTTATAACCATGATCGTTGCCATCGGTATCAGAGCCAATAGCAGTGCGATAACACAGACCAAACGCTTTACGATTCTGCTGACCGACGGTAATACCAGTGAAGATATTGGCAGAACCATCGCACTCAGCAAACTCGTCAGGATAAGTGTAAGCCTCGATCGTAGCACCGAACTCCTCATTGGAAATGAGATTCAGATACTTAATGTCGTCAGCATACAGGGCAGTGGCCTCGGCACCGGAGGGGCTCTCCGTGATAGCCGTAACGCCGTTCCAAGCAACACCCTTACCATAAGTACCATCAGAATTCTGGACATAAAGAACTACATTCCGAACACCAGTTTCATAGAATCTTTCGCCAGTCTGATCCCAAACAAGTTTAGACATGTTTTTCCTCCTTAATAGAAAATTGTGAATACATCATGATTTAACTGATCAGCAGTATAATGCCGATCATGTCTACACTGCGGAAGCAGCGAGACTCTTTTAACGATTGGACTATCTGGATTCTTATCTATAACAAACACTTCATAAGAATGTCCCTGTGCATATGGAGCATTGTCGGCATACTTATTAAGTATATGAGTTCTAGAATACCGAATACATGGATAGCACATCTTTACAGACGGAGGAGGCTGGTAGTAGAGATTACACTTAAACTCTTCTCCCAAAGCCTCCTGTAAAACGTCATGTAGATCTTTTCGATTACGCATTGTACACCTCTCCCAAAGACAAAATTAATCTTGGAAACTGAACATCAACAGAAGAAACCTTCCATTTAGTCCCCATGTACTTTACATATCGAATGTTGTGGAAATTCTCTCTGGCAAACGGATCCGCTACTATGGATACTTCATTTGAAATTACAAGATTATCATTTAGGGTTCCGGAATCCTGCATTCTTCTTGTGTTTCGAAGAAGATCTCCATAATAGGTACGTTCTACCGGAATCTCCTCATATACATCCAAATGAGTCTTTTTGGTTACTATGAACCCGACTTTTCCAGCGAATCTTGCCATTTTGAGGAATTATTTATCGGTGGCTTCGCCAGGATTGGCAGTAACAGCAGACTCAGCACCAGAATATACTTCATCAGCTACGACTGTAACTCTCTCATAACCATCTTCAGTCGCAATAACGAGAGTACCAGCAACAAACGCCTGATGCAGTTCTTCAGCAGTAAACCACTCTTCAGCGGCAAAAGTCTCAGAGGGCTCTTCTACCTTAGCAGCATAATAACCATCATCTCCGTCACTCACCGGATAAGCAACGATCATGCCAACATACTTCTGGTCGGCAACAGCAAACACTTTTTCAGTCTTACTCATTGTTTGATCCTCCTATTAGATCTTATTAATAATTATTCCTTGCTCTCTTTCTTGAGAACGATCGCGGAATAAGGACGAACCAGAGCGCCGGACATCCTAGTCTCCATCAGATACTTCTGCTGGTTGTAGTCGATATCGAAGTCGTCGAACATAGCAACCGCACCGCCCTTATCGGCACCGGTGTTGTAGTCAGCCATGTTAACAATGATACCATAGACATCACTGTAAGTATCCAGTTCCATCTCAGGAATCGTCACGATCTCCTTGACACGCATGGCCGTAGCCAGGCTGGCTTCAGACTCATAGATCCGACGACCATTCTGGTCCTCAATCAGCAGCAGGTTGGTCAGAACTTCCTCGGTGGTGAAGAAGGTCGGATTACCGGAACCCTTGTACTGCTTACGAGACTTAACGGCAGCACGAATGATACCCTTCGCTTCGGAATCGTTGGCGGAAGCAGAGTTGAAGTCATCATTATAGTCAGTACCATCAGTCACGGTGTACTTAATGGTATACATGTCATCATCGCTGATGACAGGACGAATGTTCTGCTCATTGATCTTGTCGTCGGAGGACAGATCGCGGCCATCGCCGAGCAGCATCGCGCGAGCAAGCTCCTTATCCAGCTGGCTACGCATCTCGGCACGCTGCCACGCAACAACGTCGAAATCGGTGATGTCGATGATATCGTCACGATCCATCTTCATCTTAATATACACGGTGGTCGGCAGGGTCGTTCTCTTCAGAACAGCCAGAGCCAGCTCCTTCTTCATATTGCCCTTGATGTAGCCCCTGGCACGAGCTTCGGTCTCATCCAGCTGAGCGAACATGCTCTTAACGCGGGAGAACGGGGTGTGATGAACAGCACGCATGATCTTGCTAACCCAGTCCTCATTCTCCTTGATCCACTCGGGCGGAGTGTTCAGAGAATCGGGCTCAGGCAGCAGATAATCGTAATTCGTAATACCAGATGCCTCAGCATGAGCCATCACGCTGTCACGCAGGGAACCGTATTTCTTGGCGTCAGCAAGAGCATCAGCCATCATCGCGGAATGCGCCAGGACCTCATCCTGGCTATCGTTGTCAAAAACATTGTGCTTCACTTCGGAACCTCCTTCAGAATCTTCTACGCCGGCATCTTCAAGAGCCTGGCCAACAAGCATATATACAACGTTTTTCTGTTCTTCGGTCATGTCGTCGAAAATTTCGCCGACAGTTCTTTCTTCAGCCACAGGCTTTTCCTCCTCTTTATCTTCTTTAGGCTCGGGATCGCTTTCTGAGGCAGCTTCTGCCGAATGAATTACGATCCTTTCATCATAGCTGGCATACAGTTCTTCGACTTCCTCAGAACCTTCGTCGCTATGCTTTACTACAAAATCGATATACGCACCAGGATTTGCTCCGGCAAGGACCAAGCTAAGCTCTCTAATTTCCCCATGCAGAACTTCATTGCCCTTCTGTCGAAGCTGATTTGCATAAATGGACAGCGATGTAACATCGCCATGTTCTACTGTGGCCTTCGCATCCTGCCCATTAGCAGTGTTGTTAAAAGAACCATAGGCATAAACACCATCATTCCGGTTCTCAAGGATAGCATATCCAAGAACTTTCGACGGGTCGTCATGCTCATGATTCCAACAAATAGGTACTTTCTTACCGTCACAATGCGCAAACGCATCTTTACGGATCACGCGACCATCACTGCACGTCAGGTCGTTTCTGGTAGCGTATCCGGAAAAATCATATGCTTCCATTTTGAGGAACTCCTTTCTTAATATTCTTCATATAATGGCTGACCATTCTCATCATACAATGGTTCACCATTTTCATCATATCCTTCTCCCTCTATTTGTCCCATTTCTTCAGGAGAATGATTAAGGTTACTATTGATAAGCATATCGGCCTTCGGCTCTTTGGATGGTTTAAGCCCAATAGCCTGCCGGATCTCATTGGATGTCATTATTTCGTTTCTGGTAAACTTATCTGCTATGTCAGCAATACTATTAACGGGCACCAACTTGAACGGATCTCTGAAGAATAAAATAGACTGCTTCTGAGTTCGAGCAGTCTTTGAAAGAAACTTCCTTTTAAATTCATCAGTGATCGCGGACAGAATCGGTTCTGTTGTTCTACTATAATAATTTAACATTGTCGCTTCATCAGCAGAGCCTTTAAGGATCTCATCTGTTATGCCCAACTGTGCATACAGGTTTTCCTGTAATTTATCTACCTGATTAAGCAAATTATTCTCCAACGATCGATTAAGCTGAACTATCTTTTCTGTACCATCGGTATATGCTACACCATATTTGGACTTGGATAGCTGATTCTCGATGTCCTGCATTCTTTCCCGAGCCTGTTCTCTTCTAGCATCTGTCTTAATGACATATGGCAACTGAATAATCAAATCCAATTTCCCAGACGCCGTCTTTTCATCTGTCTCGTCAAGCAAAATCAATTTTCTTATCAATCGCTGCATAGTAGAGTTAGGCTCATTAATCACCGAATATAGTGGACTTTCAATAATCGCAACCGATCGTTTAGATACTGTGATCTCTTCCTTTCGGCCAGTTCGATCATTATACACTCGAACCTTTACATGTTCCGGATACCAATTAAGAATCTTTCCCACTCTCATGGTAAGAATGTCAAATCCGGTAGACTTATTGGGGTCGATCGCTGTGTCAACAGGCACAACGGCCACACATCCTTCATCAAGCATAGACATTACTATGTCTTGCCTAAATGCCCTACCGGTCTGATCAATATTAGCCTCCAGGTTTAAACACGTATTCAGTCCGGAGTCCATTTCTTCAAGAAAACGATCGTTTTCGTCCAATCGACAATGTTTAATGTCAATTGCCGCAACGTCCATAGCGATCCTATTGAACACCGAAGTGACCAACGACCGCTCATTTCCTCTTGTAAACCGAGGACGGTCCGGACGATAAGAATAGCCTACTCCAATGTCTCTATATCGAAACGTGGGATCTTTATTGCCCACAAAGGCATTCCAGGCGTGCTTAAACCTGGATGCTAATGTTTCTGCCATTTTGAGGTTTTCCTCCTATCTTACGGAGTTCCGTTGTTATTATTGTTATTATTGTTGTTATTATTGCTACGCTTATTAAATGCGTCTTCATAAATCTTATTCCACATATCATTATTTACCCAGTCGTCATACATTCTTTTTCTGGCATCCTCTTCGATAATACGGTTAAGCTCTCTCTTAAGATCAGCTTTACTTTTAGCGCTCTTGATCTGCTTGGCCATATCATACTTGTCTATACCCATGGCCGGACCAAGTTTCTCTTCCCAGAGATCGTCAATAATTTTATCAGTGTGACGTTTCAATGCGTCGCCAAGAGAAGATGCCAATTTAGGTAAAAGGGTTTCTTTAGTAAACTTCTTAATAAATGGCTCTGTCTTCTTTATCATAGCCTGCTTATCAGACAGACTCCGCATATAATCTGCTTCAAGCCTATTTCTAACTACTCTCTCTGCTAACTCTTCGTTAGACATATCTTCGATTTTACGCTTAGTTTTCACAGCAGGCGATATCTCAGAGCTAGTAGTTTCTCTATACTTTTTAGCTAGTTTAGCGGCTCGTTTCTTACCCGCAGGAGTCAACGAGCCATCTTTATATTGCCAGCGTCGAACTCCCCATCTCATCCCAAGAATGCCATGGTGATAAAGCTCGTTACCTGTCACAAACTGCCACAACTAGATCACCTACCTTTAACCTTTACGTTTTTTCTTTAATTCTTTTTCTTTTCTACGTAGATCTCTCTTTCCAAGCTGGGTGTTATAATAAATTCTTTGTGCAATATCAGCGTCTTTTTGATCTTTACGTGCCTTAGTAACTTCTTCGAAATAGGCATCAGAAGTATCTATAGCCCGTTTATACTTTGCATCATTATTTGGATCTTTTTGAGCAGAAGCTATAGCTTGAGAACTTACTTTATCTGCTACACCTTTTCTAAATTGTGACATATCAGATCTGGCAGCAGCTGCGACAGAACGTCTACGCTCTTCCATACCAATTTTGTTTCCAACTTTATTTTTCACATCTTTATAAACTTTATTCCCACTAGCTGAGATTTTATCCAAAATCTTTTTTGTTTTTCCAGCTAGTCCTATTCCATTATCTAGTTTAATGTCTTTTGCGGATCTAGATGCGATCTTCTTAACACTTTTGCCAACCGCTTTAGCATATCGCTCTTTCTTTTTAGCAGCTTTTTCTTGTGCCTTTTCAGATGCTTTTGCTATCTCAGACATTGTTTTAGAAGTTAATACTTTACGTACATCCTTAGCTGTACGATCGATTACTCTCCCTCTTTGGCGAGCTAATCTGTTGTTGGCTATAGCCGCAGCAGTGTTTTGGTAAGCAATAGAAATAGCATTGACATTTCGTCTATGAAAATTAGACACCTGTCGCGCCATGTTGTTAACACCAGACGAAGCTTGGTCATAGATATACTGCCAACGACCATTCTTAAAAATTTTATCTATATATTTAAACCCAGCTTTGTGATAAAGCTCATCAGTGTATCTATATTGCCACAAATAAATCACCTGCCTTCATGTTATGAATATTTTTCAGTTACTTCTCTGTTTCTCTTAGAATAACCTATATTTACGCCGACACCAACAATTACAGGAGTAAACAATAAAGTCATTACTCTGGCCGCGGTTTCATTACGGCACCAAGCTTTTCCTTTATCTAATTCATATTTCGTCAAACCAGAAGCAACTCGATTACGATATTTTGTTAACGACTTCTGAATACTCTTTATAGCTTTTTGTTTATTTTTTAATTCAGATACTTTTTCTGATTTATTACGTTCTTTTGCTTTGTCTATACTATTTTTAATACGATCTTCCTTCTTGATCATTTTTCTAAGTTTTTTATCAGTTCTATATACTGCTTTTGCTCTTCTTTTTCTAAATCGACGCTCATATTTAGGAAGATTCCTAACTCCCCATTTCTGGCCTTTTACACCATGATGATATAGCTCATCAGGATATCTATATTGCCACAATCAGATCACCTACCCAAATAATTCCACATTTACCTTATATGCCACATATGCATCCATCATAGCTGATACAGGGTCTATCTTTTGGTCATAACGTTTCTTAAGGAGTTTTCTATTGCCATTAGTATCTTCAATCGTAATGGCATTCCCCATCGCGTACATCATGATCTGCTCATCGAAGCAAAGAAGCCGCTCCTCAGCAAGCTTCTTAAGCTCGCCAAGAGGAACAGACTCTGTTCTAGCACCCTGTATTACCTTCTCTATGCCATATGGACCATTTTCTCTCTCCCAACGCTCTACAAACTCCTTAGCATTATACGGGTCAAATCCAAATGCCCGAACATCGTACTGACAATGTGCAATATGTGTATCAAGATCCTCGTATACCATCATCACATCAAGAACAGTTCCAGGCATAATAATAAGGCTGCCCTCATTAATGAATTCCTCATACTTTAAACGAGCAGCAGCTTGCAGCTTAGACAATGTGAGTTCTGTAATATAGCACCTGGACTTTACACCAAAGGCTCCTCCACGAAGAGGGAACAAAAATGTGAATGCGCAGAAGTCATCGCCTTGCGACAAGTCTGCACCAAGAGCACATTCCATCTTCCAGAAGTCTCTATGTCTATGCGGGATCGTCTCCTCATATGTAAAGAAGTATGTATAACCTTCCATTGGGATTCCAAAACGCTTAGCTAAAATATCGTTTCTAGCAGCTGGAGCTTTCTCAGCTCTTTCTACGTCCAACTGATAAGTTTCATAACTTACAGTCTTTCCAAGATTAGGATTAGCCTTCAACCACATTGCCGGATTACCGACTTCGTCTATAGAGTCCAGTTTGTACCACCAGATAGACACGTGTGGGTTGATGTAGCCCCCTTTAAGTATCTCAGTTAATTCCATTTTGATTGTATCGCCAACTCCATTACGTACAGTACCTTCGGAGCTGATAGCAACAATAAGCCAGTCGTCATTTTTGGAAGCACCCTGCTCGATTGGTGTCACAACGTCTTCATTTGTATCGCCAGACAGCCACTCGTCTATGGTAGCAACCTTACATCTAGATCCCTGAAGCTTATCGATACTCATAGGTTTAATTTCGAGAAGCGAATTGGTAAGAAAGTTTTCAATGCCTTTCTTTGTAGCAGCTAGTTTAGGCCTGTTAGCTTTAGAACCAGAAGTATTTCTGATAGATCCTTCTGTCATGAACTTAAACAAAGGCCCTCTTGCTCGACTTATAGCAGTCCGCAATGGCTGCATGATCTCTTCCGCCTGTCTCATCGTTGGAGCAGTCGTGATTTGGTTTGTAGTAGACGTATCGATATTAAGAAAGTAGCCCTGGAGGCAAGATCCGTACATGGATTTTGCTGCTCCTCGAGCTACTATCAAATATTGTTTATTAATAAGCCTCTTCTTTACTCTGTGGTTCTCGTAGTGTCCTCCTGTACCATTCTCAGCAGGAACCCATACGCTCTTATCCACAAAGTAATACCAACCAAAGATCTGTTCTGCCCAAAGTTTGAATGTCGGAAGAAGAAACAGAGGCTCACCATCAGTCAATGTAAGTTCATTCTCACAGAACGCTATAAAACCATTGATCGCTTCCGCATCATAGTAGATCCCAGGGTTAGCAATAAGATCATCGATCCTATGCATCTCCATTTCAATCTCTCGATTGATCGGGATCTCGCCTCGCATTACTGCTTCTCGAAATTGTCCATAATAAATAGGAACTGCTCGGTTATCGAGCATTACGTCCATCCCCCATAATTGGTCATCGCATAGATCCGCCACTGCGTCTCCTGGATAGAGTTGTCGAACGCCTGTACAGCAGAGCTATTAGTAGGCGGATCGAACATCATCCTGACACGAAGGCCAACGTAAGTTTTAATCAACTGGATTCTAATGTCATCCCCAACAAAGTCATCCCATGTCTCTTCTTCTCCGGTAATTACAAAGCCTTCCACCGGACCCACGCCCATTTGTGTGAGGACGGCCAGAATTGTGTTTGTATAAATGATAAGATCCTGATCAAAAGAATCGTCTTCCAAACTTACATTTACTATCTTTTTAACTGAATTAAGAATGCTTTCCATTAATGTCCTCCTTTCCATGGGCATGTGTCTCCAGGATATCTGGTTACAAGTTTTGGTTCAAATGATACATTGTCCAAATTATAATGAATTGCCCGATGGAGCCAATCAGGAACACTGATCGCATACTCCGGATTCATCAGAAAATCCGAACTGTGAATAATATCATCTTTGTTCAATGGATTCATATGATGCACTACTATCCTGTCGCCTCTAGCATAAGGATAATCAGATAACCCCATAATACATCCATTGTCTCTTGTAATAATATAATTCCTGAATTGCTTCCATTCAGTGCTTGTGTAGAACATCTGATTCAAATATCGATCAAACCCAAATGTGTCTTCTCCGACTTGTCCTTTGAGTCGGAGATAATTGTATCTATCATCGAAAGAAGAGAGTTGGATCAACTCGGAATATCTTTTAAGTTGGCTCATCTTTACCATACCCTCCATATGTTCTGAAGGCGGCAATAGCCTCGGCATAGAGCGCCTCGCTACGCTGTGCAGACTGCAATGCTTCCGTTTTGGCTCGAAGTAGTTTGTTCTCTTCTTCCAATTTCTCTTTTTCGAGTCTTTCCTTTGTTGATCCAAGCTTCAAGTAATGTGTGATCACCTGAGAGGAGGCCGTACCATCTCTGAGTTGCTGCTCAGCAAGGTCGACAGCTAATGCAATGAGCTGGTTCTCGCGTGCTTCTGGAGTAAGTGCAGGTCTTATTGCCGGTTTTGGATCACTTCTAATATACTGTTCCTTCTTTTTTGGCACGATTCTACCTCCTTTCATACAAATATCTATCGACTTTGTACTAGTTTTATAACAGTTTTAAGGGCTCCAGGGCAACGGAATTCAATAGAAAGGAGATTTATTGTCAAATCTGGAGAACGTGGATCACTGAACAGGAATATCAAGGCAAGCAAGATAGGCAGGAAACCCCCAGAGCCCTTAAAACTGTTATAAAACATTCCCTAAAATATCCCCCCGGAGAATTTCCGAGG
>Ga0310690_10000788_pt1 | contig 62683 bp, 52 predicted proteins | sample AusTroGonzalo_MG_2_FD_207661 | JGI IMG/M metagenome (GOLD analysis project Ga0310690, IMG submission 207661) | Bovine rumen microbial communities from tropical cattle in Woodstock, Queensland, Australia - Gonzalo_04 (v2) (version 2) | ecosystem: Host-associated > Mammals > Digestive system >... | reverse complement strand
ATCGACCAAATCGTCGTTGAACGCAATGGCCAGATTGTGTATGTGGAAGACAATGTTGCCCCAGGTGCGGTGATGAGTATCGTGGACGAGACGGTTCCTTATATTGATGCATTTGATTATGCGGTTTACGCAGTCACCGAAGGCCATCACGGTGTACTGGCGCGTGTCGGTAATGTGTTTGTAGGTCCCACATGTAATTGGAAGATTATTGGTCAATCCAACAATTACCAAGGCTGGAAAGGTGGCCATGTATCGCTCTATAGCGCAACGGGAAAGCAAATCCATACTTTCACTGTTTCCAATTCTTCTCCTGTTTTGGTCAACATCTCCGTTCCTGTGGGTAGGGGAAGTTTCGGATGGACTGCCCCTGAAGGTGCTATAAGTAATATGTCATTGATTATCAAGGATACGGATAATAATATTGTTTTTACCTATCAAGGCAATTCATCGGGTTTGGCAGAAGGTACTATTCTAGAATTCAACAACGGATGTGCCGATGAAAACCCCACACAGGCGCCATACGGTTTGAGTGCTGAGGTGGAGGAGGACAATGCTATCCTAACATGGGAATCCGATTCTGATCCGTTGTATGGTTTCATAATTTATCGCGATGAACATTTTTATGCTATGGTGCCGGATGGCACTTCCCGTACATTCACGGACATGGGCATTGATATAGGGCATTGCTACACCGTTTCCGCCCTTGAAGCTGGTGGCGAATCGCCAGTTTCAAATGAAACCTGCGCTTCTGCGGGTAACTGCATGGGCGCCACTAACTTTGATTTCGAATATGTCGGACAATATTATCGAATCAAGCTGAAATGGGAAAGACCCGAAATCAGTGAAGGGCTATCGGGCTATTTCTTGTATCGCAGGCAAGGGGAGGAGGGCGACTATGTAAGGATCAAGCTCCTTAACTTTTCGGCTACTTCATACCAGGATAACACGGCCAATGAGGAAGATGTCTATTACTATAGGCTCTATGCCTACTATCGCGACATTGACTGTACTTCGGCCCCTGCCACAGCAAAGGACGATCCGAGCCAATTCTTCCTGAGGGTTTACTACTCAACGGATGATGTTGCGGAACAAGAAATGGCCTCCATAAACGTCTTTCCCAATCCTGCCGACCATAGCCTTAAGGTTGAAGCAGAGGGCATGAGCCAAGTGGCAATCTACAATATGCTCGGACAGCAGGTCTTTGCATCCGCTTGTGATGGTAATGAGTTGAATGTCAGCGTTTCCAATTGGAGCAAAGGCATCTATGTAATGAAGGTGCAAACGGCGGAGGGCGTTATGTCGCGTCGTGTCAGCATCGTCCATTAAATGAAGTTTTTCGACAATATGCCATTTTGATAGGGGCTGTTTGGAAAAAAAATTCTATATTTGTCGCCTTAATTCAGAATCTAAACTAATAACTACAACAATGAAAAAGTATTTCTTGAGTATGCTTGCCTTGGCACTGGGCATCGGGATGGCGCAAGCCGGTCCGGTCAGCCGCAGCCAAGCCAAGTATGTCGGACAACAGTTTGTCCAGGCTAATTTCGAAGAGACGAGACAAAGTGCCGAGTTGACCCTTATCTACGCGGCACCCAGCACAAGAGGCGAAGCCAGTTACTATATTTTCAATGTGGGTAACGACGGCTTTGTCATCGTTTCCGGTGACGACAACTTCCGTCCCATCATCGGCTATTCCCAAGAGGGTGGCTACGACATGAGCAATCCTATCAGTAACGCCTATCTGAACTCCATCGCCAATGGCAGAAACAGCGTCAACTCCAATGTCATGGATCCTCTGGTGAGAGCTGAATGGGAAAGCGTGATGACTAGCGGTCGTCTGATTTCGCGTAATGGCGGAAGAGGTGTCGACTACCTCGTCCAGACCAAATGGAATCAAAGCCCTGCTCCTTACAACAGCATGTGTCCCGCCGACTCGCAGAGCCCCAATGCAGGCTATCATGCCTATGTAGGTTGCGTCGCAACGGCCATGGCCCAGATCATGAAGTACTGGAACTATCCTACCACCGGTCAAGGCAGCCACTCCTATATCCACCAAAAGTATGGTGTGGTTTCCGCTAACTTTGGCAACACCACCTACGACTGGGATAATATGTTGAACTCATACTCCAGTGGCTATACCACGGCTCAAGGCAATGCTGTTGCACAAATCAGCTTCCATTGCGGTGTCGCCGTCGACATGGACTACGGTGGTGATGTTGAAGAGGGTAGTGGTAGTAATGCCGACAGAGTGCCTGCCGCCATCTCCAACTACTTCCGTTATTCCGGCTCCGCCTATGTCGTTTACAAGCCTACTACTATGTCGACATGGATGAACCTCTTGAAGGAATCATTCGACATCGGTTGGCCGGTGCTGTATTCCGGTACCGAGGCTGGTGCCCCTTATGGTCACGCTTTCATCTGCGACGGCTATAACGACTACGACATGTTCCACTTCAACTGGGGTTGGGGCGGTTCCAACGACAACTACTATCTGATCGAAAACATTGACTACACGGAAAACGCCAAGGGCGTGTTCAACTTCGTCCCGGCTGATGTCTATAACAACACGGCCCAGGCTCCCCAGAACTTCTCCGTGACGCCTGCCGCCAACAATGAGCTTTCGGCCACGCTGAGCTGGAAGAACCCTTCCAAGAACCTGAGCAATGCCAACCTCACTTCCATCGACCAAATCGTCGTCACCCGTAATGGTGAGGTGATCTACACTGCCAGCAATCCCACTCCTGGTGGCAACATGACTTATGTCGACAATACCGTGCCTCGTTTCGACGCATTCGACTACTGCGTCTATGCCGTGGTGGATGGCGCTCATGGTAAGAATGCCTATAAGAATAAGGTTTGTTTCGGCCCCACTTGCGGTTGGACCATCAATGTCACCCAAGGCGCCATGAATGGCTGGCGCGGTGGTGCCATCCACATCTACAATGCCGCTGGTACTGAATTCACCTCTGTGACTTCCACCAGCTCCAACGTTCAATCACTGAGCGTCGACATGCCTCTCGGCAATGTGGCATTCGGTTGGTCGGCTCCTACCACGGGTACTGCCTTCACTTTGGGTTTCACCATCAAGAACTCGCAGAATCAGGTGGTTTACACCTACAGCGGCAGCTCCGATGATATGACGGTTGGTCTCTTCTATGAAGACAACAACAACTGTGGCAACTCGGCTCCTGAAGGCGTTCCCACCAACTGCGTGGCAGTCCTCGACAACAATAACCCGAACACCATCCATGTGTCGTGGGATCCCATCCCGGGTGTCAGCGGCGGCTATGGCTACATCGTGTATCGTGACGGCGTACAACACCGTTTAGTGCCCAATGGCACTTCATTCGTCGACGAGAACGTGCCGGTTGGCGGTCACTGCTACTATGTCGGTTATCTTGGCGTAGGTGGCGAAAACGGCTTGTATTCCAACGAGTCATGCGCTACTGCCGGTGCCGGTTGTATGGCCCCGACCAATATCGACTTCGAATACACAGGCAGCACATACAAAATCAAGCTGAAATGGACCAAGCCCAGTCCTGCTGATGGATTGTCGGGTTACTTTGTGTACAGAAAGTTCGGTGAGGACGGCGAGTACACCAGAGTCAAGCTGTTGGGCGCTAACTCAACGAGTTATACCGACAACTCTGCCACCCAAGAAGGCGACTATTACTATAAGTTGTATGCCTATTATGCAGACATCGACTGCACCTCGGCTCCTGCCAGCTGGATCTGGGATCATAACCAGTTCTACATCAAGGTGCCGTATTCCGCTGATGGCGTCATCGAAGCCGATGCCAAGGAAGTGTCAGTGTTCCCGAATCCTACCAACAACCGTTTCACGGTGGAAGGTGAAGGCCTGAACCACGTGAGCGTCTTCAACACTCTTGGTCAGATGGTTTACGACATGGATTGCCACGGCGAATCCGTCGACATCACCCTCGACAATGTTGAGACTGGCATCTACATGGTGCGCGTTGCCACTGCCAAGGGCATGGTCACCAAGCGCATCACGGTCATCAAATAAAGAAGAAGACCAAGCACAAAAAAAGCTCGCCAATCGGCGAGCTTTTTTTATTGTTTTTATTGTTTGCGTTCCCAGACCTCGAATCGGTAGGAGTAATCTACCTGCGGGTCGTCGTCGACCACCTCAAGGTCGACGAGATTCCATTCGTCGAAGTTGATGTAAGGGAAGAACGTGTCGGCCTCAAACTCTTTGTCGAGGCGGGTCAGGTAGAGACGGTCGGCCTTGGGCAGGAACTGCTCGTAGATGCTGCCACCACCCATGATGAAGACCTCGTCTTCGTTTGCGGCCATCTCCAAGGCTTGTGGGATGGAGGTGGCGAGTTCGTAGCCTTCGGGGGCTTCGTCCAAACGATCGGAGATGACGATGTTGCGACGGTTAGGCAAAGCCTTCTGTCCAGGCAAGGAGAGCCATGTGTTGTGGCCCATGATGACACAATGTCCCGAAGTCACCTTCTTGAAGTGCTTCAGGTCGTTGCTGTTGTGCCAGATGAGCTGGTTGTTGATGCCGATGGCGCGGTTGGCAGCCATGGCGACGATAATCGATATTGTCATATTAGTTGTCAGTTTGCAGTTGTTCAGTTATCAGTTGAGGTCCCTGAGCCTGTCGAAGGGCCGTTCTATACCGACACTTCACCCTTAATAGCAGGCCAAGGATCATAATTTTCTAACGTAAAGTCATCAAATTTGAAGCCAAAGATGTCTTTGACTTCAGGATTAATTTTCATCGTGGGCAATGGCCGTGGTGTGCGCGACAGTTGCAGTTTCACTTGTTCGACGAGGTTGTTGTAGATATGCACGTCGCCGAAGGTATGAACGAAGTCGCCGGGCTGCAAGCCGCACACCTGCGCCATCATCATGGTGAGGAGGGCATAGGAGGCGATGTTGAACGGCACGCCTAGGAATACGTCGGCACTGCGTTGGTAGAGCTGGCACGATAGCTTGCCGTCGGCCACATAGAATTGGAAGAAGGCATGGCAGGGTGGGAGTGCCGCCTTGCCTGCTGCCACGTTGGCGGCGAAGTTTTTCTCATGCTCGTCAGGCAGCACGCTCGGGTTCCAAGCCGTGACGATATGCCGGCGGCTGTTGGGGTTCTCCTTGATGCTCTTCACCACCTCGGCAATCTGGTCGATGCCTTCGTTGTTCCAGTTACGCCACTGGGCACCGTAGACAGGACCGAGGTCGCCGTTCGGGTCGGCCCATTCGTCCCAAATCGATACCTTGTTGTCATGCAGGTATTTGATGTTGGTGTCGCCGCTGAGCAGCCACAGTAGCTCGTGGATGATGCTCTTCAGGTGCACCTTCTTTGTGGTGACCAGAGGGAAGCCTTCAGAGAGGTCGAAACGCATCTGGTAGCCGAACACGCTGATGGTGCCGGTGCCCGTGCGGTCGCCTTTCTGATGACCGTGGTCGAGGATGTATTGTAATAAGTCCAGGTATTGCTTCATTGGAATGATGAATGCAGAATTAAGAATGCAGAATTAGTTTTGTTCGGGGGTGTGCTTGTATTTGAACAAGAACGCGAACAAGATGCCAACGACGAGTGCGAAGGCAGCAAAAATGTACCATGCCGTTGTCCAACCGCCCATGATGTCAAAGCTCGGGTCGGCAGCGGCAGGGTTGAACACGAAACGGTTCACGATGGCTTGGGCGCAGAGCGAGCCGATGGTGGCGCCGAGGCCGTTGGTCATCATCATGAACACGCCTTGTGCGCTCGAACGGATGCTGACGTCCGTATTCTTGTCAACGAAGAGCGAGCCGCTGATGTTGAAGAAGTCGAAAGCCACACCGTAGACGATCATGGAGAGGATGAGCAGCACCAGGCCGAATCCCGTGGGACTGCCTGCACCGAGGAAGAAGAAGCGCAAGGCCCAGGCACCAAAAGCGATGAGCATCACCTTCTTGATGCCGAACTTCTTCAGGAAGAAGGGGATGAGCAAGATACACAGCGTTTCTGAGATCTGTGAGATAGACGACAAGAACACGCTGTTTTTCACGGCAAAGGCATCCTTATAAGCATCGATATTACCGAAAGCCTCCAGATAAGGCGTGGCAAAGCCGTTGGTCACCTGCAAGCACATACCTAACAGGAATGAGAAGATGAAGAAAACAGCCATGCGCGATTCTTTGAACAAAGTGAACGCACGGAGGCCAAAGGTGTCGACAAACGACTTGCTTTCCACGTTCTTGTTGACAGGACAGTTAGGCAGGGTGAAGGCATAGATGGCCAAGATGATGCCCCATGCTGCGGAAACAAACAGTTGTTGATAACCGCTCTTGAAGCCTGTGAAGTTCACAATCCACATGGAGAGGATGAAACCTATGGTGCCGAACACGCGGATGGGAGGGAAGGCCTTCACGGTATCCAAGCCGGCTTGGTTCAAGGCGTAATATGACACAGAGTTGCCCAAAGCGATGGTCGGCATAAAGAAGGCAACGCTGATGGCATAATAGGGGAACAACTGCCCGAAAGTGACGTCAGCGCCATATTTCATACCCATGTAACCGGTGAGTGCCATGAAGACAGCGGCCAAGAAATGACAGATACCCAACAGTTTTTGTGCTGGAATCCAACGGTCGGCAACGATACCCATCAAGGCAGGCATGAAGAGGGAAACGATGCCTTGAATGGCGAAAAATTTTCCGATGTGAGCATCGAGCCCCACGTTGTGGAGATAGATGCCCAATGAACAAAGATAAGCTCCCCACACCGCAAAGATGAGGAAGTTCATCACGATTAGTCTGAATTTGATTGCTTTCATTATTTCGGATTTAAAGATTTAATATTCAAAAATTCAAAGATTCGATGCTTCTGGATTGCTTTGTCGTTCCTCCTCGCAATGACGCATAACGTCTATCAACTCTCAACTTTAAACTAACCACTGACTCTAAACTCTCAACTTTAAACGCTCAACTACTTTTCCTCCTATTGATTTCGTCGCGAATTTCCGCCGCTTTCTGGTAATCCTCATTGTCGATGGCTTCCTGGAGCAGGTCTTCCAAGGCTCCCAAGTCAAGCAGGTCGAGGCTGGTGGAGCCAATACCTTTATTAATAGGCTCTTTTTCGGAATCAGAGTCCGTCGGTGCCTCCATGCTTTCCATGATAATTCCCGCTTCTTCCATCACACTTTCGTAAGCATAGATCTCGCAGCCCACGCGCACGGCGATGGCGATGGCATCGGAGGGGCGCGCGTCGACCATGGTGAGGTCGTCACCTTGCTTGCACACCAGCATGGCATAATACACGCCGTCGCGGAAGCGGTTGATGACCACCTCCATGATCTCGATGCCAAACTCATGGGCGAACCTCAAGAAGAGGTCATGGGTGAGGGGCCGGCCGTTCCTGTGCTTCTCGATGCCCACGGCGATCGACTCGGCCTCGGCGCCACCGATGACGATAGGCAGGCGTCGCTGCGACAACTTGTCACCTAATATCAAGACATAGGCTCCTGTCGAGGATTCGCTGTAGGTCAGCCCTATGATTTCCAGATTGACTTTGTTCATTACTGCTCATTTTAGGAAGGATTCGGGGAACCTTTGTTTTAAAAAGCTGATTATGAAGCTGCTATTTCAAAACAAGACCTAATTCCTTCATTCGTCAAAAATAGTGATTTTTTTGGAAACGGGCAAAAAAAGTTGCTTTTCTGAAAAAATCTGTAGGAAAACTTTCAAATCAAAGCATTTTGTCCTTATTTTTGCCCGTTCAAAATGTATTGTTTTGTTGGAAATTCAAGTTTAACTAAATATCAATCTTATGATTAGCAACAGTATTGTTTACATCGTGTTGGTTGCCTCAATCTTGGCACTGACATTTGCTTTCATCTTCTACAAGCAGATGATGAAAGAAGACGAAGGTACTGACCTGATGAAGAAGATTGCTGCTTATGTCCGTAAGGGAGCCATGGCTTACCTGAAGCAGCAGTACAAGGTGGTGATCATTGTGTTCATCGTCTTGGCAGCCATTTTCGGCATCATGGCTTACTTCAACTTACAAAACGGCGTCGTGTGGTTCGCATTCCTCACGGGCGGTTTCTTCTCGGGCTTGGCGGGCTTCTTCGGCATGAAGACGGCCACCTACGCCTCGGCACGTACCGCTAACGCAGCTCGCAAGTCGCTCAACAGTGGCCTTCAAGTGGCTTTCCGCTCGGGTGCTGTCATGGGTCTCGTCGTGGTGGGTCTTGCCCTGCTCGACGTTTCCGTGTGGTTCCTCGTGCTGAATGGCACAGGCCTTCTTAAGGCTGTTGGCGCCAACAACGACCTGATTACCATCACCACCACCATGCTGACCTTCGGTATGGGTGCTTCAACGCAGGCTCTGTTTGCCCGTGTGGGTGGCGGTATCTACACCAAGGCTGCTGACGTCGGTGCCGACCTCGTCGGTAAGACCGAGTACAACATCCCCGAAGACGACCCGCGTAACCCCGCTACCATCGCCGACAACGTTGGTGACAACGTTGGTGACGTCGCCGGTATGGGTGCCGACCTTTACGAGTCTTATGCAGGCTCCATCTTGGCCACTATGGCATTGGGCGCTTCTGCTTTCGCCACCTCGGCCGTTGAAGGCATGCAGATGAAAGCCGTTCTTGCTCCTATGTTGATTGCCTCTGTGGGCGTGCTGCTTTCTTTGATCGGTATCTTCATGGTACGCACAAAGGAAAACGCTGGCATGAAGCAACTTCTGGGTGCTTTGAGCCGTGGTACTAACACCGCTGCCGTTTTGATTGCCGCTGCAACCTTCGGCATCATGTATTACCTGTTTGGAAAAGAGACTGGTGATTATGCCAACATGTGGTGGCAGACTTCACTTTCGGTGGTCGTCGGTCTGCTGGCCGGTGTGATCATTGGTAAAGCAACTGAATACTATACCTCACAGAGCTACAAGCCCACGCAAAAGGTGGCCGAAAGCTCTAAGACGGGTCCCGCCACGGTCATCATCTCTGGCTTGGGTCTCGGTATGCTCTCCACAGCCATCCCGGTCGTCACCGTGGGTGTGGCTATTGTGTTGGCTTATATGTGCGCCAATGGCTTCCATATTGAATTCACCGCCGTGAACCTCTCAAGAGGTCTATATGGCATCGGCATCGCCGCCGTGGGTATGCTGTCCACCTTAGGCATCACCTTGGCAACCGACGCTTACGGCCCCATCGCCGACAATGCCGGTGGTAACGCCGAAATGAGCGGCCTTGAACCTGAAGTGCGTAAGCGCACCGACGCGCTCGATGCCCTCGGCAACACCACTGCTGCTACAGGTAAGGGCTTCGCCATCGGTTCCGCCGCTCTGACGGCTCTGGCTCTGTTGGCCTCTTACGTCGAAGAAATCAAGATTGCTTTGATCCGTGTCGGTCAGACCACACTGACCATCGGAGAAGATGTGGTTGACACAGCACATGCTTCCTTGATTCATTTCATGAACTACTACAACGTCAACCTGATGAACCCTGTCGTTCTCGTCGGTATCTTCATCGGCGCTATGATGGCTTTCGTGTTCTGCGGTATGACGATGAACGCTGTGGGCCGTGCGGCCCAGAAGATGGTGGAGGAAGTCCGCCGTCAGTTCAGCACCATCAGCGGTATCCTCGAAGGTAAAGCCGAACCCGACTACGAGCGCTGCGTGGCTATCTCCACGAAGGGTGCCCAGCACGAGATGCTGGTGCCTTCCATCCTCGCCATCCTCGTCCCGATCCTGACGGGCGTGATTTTGGGTGTTCCTGGCGTGCTCGGTCTGTTGATCGGCGGTCTGTCCACTGGCTTCGTGTTGGCTGTGTTCATGGCCAACTCGGGCGGTGCATGGGACAATGCCAAGAAGTATGTCGAAGAAGGCAACTTCGGTGGTAAAGGCTCTGACAACCATAAGGCTACCGTCGTTGGCGACACCGTCGGTGACCCGTTCAAAGACACGTCAGGTCCTTCGCTGAACATCCTCATCAAGCTGATGAGCATGGTGAGCATCGTGATGGCCGGTTTGACCGTTACCTGCCACCTGCTTTAATAGCTTGTGATTAGGAATGACAAAAAATTCTCCGGGAGCTTTCTCGGAGAATTTTTTTGGCACGTTTTTTGAATTGCAGAAAAAATGTTGGAAAAAGTGGCATATTTGAACAACATACAATAATAATTACTAATTTTGCAACAATTTTAAAACGATAAGCAATGAAGAAAGTGATTTACATTCTTGGCATTATGCTCCTTTTCGCTGGGGTGGCCAAGGCTCAAGACACTAAAGTGCAAAACGGACCAGAGATTGAATTCGAGAAAATCGTTCACGACTACGGCGATGTTCCTTATAACGGCAATGGAGAATGCGAGTTCCGCTTCACCAACACGGGCAACGAGCCTCTGCTGGTGCAAAAGCCCAAGTCGAGCTGCGGCTGCACCATCCCTTCCTGGCCGAAGGAACCCATCCTCCCCGGTGAGTCGGAAGTCATCAAGGTGACTTATCGAACCAACCGTGTGGGTAATATCAACAAGACCGTCACCGTGACCTCAAACGCCATCGCCAACCCCACAGTGGTGCTGCGCATCAAGGGTCGCGTGCTAGAACAACCCAATGAGGCCATGCCTGAAAAGAAAGACGATTTCGGTGGTGGCTCGCCCGTCAACAACAAGTGATTGAAATCTAATAGTAGTATTATCATAGAAGCCGTCTAATGTTTACGTTAGATGGCTTTTTATACAAAACAAACCCCTATGCCACAAATTTCCAAAAAAGGTATGGAGCTGCCGCAGTCGGCAATCCGTAAACTTGTCCCTTTCGCAGATGCCGCCAAAGAACGCGGTGTCCACGTGTATCACCTTAACATCGGCCAGCCCGACATCGAGACCCCTAGCGGTGCTTTGAAGGCTATGGCTGACACGGCCGCCAAGATGGCTGAAACCCATGGCGTCCTTGAATACAGCCACTCGGCCGGTATCCCCAGCTATCGTCGCGCTCTGTGCAACTATTACCACCGTCATGGCATCGACGTGACGCCCAACCAAGTCATCGTCACCACTGGTGGTAGCGAGGCCTTACAGATGGCCTTCACCGTGTGCCTGAATCCTGGTGACGAAATCATCATCCCGGAGCCTTACTACACCAACTACAACACCTTCGCCAAGCTGTGCGACGCCAAGATCGTCACCATCCCCAGCGACATCAAGACCGGCTTCGCCCTACCGCCTATCGAGGACTTTGAAAAGGCCATCACGCCCCGCACCAGAGCCATCATGATCTGCAACCCCAACAACCCCACGGGTTATCTCTACACCCAAGAGGAGTTGCTGAAGGTGGCCGGCCTGGTCAAGAAATATGACCTGTATCTCTTCGCCGACGAGGTGTATCGTGAGTTCTGCTATGACGGCCACAAGCACTTCAGCGTGATGCAGCTCGAGGGACTGGAGCGCAACACCATCCTGTTCGACTCCGTCTCGAAGCGTTACAGCGCCTGTGGTGCCCGTGTGGGCTGCATGGTGACCCGCAACAGCGAGGTCTACGCCACCGCTATGCGTCTGGCTCAGGCCCGTCTGTCACCGCCGAGCTTCGGTCAGATCTTTGCCGAGGCCGCAGTCGACACGCCGCAGTCGTATTTCGATGCCGTGTATAACGAGTACATCGCCCGCCGCAACGTCATCGTTGAGGGCATCAACAAGATTCCGGGCTGCTTCTGCCCGATGCCTAAGGGTGCCTTCTACACCGTCATCGACCTGCCCATCGACGATAGCGACAAGTTCTGCCAGTGGCTGCTCACCGATTTCAGCTATAATAAGGCCACGGTGATGCTGGCTCCCGCCACGGGTTTCTATGCCGACCCCGAGAAGGGACGCCATCAGGCTCGTATCACGTACTGCCTCTGCATCGACGACCTGAGAGCCGCCATCAAGTGCCTCGAAGAAGCCTTGAAGGTTTATCCTGGAAGGTTGAGATAATCAATAAAATCTATTGAAACCCAAAAGGAAGCACGATGTTCGTGCTTCCTTTTTTTGTCATATTATGCCTTTCAGCGCCGCACGGAATTGTGGCATAGGACAATTTGTGTCGCGTTCGACGATGAGGGTCTTCAGTCCAGCAAAGGGTAGAATTTCCGCCTCAATGTCCTTGAGGGAACGGTCTCTGCCGAAATAGGCCGAAGCAAAGGCTTGCCAGAATTTTATAGAAGTGGCCTTGTCCATGTGGAAGGTGTCTTTTATAAATGATTCCTCGCTGAGGTTGGAGCTCAGATACACCATTCCCAAATCGAAAAGCGGATTGCCGAAACAGAAGTCACCGAGGTCAATAAAATAACGTTGGGTGTCTGTGAAAACAATATTAGAGTACTGTAAGTCGCCGTGGATGGCGGTGTCGGCCTCGGGGACGCTGTCAATAAAGCGACTAATCTTGTCTTTCTCGTCGGCCGTGAAGAACGGGTTTTCAGCCAATAGCCTATGGTAGCGGTCTTTCACATTCTCGAACTGTGTGGTGTCGACATGGGTGGCATGCAGCTGCAGGCACATCTCCGCAAACTCTTCGGCGTATTGTTGTACGTTCTCTGGATGGTCGCCCGTGGCGCGCGAATAAGAGACCTTGCCAGGGATGCGATGGAAGAGGATGCCGTAGCGGCCGTCTTCGGTCACCACATATTCGCCAGGCTCAGGGGAAGGGATGCCTATGTCGTAGACCTTACGAGCCAGTAGCATCTCGTCCAAAGGCTGTTGAATCCTGCCCGGGAAATAGAGCTTGAGCATCATCGTTGGGTCGGTCTTGTGGTCGTAGCTCTCGCCGTTGGCACCGCCACCCGAGAGGACGTAGTTGTCAAGAGATATTTTGATGGCTTCCATTGTAGGGTTTGTTTTTCAGCGACAAAGGTAGAAAAAAGATTAGGAACTCGTTTTATTATTCAAGTTTTTGTAATTTTGCTGCATATAAGAGAAGGAAAATGAGAGGCAAGACGTTTTCGGGCAGGCTAAGTTGGAGGATTATCGGCATCGTGTCGGTTATCTCCATCATCGCTCAAATAGCGGTGTATTTTACCTTTAGGAGGTTGCAGGATACCACTGTGATGCACGTTGTCATGCTGGCCATTGGGCTGGCCAGCCTTGCTGCCATCTTTTTTGCCTGTCGTGCCGTCATCAATTACATGACGCGCCCTGTCTCCGAGCTTTCAAAAGCCGTGCTCAAGATGGCCAATGGCAATCTGAAAGCCATGTTGCCCGAAATCAAGAGCGAGGATGAGATGCGGCGGCTGCACGACAGCTTCCAAACCATGCAAAACTCGCTCCTTGAATATATCGATGAGCTGAAGACCACTACCGCTGCCAATGAACGCATCCAGTCGGACATTGAGTTGGCCCGTAAGATCCAGAAGGGGATGCTTCTTAAGAAGTTTCCGCCCTTCCTGTATGCCATGCTTAACCCTGCCAAGAAGGTGGGGGGTGACCTGTATGACTTCACCTTGAAAGGCGACCAACTCTATTTCGCCATCGGTGATGTCTCGGGCAAAGGCGTCGCTGCTGCAATCGTGATGGCCATCACTAGGGTGATGCTTCGTTTTGTGGTGGGAATGGGTCTGCCCTTGGATGAGACTTTGCACCGTATCAACGACAGCTTCAGCGAGTCCAACGAAATGGGGATGTTCGTGACGCTATTCGTCGCCCGACTTGACATGAAGACGGGCCACATGGACTATTGCAATGCTGGACATAACCCTATCCTTATCGTGCCTCCTGATGCCGAACCGTATTTCCTTCCTTGCAAGGCCAATATTGCACTTGGTATCATGGGGAGTTTCACCTATGAGGCCGAGCAAATCGATTTGAAGCCTGGCACCCGCATCATCGCCTATACCGACGGCGTGACCGAGGCCGAGAAAGCCGACCTGAGCCAATATGGAGAGGAACGCCTGGTGGATTGGGCAAAAGGACTTGTAGAGACGTTTCCTGAAACGTCTACAAGGGAAAAAGACATCGTAGATAGTCTATACGATTCGGTGCAGGCCTTTGTGGAAGACAACCCGCAGAATGACGATTTAACAATAGTCAGTTTGAAGTTATGATTAAAAAACGATTCAACCCGATAACGGACCGAAGCAGCGAGATTGTCGCCTTTCTGATGGCCTCGCCCGATATGCCCCAGGATGAAGACCTGCGCTTCAAGATCGAGCTATCCATCGAAGAGGCCGTAGAGAACGTGGTGCAGTATGCCTATGAAGGCGGTATCGGCTGGCTTGAGGCAGGCACAAGTCTGGATGACAAATCGTTGATTCTCACGATAGAATTAAGGGATGCAGGTGTGCCGTTCAATCCCCTTGACATGGATGACCCCGACATCACGCTTTCGGCTGATGAACGTCCCGTCGGTGGTCTCGGCATCTATATTTGCAAGAGCATGATGGACAGCATCAGCTATCGGTATGAGGACGGGAATAATGTTCTGGTTATGAAGAAGAGGGTTGTGAGTTAGGAGTGTGAAGTGTGGAGTAGGGCTGTCACAATGTGGCAGCCGAATAATAAAGCAATGAAAAACAATAATAATATGAATGTAACGATAAACAAACAAGACGAAAAGACCCTTGTCGTGCTTGACGGACGCATCGACAGCACCAATGCTGACCAGTTCCAACAAGATGTCGCCCCGTTGATGGAAGGTGATAATCCCGACATCGAATTCGATTGCTCGGGCATGACCTATACCTCGTCGCAGGGCCTCCGTGTATTTCTCCTCTTGCAGAAGAGCGTCGTGGCTCGCAATGGCAAGATGGTGCTGCGCGACATGAACCCCCGCGTGAAGGAAGTCTTCGACATCACTGGTTTTTCCAATATCATCACCATCGTCTAAACCAGCGAAGCACCATGAAACTCGACATGCATTGTGAGATGATTCTCAACGAGTATCGCGAGAAGTTGCCTGTCTTCGAGAAGATGAAAGGCGTCGTCCTCGATCTGTTGCGCACCTGCCTCAAAGAAAAAGGCATCCTCGTCTCGGGACTGGAGGCACGGGTCAAGACGGAGCAGAGCCTCGCCGGAAAGCTGGAGCTGAAAGGCTATAAGTACCACACTCTGGAAAATGTGACCGATGTCGTTGGTGCTCGTATCATCACGTATTACAGCGACGAGGTCGACATCATCTCGGCCTTGGCTGAGAAGCTGTTTGATGTCGACTGGGACAACTCCGTCGACAAGCGCAAGATGCTGGAGATTGATCGTTTCGGCTATCTTTCACTGCATTATGTCTGCCGCATCCCCGAGACGCTGTACAAAGACCCCGAAACACCGCAAATCAACCATATCCCCTTCGAGTTGCAGATGCGCAGCACCTTGCAGCATGTGTGGGCCAATATGTACCACGACATCGGCTACAAGAGCGACGTTGAGATTCCTATAGAATACCAACGTAATATGACGCGCCTTGCGGGAATGCTGGAGCTGGCCGACGAGCAGTTCTGCCGTATCCGCAAGGAGATCAACGGTTACCGCCGGACGGTGCAGTCGATGGTGGCCAATGGCAACCTCGACGAGGTGCCGCTCAATGGCGACACGTTCCGTAGCTTCCTCAAGATGAGGCCTTTCAAGCGACTTGCCGAAAAGATTGCCGCCATCAACCAAGGCGAGGTCTACGAGGACAACCTCATGCCATATTACAAAGTGTTGCTGGCCATGAACATGAAGACCATTGGCGACATCGTCAGGATGTGCAACGAATACAGTGAAGGTGCCTATCAGTTGGCGTTGTTGCAGCTGGCGGGCACGGGACTGGACATTGTGACCTATTCGGTGGCGGTCCAAAACCTGTGCATCGTCTTCATCTTGAAGAAAGGCTTTGGTGAGGCCGGATTGGTGAAATTGTTTGATGCGCTTTACGGTCCAAACGAATACCATAAGCAACGCGCCAAACGTATTTACGGTCAGGCCCAAAAAATCAACTTGATCTAAAACACATGAACAATCCCTTAGAAACCAGTTTCTTTGACGAGGCAGTGAAGTTTGCCGTCGAAGCTCATCGGGGTACCGAACGCCGTGGCAAAGGCTACCCATATATCATACATCCCATGGAGGCCGCGGCTATCGTGGCCACGATGACCAACGACCAGGAGATGCTGGCCGCCGCCATCCTGCATGACACGGTGGAGGACACCGACGTCACCATTGAACAGATTCGTGAGCGGTTTGGAGACCGGGTGGCCATGCTCGTACAGAATGAGACCGCGCCATCAGATGAAAACCTGACCTGGCGGGAGAAAAAGACAGCCCAACTCAAGCAGTTGGCCGCTGCGCCTCACGACAGCAAAATTGTGGCTTTGGGCGACAAGTTCTCCAACATGAGCGGCATAGCCTTGGATTATAGGCAGATAGGGGATGAGGTGTGGAAACGCTTTCATGCCCCCAACGGCAAACCCGACGTGGAGTGGTACTATCGCTCCTTGGCAGAGGCCCTGTCCGAGTTGTCAGACACGCTGCCTTACAAAGAATATGTCAAATTGTTGGAAGATGTTTTTGGAAATGTAGAGACGTTTCCTGAAACGTCTCTAAAGGATTAATACATCAAATATTTATTTCTGATGGCCTTGAACGCCTCAAGGTCGTCCTGCCACGAAGCGCGGATTTCGTCTGCGCTTTTTCCGTTTTCTATGTCGCGCTGAAGTTGTTTGTCACCGCTGAGCAGACGGAAATAATCCTTGAAGAAGCCTTTGTCTTTCAGTTGCTGGTAGGCATCGATGACCCATTCCAGATTCAGTTGGTTGGTATTGCGGGCGTAGTCGTGAGCAAACTCCACCAGGTTCTCACCGCGGCAACGCTGGCCTTCCAACAAGGGCTTGGAGGCGCCGCTGGTGCTTTGAGGCGTAAACGTATAGCTGCCGCGCATGTTGGGATGGCCGTAGACTTGGAAAGGAGTCTCCGTGCCGCGTCCCACGCTGACGATGCTGCCCTCAAAGAAACAGAGGGTGGGATAGAGGTACACCGACTCCCAATTGGGCAGGTTGGGCGAGGGCTTCACGGGCAACTCGTAGATGGCCTTGCGGTTGTATTTTTTGATTGGGATTACAGTGAGGTCGCAGGTGACGCCGTTCTTCAGCCAGCCTTCACCGTTCACCATCTTGGCGTATTCTCCTATGGTCATGCCATATACTACTGGCACTTGGTGCATGCCCACAAAGGATTGGTTCTCAGACTTCAACACCGGGCCGTCCACATAGAAGCCATTGGGGTTGGGACGGTCAAGGACAATGACGGGGATGCCGTTCTCGGCGGCGGCTTCCATCATATAGCTCATCGTGGAGATGTAGGTATAGAAACGCACGCCGACGTCTTGCAGGTCAAAGAGGATGACGTCGATGCCTTGCAGCATCTCGGCCGTAGGTTTCTTATTTTTGCCATACAGCGAGACGATAGGCAACCCTGTCTTCTCATCCTTGCCGCTGTTCACCTTGGCACCGGCATCGGCAGTGCCACGGAAACCATGCTCAGGGGTGTAGATTTTCCTGATGTCAACGCCCAGCGAAAGCAAGGTGTCCACCAAATGCGTCTCGCCGACGATGCTGGTCTGGTTGCCGACCACGCCGATGCGCTTGCCTTCAATTAATGAGATGTAGTCGTCCATCTGCATGGCGGCAGAGACGTAATGTGCCTTTTTGATGAGCACCAGGGCAGGCTCGTCGTCGGTCTTGAAGATTTGTGCTTGGCATTGCGACAGGAAAGCGCAAAACAGCAGAGCGATGGCAAAGAATTGTCGTTTCATTCCGGTTTATTTTTTACTTTTGCAAAATTATTGAAAATACAGCAAATGTCGGGCCCAAAATTCATAGCAGACCGAATTTTTTCGCTTTCGATGGAAAATCTTTCCTCAACAGTGATGCGACTGGCCGTCACGAGCGTGGCCTTGGCCATCATCGTGATGCTTATCGCCTGGGCTGTGGTGGTGGGTTTCAAGAACCAGATCCGTGACAAGGTCGTGGGTTTTGTGGCGCCGATACATGTACAGTCGCTCGACAAGAACGAGTCAGTGGAGGAGACGCCGTTCGTTTTGGATTCGCTGCTCATCAGTAGATTGAACGCCGTTGAGGGCATCCAACACTACCAGTTGGTAGCCAACAAGGCGGGCATGATCAAGACCAACGACGAGATCCAAGGCGTGGTGCTGAAAGGCGTAGACCAGAACTATGACTGGTCGTATTTTTCCCAATGCCTTATCGAGGGCCAAACGCCACAATACAAGGCTGGCGAGCGTTCCACAGAAGTCTTGGTTTCAAAGGTGATTGCCGATAAGATGCTGCTCAATGTGGGCGACGACGTGCGTGTGTGGTTTATCGACAAGGACCAGCAGGCACGAGGCCGCAAGTTCACGGTGTCGGGCATCTTTGAGACGGGTCTCTATGAGTTTGACGAGCGTTATGTCTTCGCCGACCTCAACCAAATCCGCAAACTGAACGGCTGGGAGGACAATGAAGCCGGACTTCTGGAAATCGCTTTGGAGCCTGATGCCGACGTCGACCAAGTCAACGACAACTTGTATTTCTCTTTGCCGACGAATTTGGCCTCTTACACCGCCCGCCAAAGCAATCCTCAAATCTTTGACTGGCTGGATTTGCTCGACACCAACGTCTGGCTCATTATGGCATTAATGCTGCTCGTGGCAGGCATCACGGTCATCAGCATGCTGCTAATCATCATCATCGAACGCACTTCGACCATCGGTTTATTGAAAGCCATGGGGGCCAGCAACAAATTCGTCCGAGAGGTGTTTCTGCGCCGCTCGCTGCGTATCCTGCTCATCGGCATGGTGATTGGCAACGTCATCGGGTTGGCATTTTGCTTCGTACAACAACACACGGGCTTTATCAAACTGGATGCCGCCACGTATTATCTCTCAGCGGTGCCTATCGAGTTGCATCTCAGCACCGTGGTTTTCATCAATTTGGGCACCTTCCTGCTTTGGGTGTTGATGCTGCTCATTCCGACCTCCGTCATCAACCGCATCAGCCCCACCAAGTCGATTCGGTTTGAATAAAGACTAAAAAGAAGTGCTTTGAGTAGTTTGCCACTGCAGAATACCTGCTCCTTTCAACCATTTTTCAATGTGCACATAGTTTATCTTGTGGGCGGTGTAAAGGAATAATTTATCTGTTTGGTAGCAAGTATTTTGTGCACATGAATACAAATTTATAAAAAAAAGCGGATTTGTATGATTAATAAAGACCAACAAATCCGCTATTATTATTGTTTGATAATAACTTACATATCAAAATAAAAATCACTTGTGCCGCAAGTCACATAGTATCCACATTTGTTATACCACATTTTTGATTCCGGATCGTAATTTCTATTTTCTTTTACAGTCAATTCTTTACCTACAGGCGCTGAAGTACACTTTGTTCCAGTTATTACTGCATAAAAAGAACCACAATTCCGATATACAGATATATATAAACCACATCCATAATAAGTTTTATTATTTGCAAGACCCTCCCAGTAAACTGGGTCATTCAATTCATTTGCAATCGTTTTTTCTTTTACAACTTGTTTAGGTGTTGAAAATGAGCTAAACACCATTCCCCCAGCCACCAATCCGGTAAGCACGGCCATTGTAATCAATACTTTTTTCATTTTTGTAAGATTTTAAGTTAAACTTTGATTTGAACTGTTGTAAACCACAAAATTATACATAATCTGTTTCATTTCAGAAAATTGCACCTAACTCATTTTACCAATAATAGTGAATTGTTTTCCCGAAAAACCATAACTATAAGTTTGTTTTTTCCTCCTTAAGATACTCTGAACAAGCCTTAAAGAAATCACAATTCAACGCCATACTGATCTCAAAGAGCAACGGCATAGTCACCCACTTTTGGCGATAAATCTTGTAGATGTTTTCGGGAGTGCAATGCACCTGCTTGGCCAGCCATGTGGCGGTGCGGCCTTGGCAAGAGAGTTCTGCTTTAATCAACTTGCCTAAATGAAAATCTTCTGTGAAAATATGCTTTTCTTTGGTCATGGGACTTTTTAGTTGAAGGCTTCTTGGCCTTGCCCTCAAGCAACAAAGAAGGCGTTCCCCATTCGTTTGTTTGCTTATTAACACTGACGGCTCGGCAAAGCCTTTGAACACTAATAAGCACGAATTAGTTCACGCCTAAAACGCGAACTTTTCGCTATCTTATCCTCGTGTTCAAAATTTTGCCGATTTTCAGTGTGAGAACAAGAGCGTAAAGCCCTAAATTATAGTATGTTATTTAACTATCTGCGATTGCTTTTCGTTTATTCGTTAATTATTCGTATTGCCCATTCGGGCAGTTCATTTACATATCTTTTCGCTATGAGGCCGTCAGAGAGACGAATGAGCCATTACTGTTCGGCATTATAAACAGAATTGTCATATTAAGAATCCTCCATCTATTTATGTCTTTCTCTGACATGGCTTTTCGTCTTTTATTGTGCAAAAATAATGATTTTTTGTCATTCCATGCCTAAGAATCAAAATTTGCTTGCAGATGTGATACTTTTCCTTAATTTTGCCGCAAATTCAACATTGTGATGATGAAAGACTTTACCATTGAACCGTTGAAAGGCTACGGTGAAATACCTTTCGGAATGACGCTTGACGAGACGGTCAAGAAACTAGGCATGCCCGACTTTTACGAGGAGCTGAGCGACATGGAAGAGACGGGCAACCGCTCCATCTTTTATGAATATGACGAACTCGAGACCAACATCTATTTCGAGGGTGTGACCAAGTCGGTGGTGGCTTGCTTCGAGACGGAGAACATGGAAGCTACGCTCTATGGCGAGTCTGTGTTCGACCTCACGAAAGAGGAGGTCGTCGACCTGATGAAGAAGCATGGCTTCAAGGAGCTGGAAGAGGAAACCGAGGACGAGGAACTGCGCGTGTCGTTCGAAGACGCCATGATCGATTTCTTCTTTGATGAGGATGAGCTGACCGCCGTGAGCTGGGGCGTGCTCGTTGACGAACAAGGAGACATCATTTGAAAATCCAAGATAAATACGACGCTTTTGTAGCCCATTTCGAGGAACATATGCCCGTGGCTGAGTCGGAGTTGCATTATGAGAACCCGTATCAGCTGCTCGTGGCGGTGATCCTCTCGGCGCAGTGTACCGACAAGCGCGTCAACATGACTACGCCTGCCTTGTTCCAGCGTTTCCCGACGGCACAGGACATGGCCAATGCCTCGGTGGAAGAGATTTACTCCTATATCAAGAGCATCTCTTATCCGAACAACAAGGCCAAGAACCTGTTGGGCATGGCGCAGACCTTGGTGAGCGACTTCAACGGCATCGTTCCCGACAACCTCGAGGACCTACAGAAGCTGCCCGGCGTTGGCCGCAAGACAGCCAACGTGATGATGGCCGTGGCCTTCGACCAGCCTGCCATGCCTGTGGACACGCATGTCTTTCGGGTATCGAACCGCATCGGCTTGACCAAGAACTCGAAGAACGTGCTGCAGACCGAGAAGACCTTGGTGGCGCATCTGCCCAAAGAGGTGATTGCCAAGGCGCACCATTGGCTCATCCTGCACGGACGTTATGTCTGCCTCGCCCGTAAACCGAAATGTGACAAATGCGGGATACCTGAGATTTGTGATTTTTACCAGAAGAAACAATTAAAACAACAGTAATATGGAAGATAATTTTGACGCAACACCCAAGAAAGAAAAAAGAGGCTGTAGGATTTTTGCCATCATAGGCTCCATCCTCCTAGTGGCCGCTGCGGTATTTGTGTTTTTCAAGTTCTTCTATGTCTTCGGCAGTGGCGTGAAGGCAGGGGAACTCAACTTGTTTGTGTACAAAGGCTATGTCTTCAAGACCTACGAAGGCCGCCTCATCCAAGCGGGTTACAACTCCAAAAACACCAATTCCACCATCCAGTCGAACGAGTTCAATTTCTCGGTGACGAGTGAGAGCGTGGCCAAACTGCTGGAGCGCTGCACGGGTAAGATGGTGGAACTGCACTACAAGGAATACCTCGGCAAACTGCCGTGGCGTGGCATGACCAACTATGTGGTCGACAGTGTCTATTCAGTAAGCAATGTGAATGGGACGACGGAGATCCCCGTGGCCATTCCTGCGGAGGTGTTTTAGTTACCCCTCGAAATCTCTAACTTGCCAATCTCCACCTCGTTGTTCTCGGAGACCACCTCAATCCAGGTGTTGTCTTCGCTGAACCACTTGTACTGTGAGCCTATGCGGAAGATGAAGGTCTTCTCGTCTTCGGTAGCGGCGATGGGCAGCACGAAGCCGCCGTTTTTGCCACCAGTACCGCCGAAGGAGACAATCATCGGGAAGGTCTTCTCGGGATGCGGGTTACGCACCTTGATGATGATGTAGTTGGAACGACGCACAGCCACCTCGATCTTGTTGAAATCGAAGCGCTGGGCCTGTCCGGCGGCAAGCAGCATAGGCTCGCTGTTCAATTCGTACATCTTGTTTTGCTCGATGATCTCGCTGATGCGGGCAATCATCTCGGTAGGGTAGGTCTCCAGACCAAGTTCCTCGGCCTTGGTGTAAGCCTCAAGAGCCTTGTCGTAGGTGTTGGTCTTGAAGTGGGCGTCGCCTTCCTTGACAAATTTGTCGTACTGAGCGCGCAGGGCGGCTACACGGTCGTTCTCAGCCTTCGTGGCGATGGCGATCTGTGACATGGCTGTCGGGTCCTCAGGCTTGTAAAGCAAAGCCTTCTGGTATTGCGTGATGGCGTCGAAGTACTTCTCGGCGCTCATGGCTTGGTTGCCTTCGGCCATAGCCTGGTTGTAGTTGGCCTCTAATTCTGCAGCCTTTTGTGCGAGTATGCTGTCGATTTCTTGGATCTTGGCTGTGGCGGCGGCATTGCCCTCGTCGAAGGCCACGACCTCTTGGTATTTCGCTCTGGCCTTGGGATAGTCTTCTTGTGCAAACAAAGCATCGGCTTCATCCATCATGCTCTTGATGGTGGCTTGACGTTCTGCCTCTGCGGCAGCCAAGGCAGCCTGACGTGCGGCTTCTTCCTCGGCAGCGATGCGAGCGGCCTCGGCCTCTGCGGCCAGACGGGCAGCTTCCTGTTCCGCTGCAATTCTTGCGGCCTCTTCTGCGGCCAGACGGGCGGCTTCCTGCTCTGCTGCTATCCTAGCAGCCTCTTGTTCGGCAGCGATACGCGCCGCTTCTGCCTCTGCGGCCAACCTTGCGGCCTCGGCTTCGGCAGCTAGACGTGCCGCTTCCTGTTCCGCCGCGATGCGGGCGGCTTCTTCGGCGTCCTGTTGTGCGATGAGCGGGTTGAGACGACCGATCATGTCGGTAGCGTAAGCGTCGCCAGGCACCACGGCCAAGGCGTTTTGGTATTGTGCTTTGGCTTCCTTGTAGGCCTTGCTCTCGTAGAGTCGGTCAGCGGAGGCAATGATGCCGTTGTATTGGTCGGCAATGCCTTTGGCGGATTGGTATTCGTTGCGTCTATTGTTGGCTTCCACGTCGTTGGGGAAGAGCTCGAGGGCTTGGTTGATCTTGTCAAGGGCGGCCTCGTAGTTCTTACGCAGCCCGAACTGACGGCCTTCTTCCATCAGCTTGTCGAAGCGGGCCACTTTCTCGGTATAGAGTTGTTTCTTCTGTCGGGCCTCAGCCAGTTTCTCCTTGGGCAGCTTGTCGGTGGGGAAGATGCGACTTGCTGTCTCAAACTGCATGATGGCGGCGTCGAAGTTATCCTCGGCCAGCAGGCTCTCGCCTAGGCTCATGGCCGTGTCGAAGGCGTCTTGTTTGTCCTGGCGTTCCTTGAGGATGGCACGGATGGCTTCGGCTTGTCCGGTGACGTATTTGTCGTTAGGGAAGACCTGCAAGGCGCGTTCGTATTCCGCAAGGGCTTCCTCGTACTTCTGTTGGCTGTAGAACTGGTCGCCGGTATCCAGATGGGAGTAGAAAATCTCCTGACGGGCGCCGTCTTCCTGGATCTTCTTGACGGTCTCGTTGAGTTTCTGTCGGGCCGTGGCGTCACCCGATTTCTGCTTCAGCGCCATCTCGTAATACGTCTTCGCACTGATGTAGTCCTTGGCATTGTATTTCTCGTTACCTTTCTTCATCAGCGACTCGTACGACTCGGCATTTTGGGCCACAACGACATTGGCGCTCATTAACAACGATGCACCGAACAATATGGTAAAGAAAATGGATTTTCTCATTTTATTTGTGTATATTTGTTTGTTAACGATGTTCCTTTGTTTTTATTGTTTTCAACACATGAAAACGTCATTGCGGACTTGATCCGCAATCTCCTACGTGCATTAGGGTCGTCTTCGCGTTTAGGAGATGGCGGATGTGCCTCCGCCATGACGACTTAAGGGCTTATTGTATCGCTCCCCGGTAAAGAGTGTCATATCCTACCATCTTTTATAGTAATCGTCCGATCCGACATAGCTGCCAACTCAGGGTTATGCGTGACGATGACGAAGGTCTGTCCCATCTCGTCGCGGAGGCGGAAAAACAGCTTATGCAATTCTTGTGCCGATTTCGAGTCGAGGTTGCCCGAAGGCTCGTCGGCCAGCACCACGGCGGGTTGGTTGATGAGGGCACGGGCCACGGCCACGCGCTGTTGCTCGCCGCCTGAGAGTTGCGAGGGCTTGTGGCCTTTTCTGTCGCTCAGGTTCAGGTAGGCTAGCAGTTTCTCTGCTCTTTCGGAGGCTTCTTTCTTGCCCATGCCGCCGATGTAGGCGGGGATGCAGATGTTCTCGATGGCGGTGAACTCGGGCAGCAGATGGTGGAATTGGAACACAAAGCCGATCTTCTGGTTACGGAAGGCGGCGAGTTGCGTGTCGTTGAGTTTGCCCACCTCGGTGCCATCGATGCCCAGTTGTCCGCGGTCGGCCTTGTCGAGGGTGCCTATGATATGGAGTAGGGTGGACTTGCCCGCGCCCGAGGCCCCGATGATGCTCACGATCTCCTTCTTGTTGATGTGGAGGTCGATGCCCTTGAGCACCTCAAGGCTGCCGTAGGATTTATGTATGCCGGTTGCTTGGATCATACTTTTATTAATTTGGCTGCAAAGGTACGGATTATTCTTTAAACTGCGGTTGCTGGTTTTTGTTGTCCTTTTTGCTTGACCAAAAAGGACCAAAAACCATCGACCAGCCCACACCGACCTAAACGCCTGTTTTTCTTTCGTCCTTTTCTCTTGAAAGAAAAGGACCAAAAGTTCAAGGCCGACATCAACGGCCTGCCGCACTCGGCGGACGCTCCTCCGCCATGTCGGCCGTGGCCCGCGCGTCCAACCCGGACTAGGGTTGGCGTTCCCGCTCTTGGTGGGCTATACAGACGTGCTTGCACGTCATCGCGAGGAACGAAGCAATCCAGAAACCCCGCTTTATCACTATACTCACGCTTTTAGGCGTCATCGCGGACTTGATCCGCGATTTCCTATGCAGAAGGATTCCCTCTGCCATATCATACCGAGCCTTTAGGCGAGTGTATCTATGACTGTGTAGAACCCTTTCTCGACAAAAACCCACATCATTTTTGGTCTATTTCCAACACCATTTTTCATCGATTGGAGTTTTAGGTCTTGGTTCAACACCAAAAACTCTGGATTTCGAAGTTTTAGAGTTGGTTCAACACCGATTTTCACAAAAATAAGCACTTTTTGTCTTGGCGCAACTCACTTTTCTTCGAAAATTGACATTTTTGGAGTTGGTTCAACACCAAAATCGTGAAATTTTAGAATTTTTGTCTTGTTTCAACTCTTTTTTCTCCAAATCGGGAGATTTGGGTGTTGGTTCAACACTTTTAGTGACAAAAGGTGGGGATTTCAACCTCATGGTAAGGCATTTTGATAACTCCATTTTAGGTAAGTATGTTCGCTTCCACATGAACCAAAAGGGTTTTTTATGCCATTTTCAGTTTTTATAGTTATTTTCTTTATTTTTGCCCCTGCCTAACGCCCCAAAAAGGGCAAGGCGTACATATTTATGAAAGACGTTTACTGACGTTTTCCTTTGGCGAACCAAAATTCTCGCAAAATTTTGAATACTCTGTCAAAGTAAAAGCAGCGGTGAACGCCTACGTTGGTATGTTATTGATTCAAATCAAACATATCCAAACGTGGGCTTTCGCGTTGCTCGTATCTTACAGAGTAGGCAATGCGAGAAGCCTTGGTTCGTGGGAACGAGTAACAAGATTCCCACGTTTTTCTTTTTTTAAGGCAACCGTGCTGGGGAGTCGGCGGAACGATAAACGCAGAGCGATGATTAAAGACATAATGGCTCAAAACGAGACGGTACAGCCCAACGACAAGATTATGGCGAAACTCCACGCAGATTTTCCACAATGCTTCAACAAGGAAGGCCAATTTGATATGGAAAAGTTCCAACAATTGGTGCAAACCGAAGTGGATGTGACCCATGAAGGCTATGAATTGAACTTTCTCGGAAAGAATTATGCTAACCTGATTGCCAGTACCGAGACGGAGACCGTCATCCAGCCCGACCTAGAGCACAATGCCAAGCCGGAGAACTGCAACAGCCAGAATGTATATATCAGCGGTGATAATCTGGACGCGCTAAAACACTTGATGAAATCGTATAGCAACAGTATCAAATGCATCTATATTGACCCGCCGTACAATACGGGCAGCGATGGCTTTGTGTATAACGACAAATTCACTTTCACAAAAGAACAGATTCAAACCAAGTTGGGCGTAAGCGAAGAAAAGGCAAAGCGCATTCTTGACCTTGCCCGTCGTGGTTCAGCCTCGCACTCCGCTTGGCTCATGTTTATGGCACCACGTCTCATGCTTGCGAAAGACTTACTGACCGATGACGGTGTGATTTTTATTTCGATTGACGACAATGAACAATCCAATCTAAAGCTGTTGTGTGATAGTATTTTTGGAGAGGAGAATCTGACAGCGCAGTTGGTTTGGGAACAAGGGAAAAAGTCTATGGCTGCTCAAATTGCAATAAACCATGAGTATTGTTTGTGTTATTGCAAAAGTCGTTCGGCAAATATTGAAAGAAAAAAAATTGAAGATAACACAAATTGGTCTACAAAAAAGCTTGGTCTTGAAGCAATCTATTCAGAATATGAAAGATTGAAGGCTGTTTATAAAGAGAATTATTCTGCAATTGAATCGGGTATGATAGCTTTTTATGATTCCTTGAAAGATGATAATCCATCCAAGGCACATAAACATTATAACAAAGTAGATTCTAAAGGATTGTATTTTGCTGGTGATATTTCGCAAGGGACTGGTTCTGGTGGAACATTCGACATAATTCATCCCAAAACACAGTTGCCATGTAAATTGCCTTCAGGCGGTTGGCGGTTTTCAGAAGATAATTTACCAAAGTTATTGGCGGAGGATAGAATAGTATTTGGTGAAGACCATACTACGGTACCGTGTTTAAAACGATACCTTCGAGAAACTGAATATAATGTGTTTGCTAGTGTGTTCTATAAAGATGGTAGAGGCGCTTCAAAGAGACTTGAAAAGTTATTAGGTGCAAAAGTATTTGACAATCCAAAAGATGAAGATATAATTAAGACCTTAATCAAGATATCAACAAGCGATAACGACAAAAAGCAAATTGTTTTAGATTTCTTCTCTGGCTCGGGAACTACGGCATGCTCAGTGATGCAATTAGCTACAGAACAATCTCAAAAATATCAGTTTATTGCCGTACAATTGCCGGAAAATATTGTTGAAAAATATAATAATGCAAATACTGATGAAAAGAAGAAAATAAAAAAAGTCATAGATTTTTTAGATGTGAACAATCATCCTCAAACTCTTGATTATATCGGATTCGAGAGGATTAAACGTGTTGCAGCCAAGATTCGAGAAGAAAATCCACTTTTTACGGGCGACCTCGGTTTCAAGCACTATGCCCTGCAAGATGTGCCACAAAACACTTTGGACCGACTTGAGCTTTTTGATCCCAAAGGAATAATTGGTGAAGAAGATATTTTGGATATATTTGGTAAAGATACCGTTTTAGAAACATGGTGCGTGAAAGACGGCTATGGCTTCGGAGCGACAGTGTCGGAACTTAAATTGGCGAATTACACCGCATACCATTGCGGCAGTCATCTTTACTTCGTTGAAGGCAACGACTTTGACGAAAACGCTATGATTGCCTTGATTGACAAATATCATAGCGATCCAACATTCAACCCACAAAACATTGTGTTGTTTGGCTATAGTTTTTCCTTTACACAAGTAGAGATGCTGAGGAAAAACCTCGCCACCTTGAGTGATAGCACTAAGAATCTGAATATAAACCTTGACATTCGTTACTGATGGAAATCAAATATCAAAGCGGGTTGGAACACCAGCAAAAGGCAGTAGATGCCATCGTCAAGGTTTTCGACGATGTAAGTATTGATAAGCCAGTGCAACTTTATGAGAATCCTAAAGTAGATTTGTCTGATTCAACAATCAAAGACAACGTAAGAACTATACAGGCTGATACACAATACAATGTGGATCCGGAGCTCCGCAAGCCAATTGTTTCACAAGATTGCCTCACGCTTGACATCAAGATGGAAACTGGCACAGGAAAGACCTATGTGTATACGCACACGATATACGAACTGCATAAACGATACGGCATCAATAAATTCATCGTGGCTGTGCCGACATTGGCTATCAAGGAAGGTGCGAAGTCGTTTCTTGGCGATGCAGATGTGAGAAGGCATTTTAGCAACACTTGCGGCTACAATGCTGAAATTGTTTTGTGTACGCTTAAAGCCATGCAAATCAAGAAGGGCAAGCGGTTTTTCCCATCGGTGGTGAGGGCCTTTGTGGATGGTTCGAGCCAGACGACCAACCAAATCTATGTGTTATTGGTCAATATGGCGTTGCTGACCGACAGAAAAGACGGTTTGTTGGGCCGCAACGATTACGATTATGGACCGCAAGGCTTTTACCGTCCGTTGGATGCATTGGAAGCCACCCGTCCGTTTGTCATCATCGACGAGCCGCATCGTTTTTCCCGTGACCAAAAGGCGTATTCCGTTATCATGGAAAACATACATCCTCAATGTGTCATCCGATACGGAGCCACTTTCCCGGAGATTACAGAAGGGAGGGGCAAAAACAAAGTCACAAGGAAAGACTACGATAACTTGCTTTATGACTTGAATTCATGTCAGGCTTTCAACCAGAATTTGATTAAGGGTGTGGCAAAGGAGCATTTTGCGTCGCCAAGTGGTAAAAATGAAAAAATAAAAGTGCTATCCGTTGATGACAAAAACTCAGTCACATTAAGCCATGTAACCGCATTAGAGACGAAATCCCATATACTATATAAAGGCGATTCCTTAGGGTCCATTTCGCTTGACATGGAAGGAATGGCGATCGAAAACATTGGTAAAGACTTTGTGGATTTCAGCAACGGACAAACCAAACGCAAAGGTGAGGAGTTTGATGTCACCTTGTTCGCTGCATCCTATCAAGAAGCCATGATGAAATTGGCTATAGAACGGCATTTTGAAACGGAGAGAAACAACTTTAACCGCTCCCAACGCATCAAAACCTTGGCATTGTTCTTCATCGACGACATTGTCTCGTTCCGTGGCGATAAAGACGGCAATGGCGCATGGTTGCGCGAGGCTTTTGATCGGCTGTTGAAAGAGAGGATTGAATTTGAATTGAAACAGCAAAATTCTGCTGATTATGCCGATTTCTTGAATGAGAGCCTGTTACATCTGCAAGATTGTTCGGCGGGTTACTTTGCCCAAGATAATAGTGACAGTGACGAGGCAGTGGCCCAGGAAGTAGATGACATTTTGCGGAATAAAAAAGGACTGCTGTCGTTTAAAACTGCAGATGGGAAATGGAACATTAGAAGGTTTTTGTTCTCGAAATGGACGTTGAAGGAAGGCTGGGACAATCCAAATGTGTTTACCATCACCAAACTGCGCTCGAGTGGCAGCGAGATTAGCAAGATTCAAGAAGTAGGGCGTGGCTTGCGACTGCCCGTTGATGAGTTCGGCAATCGCATCAGCAACGAGGAGTTTATGCTTAACTATATCGTGGACTTCAAGGAAGCCGACTTTGCAGAAAAATTGGTGGCCGAAATCAATGGTGACGCAACTTCGACTGGCACTGTTTTGGCCATTACCGATGCTGATTTGGAGAGAGTGGCACTATTGCGCAAGACAGATGCAATTAGACTATTTGCTGAAATGTTATTGAAAGGTTTTGTTGATACCAATAAAAACATTATAACTGATAAGATTACGGAGTTTTACGATGAATATCCAGAGTTTAATACTGTAAACAAAACCAAAATTGTCGACCGAAACAAGAAGGCGACCAATATGGTTAAAATACGTCCTGAGCGTTATGATGAGTTGAAAGAATTGTGGAAAAAGATCAATCAGAAATACATCTTATTCTTTGAAAAGCAATTGAACGAAAAGGTTGAGAAAGAGTTTCATTTAGAAAAAGGCGCATTTACTTTTGTAACGGTTGAAAGCAAAAGAGAACAAGTTAAAACCAATGATTATGGAGCTTTTGTCGCAAGTGGTTCAAGTGTTCAATATGAGATGCATGGCAAAGCAATCCCCTATAACGAGTTCCTTAAACGTATCAGCAGGGCAACATCTTTGCCAATTAGGTTGGTGCATCAAAAAGTAATGGAGTATTTCAAGGACAATAAGTCTTATACTGATACTTTAATCAACGAAAGTTCGATGACCAATTTCATTTCGCAGTTCAACGATTGGAAGATTGCTAATATCAAGGGATTGCTGAAATACAAGCAAGCCAATTACAATTCAGTTGAAACTGCCCTTACAGACATCAGTGGCAAATTGAAACCTGAGATTGCGCAAGGATTAATAGGCGTCTCCATGGAAAAGGGAAATCCTTCGTTAAAATATCTCTATGAGGGTATTGTTTTCGATTCCGACTTGGAGAAGAAAAACATAATGGCGGATGTCGATGGCGTCGTTGTCTTTGGAAAGATACCGCGCCGAAGTATTGCCATCCCAACGGTTATCGGCAACTATAGTCCTGATTTCATGTATGTGGTTCAGAGAAAAGACGGAAAAAAGGAATTGAATATAGTTATAGAGACCAAAGGAGTAGAAGGTAAAACCTCTTTGCGTCCTACGGAGCAAGTTAAGATAGATTGCGCCAAGGTCCTTTTCGAACAGCTAAGGTTGGATGGCTATGAGGTAAAGTTCGAGACGCAAATCAACAACAGGAGGGTAAAAGAAATTGTTACTGAATTGTTGAGTGTAGAAACTACCCATTAAACAGATGGCTCATAGTGACGCATCATAAAGTCATAGTCACATAAGCACGCTGCCGTGTATGTTTTCGTTAGTGTGAGATGGCATATTCCATTGCCGCGTAGGAGATTGCGGCTCGGAGGCCGCAATGACGGCAAGAGGCGTGAGTAAAGCCTGCCGAGTGTGGGAACGCCAACGCTTAATCGGGCTGGGCGGGGAGGAATGGCCAAAATACGGGGCAGCGGTTGCTCAAGGGTCGCCTAACCGCTTGACTTTCACGGAGGGGCGCTTGCCGTTTGACTTCGTAGAAGTCACTACCCGAACTGGAAGTCAGGCGGTTAGGCGACCGTGTAGCTGGCCGATGATTTTGGCCTTGACCCTTGGGTCCTTTCCTGTTAAGAGGAAAGGACAAGAAAAACCGCAGCCATAGATGCCCGCCACCGCACCATTCCACATCGGCATGACATGGCTGCTGCGGCACGGCAGAAAAAGAAAATCCACCTAACCTCTTGCGGGTTCCCGGAAAAGTTGTAATTTTGCAATGTCGTTTTGCCATACAGCGTAGGCAATGCAAAACTGTCAGCGTCGATGCTTTTGACAGTGACGATAAACATAAGCCGGAGTTTTTACTTCGGCTTTTGTGTTAGATCAAATGCCGTAAGCAACCAGTTCTTCGTATTCCCGTTGTCTTTTTGAATGGCTACTACAAAGCGGAATTCATTGCTTTCAAATACCTTCTTTTGGCTGTCCGATTTTTTCAGGTTGAAATTGCCATATTGCACAATGATAGGGATAAAATCCTCTATCTGAAATCCAATCCGGTTGATGTCAGCTTCATGCTTGTCAATGATGTGCGACAACCCAAATCCTTTATGTTTCACGGGGTCGGTTACTTTACCCCATACGATGTCAATATCTCCGATGTCATCACGGTGTAGGGAAGCTATACACTCGCCTTGCTGCTGCTGCTTTAGGAACCGAATTGCTTCTTTGGGTTTGCCTTTAAATTGAGTGTAGATAGGGCCAAATGCACCTTGCTGTAATTCATCCATTTTTCTTGTTTTATGTGATTGTGCCGCAAAGATGCAAACCTTGTCAAGACCAATCCGTTGATTAAACGTTTGTAGTCGACTGTAGTCGTTTGTTGTCGTTTGCTGTCGGATATAGTGTTGAAAAAGAGAATGATGCAACAAGCCGTAGCCATAGATGCTCTCGGCTTCGCGTCGGCATGACATGGCTACTGGCTCCCTGCCGCTTAGGAGATCGCGGCTCGCAGGCCGCGATGAGGCCTAGCGGCGTGAGTGAAACCCTCTGAGGCTAGGAACGCCCACGCCAGAGTGGGTTGGGCGGGGAGGCATGGCCAATTGCGGATCAAGTCCGCAAATCTTCGATTCGACGATGCGCAGCGAGTCAATGACGGAGGGGCCGCGGTTGCCCACGGCATTTGAAGTATTGGGCTCAGAGTGGGAACGCCCACCCTTCACCGGGCTGGGTGCGCGGGCCACGGCCGACATGACGGAGGGGCGTCCGCCAAGTGCGTAGGGCCGTTGATGTCGGCCTTGAATTTTTGGTCCTTTTGTTTCAAGACAAAAGGACAATAAAAACCCCAACTCCATACTTTCCAGAGTTAGGGCTTTTATTATGATGTGATCCGGTTGGGATTCGAACCCAAGACCCACAGCTTAGAAGGCTGTTGCTCTATCCAGCTGAGCTACCAGACCATCTTTTTCGGCTGCAAAGATACGGCTTTTTTTCAAAGTGCGGGTCGACTTTTGCAAAAAATTGCAATTCGTCAACTCAATTCCTCAGTCTTGGGGACGTAGGGATGATGCGGACGCTTGGGCCTGACAGGCTTCTCGGGCTTGGGAGCAGGAGCAGCTTGCGGACGCGACTTCTTGACTTGCAGCTCGTTACCCATGAAAACGGTCTCGTCCGTCTCCACAATGGCCTTGTACGCCTCGTCGTCGTTAGGCATCTCCACAAAGCCATAACATTTCGAGCGTCCCGTTTCGTGATCCATGATGACCTTGCAGGATTCCACCGTACCGAATTGCTCGAATAAGGCTCTCAGGTCTTCTGTAGTAGTTTTAAAAGCTAGTTTAGCGACAAAGATCTTCATATAAACAATGATTTGTAGTGCAAAGATATACAATAAATTTGATGCGGTGACAAAAAATTATAAAATTTTTAGAAATGCGTTTTCAAGGGTTCATGCCATAAAAAAAGCGAAGTCGAAACATCGCTCAATGTCGTGGGGGAGGGTGGACTCGAACCACCGAACGGATTCCCGGACAGATTTACAGTCTGTTGCAATTGCCACTATGCGACTCCCCCAAGAATGAAAGAACTTTTTGTCTTCGTTTGACTCTGCAAAAGTACATCTTTTTTCCTTACCCATGCCAAAATACCGCGAAATTTTTCGCAACTTTGCGGCTTCAAACTCACAACAATGAATTACGATTTCGATAAGATCATCAACCGTGCCGACACCAACTGCGTGAAATACGACCTGCGCCGACAGGTGTTCGGCAACCCCGACGTGCTGCCCATGTGGGTGGCCGACATGGACTTTGAGACCCCTGACTTCGTCCGCAAGGCCGTCATCGAACGGGCGGAACATCCTGTTTACGGCTATCACTTCAAGGACAGACCTTATTTCGAGGCTATCGCAGGCTGGCTGAAACGTCGCCATAACTGGGAGGTGCCTACCGAATGGATGTCGTTCACCCCGGGCGTGGTCTGCGGCTTCAACATGGCGGTGCTGGCCTTCACCCAACCCGGCGACGAGGTCATCATCCAGCCACCGGTCTATCCGCCTTTCCATCATGCCGTCTCAAGCCATGGAAGGAAACTGGTGTACAACACTTTGGTCGACAGAGGCGATGGCTACGAAATCAACTTCGACCAACTGGCCGAGCAAGCCAAGACCGCCAAGATGCTGATTCTCTGTAATCCTCACAACCCCGTGGGCCGTTGCTGGACGCGAAACGAGTTGTTGCTTTTGGGCGAGATCTGCTTGAAAAACAAAGTGCTGGTCATCTCCGACGAGATCCACTGCGACTTGGTGTTGCCTGGCTACAAGCACATTCCTTTTGCCACCTTGGGTCATCAGTATGCCATGAACAGCATCACCTTCCATGCGGCTTCAAAGACCTTCAATCTGGCTGGACTGGCCACCTCCACGGCCATCATTCAAAACGAATACCTGCGCAAGACCTATGTGGCCTACGTCGAGGACATGGAGGCGCATCTCGGCAATATCTTCGGCAAGGTCTCCACGCAAGCCGCCATGACCTACGGCGACGAGTGGCTCGGACAGCTGCTTGACTATGTGCAAGGCAACATCGACTATGTCTCCGACTTCTTGACCGACAACCTGCCCAGGGTGAAGTTCCACAAGCCGCAAGCCACCTATATGATGTGGCTCGACTTCAATGGATATGGCTTCTCTGAAGAGGAGCTATGGCAAAAGATGACGCAGGAAGCGCAGCTGGGCTTCAACCGCGGCAAGGACTTCGGCGAGGCGGGCAACGGCTTCTTCCGCATCAACCTAGCGTGTCCGAGGGCAACGGTGGAAGAGGCGATGAAGCGGCTGAAAGCCGTGTTCGGATAAACAAAAAGCCGAGGCGTTGGCCTCGGCTTTTTTCGTTCGCATAATCCTTGGATTATTTAATCTTCTTGTAGCCATAAACGGCGAGGTCGCCCAGTTCTTCCTCGATGCGGAGCAACTGGTTGTACTTGGCCATACGGTCGGAACGGCTCAACGAACCGGTCTTGATCTGGCCGCTGTTGGTGGCCACGGCGATGTCGGCGATGGTGGCGTCCTCAGTCTCGCCCGAGCGGTGGCTCGTGACGGTGGTGTAGCCGTGACGGTGGGCCATCTCGATGGCGTCCAAGGTCTCGCTCAACGAACCGATTTGGTTCACCTTAATTAATATGGAGTTGGCGCAGCCTTTCTCGATACCCTTCGAGAGGAAGTCGACGTTGGTGACGAAGAGGTCGTCGCCGACGAGCTGGCAACGGTCGCCGATGCGGTCGGTAAGCTTCTTCCAGCTGTCCCAATCGTTCTCGTCAAGGCCGTCCTCAATGCTGTCGATGGGGTACTTGTTGATGAGTTCCTCCAGGTAGTCGATCTGCTGGTCGGAGCTGAGGCACTTGCCATTCGGGTCTTTCTTCTTGCCGTCCTTGAGTTGGCTGTAGTCATAGTACCACTTTCTGCCTTTGCGGAAGGCGAACTCCGAAGCGGCGCAGTCCATGGCGATCTTGACGTCCTTGCCAGGTACGTAGCCGGCTTCCTTGATGGCGTCGCAGATGATGGTGAGGGCGTCTTCGGTGTCGTTAAGGGCAGGGGCGAAGCCACCTTCGTCGCCGACGGCGGTGCTGAGACCACGTTTCTTGAGCAGCTTGGCCAAGGCATGGAACACCTCGGCACCCATGCGCAGACCCTCGCGGAAACAAGGAGCGCCCACAGGACGGATCATGAACTCTTGGAAGGCGATGGGGGCGTCGCTGTGCGAACCGCCGTTGATGATGTTCATCATCGGGACAGGCAGCGTGAAGGCGTTGGTGCCACCGATGTAACGGTAGAGCGGGATGTCAAGGTAGTTGGCAGCAGCCTTTGCAACGGCCAAGGAGACGCCGAGGATGGCGTTGGCGCCGAGCTTCGACTTGGTCTTGGTGCCGTCCAAGGCGAGCATCTTGTGGTCGATGGCGCGCTGGTCGAGAGCCGACATGCCGACAATCTTCGGGGCAATGATCTTGTTGACGTTTTCGACAGCTTTCAGGGTACCCTTGCCGCCGTAACGCTTCTTGTCGCCGTCACGCAGCTCCAGGGCTTCGTGCTCGCCAGTCGAAGCACCCGAAGGCACCGAGGCGCGACCCATAATGCCACATTCCAATGTCACATCCACTTCAACCGTGGGGTTTCCGCGAGAATCCAGGATTTCGCGGGCAATGATCTTTTCAATTAACATGATATTTAAGGATTTAAAGATTTAAAAATTCTAGTTTTTTAATGATACAACAAACTATGAACGGCATCATGAATCCATACAATTCTTTCTCCGTCATCCATAGTGTAAATTTTATACGCAAAATGAAAGTCCTCGCAAATGAATTCTTGATAATCTTTTGAAATCCAATCTTGATTCAAACGGGCTATGGGATAAATCTCAGCATAGGTTCCAAGTGACTCCATGGCATCATACAATCTATCAATCTTTTTGAGGACCGTTGCCTCATCGAGGGTGATATGGTGTTCCATAGCCGCCTCATAAAAAGATTCAATCTGAAGATGCACATTTTTGTCGATAAAGACCTTCATGACTCTGGATGGTAATGTTGGTGTACTTTTTTCAACAATAGTCTTTTGGACTCCTCCAAAGAATAACATTTGTCTTTCAACTCCTTTCGACTCAAAGTGTTATCCTGCTCTGTAATTGTAGCAGTTTCTTTTTCATTTAGTTCGTAACTCATAGTGCATTAAAATTACTCTGCAAAAATAACACTTTTTTTGAATAAGTACTCAAAATAGTAATCCCATTTCTTCGGCTTCGTGTTTCACTCCAATCATGGCCTCGAGGTCTGCCTCGTTGATGATGGGAATGCCCAAGAATTCGGCTTTTTTGCGTTTCTCGGGACCCATCTTGTCGCCCGCCAGGACGTAATCGGTCTTGGAGGAGATGCTGCCGACGTTCTTGCCGCCGTATGCCTCGATGGTTTCCTTGATGCCGTCGCGTGAGTAATGTGCAAACACACCGCTGACCACAAACGACTTACCCGCCAAGACTTGTTCCTTGTCGGAGGCGGCTTGCTCCGCCATGGCAAACTGCAAGCCATGCTGTTTCAGGCGGTTGACGATGTCAATATTGCGCTCGTCGTCAAAGTAGTTTCTGACGGATAAAGCAATCTTCTCGCCGATTTCGTTGATCTCGGTCATCTCCTCGACGCTGGCTCCGATGATGTGGTCGATGTCGTGCAAGGCCTTGGCCAAGACCTTGGCCACCGACTCGCCCACAAACTTGATGCCCAAGGCAAACAACACCCGCTCAAATGGCACTGACTTCGACTTCTCCAAGGCATCCAAGATATTTTGTGCGGTCTTCTCCTTGAAGCTGACCTTGCGTGTGGCAATCGGCAGCAGGCTGAACTCGTCCTCAATAGTGATGACTTTCTCCAGGCCAAAGAGCTTGTCGTAGGTGAGGTCGTACAAGTCCGCCACATTGCGCACAAGACCTTCTTCATAAAGCAACTCCACCTTGCCCTCGCCGAGGCTCTCGATGTTCATGGCCTTGCGCCCGATGAAATGCTCGATGCGACCGCGGATCTGTGGAGAGCAACCAGAGCTGTTGGGACAATACCATGCCGCTTCGCCTTCGTTCTGCACCAAAGCGCTGCCGCAAATCGGGCAGGTCTTGACAAATTCTACTGGCTTCGCGACCTCTTGACGCTTGTCAAGGTTGACGCCGATGATTTTCGGGATGATCTCGCCGCCTTTCACCACGGTGACCGTGTCGCCATAGTGCAAATCGAACTGGCGGATGAAGTCCTCGTTATTTAAGGTGGCACGCTTTACGGTCGTTCCTGCCAACTGCACAGGTGCCAAGTTCGCCACAGGGGTGATGGTGCCGTGTCGTCCCACTTGGAAGTCGACGCTTTGCAACTCGGTTTCCACTTCCTCTGCTTTAAATTTGTAGGCGATGGCCCATTTCGGCGACTTGGCCGTGTAGCCCAAGGCCTGCTGCTGTGCGTAGCTGTTCACTTTCAGCACGATGCCATCGATGGCGAAAGGCAACTCGTGGCGTTTCACATCCCAATAGTCGATGAACTCGAAGATCTCATCGATAGTCTTGCACAATGCCATGAAGTTGGAGATGTTGAAACCCCATTTGCGGGCGGCTTGCAGGCTTTGGTAATGGGTCTGGTAACGGCTCTCGAGGCCGTCCATCATCATATAATAGCAGTAGTTGTCGAGTCGACGACGCGCCACTTCCTTGCTGTCTTGTAGTTTCAAAGTTCCAGCCGCCGCATTGCGTGGGTTGGCGAAGAGGTCGTCGCCAGCCTCGGCACGTGCCTCGTTCAAGCGGTTGAAGCTCGCGAAGGGCATCACAATCTCACCGCGCATCTCGAAGAACTCGGGGTAGTCGCCATGCAGCTTCAGCGGCACGGTGCGGATGGTCTTCACGTTGGTGGTCACATCGTCGCCTTGGGTGCCGTCGCCACGGGTCACGGCACGGACGAGCACGCCGTTTTCATATTGCAGGCTGATGCTCAAGCCGTCGAACTTCAGCTCACAGCAAAACTCCACTTCTTCATCAATCGTTTTCTTGATGCGGCTGATGAAGTCGGCAATCTCTTCACGGCTGTAGCTGTTGGCCAGCGACAGCATGGGATAGCGGTGCTTGACGCTTTGGAACTCCTTGGTGATGCCACCGCCAACGCGTTGGGTAGGCGAGGCAGGTGAGAGGAACTCGGGGAATTCCTTCTCCAGCCGCGCCAACTCCTCGAGTTTCATGTCGAACTCATAGTCGCTGATGGTGGGTTTGGCAAGAATGTAATAGTTGTAGTTATGCTGTTCCAGCTCCTCGCTGAGTGCCGCTATGCGCTGACGGGCTTCCTCTTTGGTCATAGTTGGATGTATTTCAACGGATTGACATTAAGCGCCCAAAGCAAAAGAGCGACTGCAACAATCGAAATAATTATGCCAATCAATGTCATCAAAGCGCCTTTGGGGTTGCGCCTGACACAGAGGATGATAAGGATGCTGAGGACGATGAATGCGCTCTCATACCACACACAGATGCCCAATCCCAGCATAAGACCAGCTATTAGGAACGAGGTGCGGTGTACGTTTTCGTTGAGGTTGTTTTGTCTCAACACCTCCTGGCGCAGCACCACATTGGCGCCGTAAAGCAGCAGTGGCAGACCCAAGAAAGCACTGGCGTTCTCAATGATGCCGAACGAAGGCATGATGATGCTGAAAGCAGGGATGAGCGCCAAGAGCCAGGCGTTCTGCTTGTTGGAGGTCAGGTCACAGATGCGATAGACCATCGAGACGGTGAACAACGACACCGTGGCATACAAGGCTCGGCTGAGCAGCATGAGTCTTTGACCAGATGAATCATCGATGCCAAGGATGGATTTCATCTTTTCGAGGAATCCGATGAATAAGGTGGTATGTTGCACCTCTCGGTTGGAGCCAAAGCCGGGGACAAAAATGACCACTATGATGCGTACGGCTATAGCAATCAGCATCAGAGACGTAAACGGATGGTCTTCCTTGAATTGTTTGAGTTTTTCCAGCATGGGAATCAGTTTAAAGCGCAAAGGTACGAAAGTTTTGTAATTTTACAGCGTTTTAAAGCGGAAAATCTGGCCTAAAATCTTACCACTCCTATGCCCAATAAATCCTGCATCCGCCCCATGATGGTCTTGGGCCGCATTGCTTTCAGCTTCTATGTTGAATCATTCATCGAAAACCGAAAGGCGAAGTGTCGGGTTGACCGGCGCTTCGCTTTTCGCGTTATGCCAGGCGGCTTTCAAGCCGTACCCAACGGATTCCACACCTTTAATTCCCATGGCATGCGCGTGGATTACGCCAGCAAAAAACGCGTCGCCCGAGCCTGTCACATTGACGGCCTCCACTTCGATGGCAGGGAAATGACGGAATTCCTTTTTGGAGCCATAGCAAACGCCATCTTCACCCATAGTAAGATAGACTTCTTCGATGCCTTTGGCGCATAAGAGCTTGATGGCTTCTTCATGGTCTTGGGTGCCCGTCATGGACTGCGCCTCAGCCAAGTTACACTTCAAGGCAAAGACAGATTTCTTCCACGACTGTTTTAGGGCTTCCGTAAGGAGCAAGGCGCGGTTAGGCGACACTGTATCAATGTAAAGCGGCGCTAGGCAATGGTCGATAAGGAAGGTGAGGGCCTCAACGCTGAGAAGGGTGTCGGCAACTACCATGTCGGAACGGTTGATGGCGTCGATTCTGTCACGGAGCCAATCCAAATCCAGGCAGCTATTGAGTGCGATGTCGGAAACGGCCGACTGCATATTGCCCGCCTCGTCGTTGAAGCTAAGGAAAATGGGGCTTTTGGCATTTTCGTATTGCGAGGAAAGCGACAGGTCAATGCCCAATTTCGCACATTCCTCCATCATTCTCCGGGCAAAGTCGTCGTCGCCAAACACGCTGGCCAGCTGCACCTCATGACCCAATAGGCACAGGTTATGCGCAATGTTGCGGGCCACACCGCCATGATGGAAGGCGATGCTGCTGGGGGTACAGCCGCTTTGTTGTATTTCGTTGGACACATTCAATGTGTCTCTACAACATTTTACGGCAATGTCAATGTTGGATTCTCCTATAACAGTGATTTTCATGACCTCCAAAAGTTGCACAAAAATAAGAAAGTTTGCACAATGTTTGGATTTCTCGTTTTGTTTTTGTTATTTCGTGGCTTCAAATCAATGTGTTATGGCACAAAACAAGAAACGGAAGCGTCGCAGCTATCAGTATCATGCGATCACCTTCAAGCTGTCGAAGGGCCAATACCGCTCGCTGCGCAACTACTGCAAGGCGCGCAAGACCACGCCCATCAAGTTGATCAAGAAGAACATAGAGCGCTTCATCACGGCCTACGAATATGAGGTGCCGCAAGAATTGTATCTCACCGAAAACCAATTGGATCTCTTCGACCAGACCATCTTATAACGACGCGTCGAATGCGTCCGCATTGCATGCGTCAAATTGTTTTTGTCATTTCTGATTAAACGGGATCCTGTTTTGTATCGACCTCCCCAAGGTCACCTCATCCACATATTCCAAGGCGTCGCCCACAGCGATACCTTTTGAAATCACCGAAATCTTACCTTGAAAATCATTCAGTTGCCTGAAAATGTAAAAGTTGGTCGTGTCGCCCTCGATGGTGGCAGGCAAGGCCAGGATGATTTCCTTGATGTCTTCTTTTTGGGTGCGTTGCACCAACTGTGAGATCTTCAAATCGTTAGGCCCGATGCCTTCGATGGGGCTGATGACGCCGCCTAGGACATGGTAGAGACCATTGTACGACGCTGTGCGTTCGATAGCCAGCACGTCGCGCATATCAGCCACCACGCAGAGCGTGTTCTCGTCGCGGCGTGGGTTGCCGCAGATGGAGCACACCTTGGTGTCGCTGATGTTGTAGCACCGCTCGCACAGCATGATGTTATGCTTCATCTTCAACAAAGCATCAGCGAGTTGTTCGGTCTCAAGCGTGTCCTCGTTGAGAAGATGCAAGGCCAGCCTCAGAGCCGTCTTCTTGCCGATGCCCGGCAACTTCGACAGTGCCTCCACAGCGTTTTCCAATAATATAGATGAGTATTCTGCCATACAATAATCGCTGCAAAATTAATTTATTTCCTTAAATTTGCACCGTCAAAACCGAAGAAATCATGAAAAGATATTGCTTACTTCTTGCTGCGTTGATTTTTGCAGTGGCCGCCGTGGCCCAGGACTTCAACAAAACCGACAGGAAAGGCCGTCGCCAAGGTACTTGGCGCGATTATTATGCCAACGGACAAATGCGCTACGAAGGCAAGTTCAAGAACGACAAGTGCAAAGGCACCTTCCGTTACTATGACGAACAAGGCAAGCTGAAGGCCACCAACGAGTTCGACAAGTCGGGCGAGAAGGCCTTGAACAAGACCTATGCGCCCAACGGAAGGGTTGTCGCCACGGGGTATTATCAGAACCAGAAGAAAGAAGGGGAGTGGAAGTATTTCGATGCCAGTTCGGGACAGCTCCTGATGGTGGAGGACAACAAAGACGGCAAGGTGGATGGCTGGTCAAGGCTTTACAATCCGAATAATGGCAAACTTGCCGAAGAGACGCAATTCGTCAATGGCAAGCCCCAAGGCCAGTGCAAGAAATACTCTGACACAGGCGTGCTGATTTTGGAGTGCCAATACCGACACGGCTTGCTAGACGGCCCTGCCAAGACTTATTATAATAGTGGTGCCCTAAAGGAAGAGGGACAATACACGAAGGGAGAGAAAACCGGCGTCTGGAAGACCTATAACGAAGACGGCGACGTCATCTTGGAAGACTCCTACGGCGAGCAGGAGATTCGTTAATTACACCGTTTCAGGTAGTCCTCAAGGTTGGGACGCCCATACTTATCCGCCAGCTTGTAGTACTCGCAGGCCTTGTCCTCGTCATTCTGAATGTAATACACCCTGCCTATATTGAAATAGGCATCGGCATAGTCGGGCTTCAGCTCCACGGCTTTCTCGAAATCGGCAATGGCTTCGTCAAACTTTTGGGCATTGACCCTGGCGCAGCCGCGATAGTAATAGGCCTCGTAGTTGTGTTTGTCGTATTTGATGGCTTTCGTCAGCGTCTCTTCCGCTTCCTTAAATTGGCTGTATCGCAGCAATAGCTTAGAGCCTTCTTCAGTGTACACGCGTGATTTGGATGGGTTTTCGCAGCTCGTCAGTGCGAAAAGGGCAACAAGGGCAAACAAAAAAGTCAGTTTCTTCATCTTTAAAATTTTTGCAAAGATAGTAAACTTAGCTGTGTATGGCAACAATTCCTTTCACGGTCTCGATGATTTCCTTGAGCTTGGCCTCACTCTTGGCCTCGCAGAGAAAACGGAGGTAAGGCTCGGTGTTGGAAGGCCTGATATTGAGCCACCAGTCGGGATAGTCGAGGCGGTAGCCGTCGAAGTCGAGGAAACGCTCAGGTTTCTCCATGCCCATGAAGTGCTCCTTGACGGCATCCATGGCTTCTTGCTTGCGCTCGATCTTGAAGTTGATCTCGCCTGAGTTGGAGTACGGACTGATTTCGTCGATGATCTGGCTCATGGTCTTGCCTTCTTTCTTGCGTTCGGCCAAGAGGCGCAACACGATGGAGGCCGCCAGCAGGGCGGAGTCGGAGTAATAGAAGTCGCGGAAGTAATAGTGTCCGGCGAGTTCGCCGCCATAGCAGCCGTCCAGCTCGCGGAGCTTCAAGGCGGCATAGGCACGACCCACACGCCAGGTCTCCACCTTGGCTTGGTACTTGTCGAGGTATTCCTGTATGGCACGCGAGCTGCGGATGTCCTGCAAGACGATGCCTTTTTGCTTCTGCTCGCCGATGAAGTAGTCGCCCAAGAAGGCGATAATGAGGTCGGGGCTGATGAAGCGTCCCTTCTCATCGATGAAGGTGATACGGTCGGCGTCGCCGTCGAAGAGCAGGCCGATGTCGCATTTCTCTTGCTTCACCAAGGCCTTGATTTGTTCCTGGGCGTTGGCTTCAAGCGGGTTGGGCTCGTGGTTGGGGAAGTTGCCATCCAGGGTATCGTTGATGTAATGCGCCTTGCCGATGAGTTCATGGACAAAGATTGACGACATGCCGTTGCTGCAGTCCACAGCGATGTTAAGGTTGTCGTGAGGACCGACAAAGCGTTGCTGGAAAGCCATATACTCGGCATAGACGTTCCTCTCCCTGATTTGGCCTTTCTTGGCGCATGGCGTCAAGGCTTTGTCGCTGGCCACCAAGGCCTCCAGACGGTTCAAACCAGTGTCGTAGCCCACGGGAAGGGCGTTCTTGGCCGAGATCTTCAGGCCGTTGTGATGCTTGGGGTTATGCGAGGCCGTGATTTGCACGGAAGCGCCATAGCCATATTTCGCTGTCGCCCAATACACCAACGGCGTGGTGGAGAGGCCGATGAAGTCGACGTCTTTGCCACGGTCGGTGAGGCCACGGGTGAGGGCGTCATACAGGGTGGGTGAGGAGAGGCGCATGTCGCGTCCCACGAGGTAGGTGTCGGTGTCGAGCACATCGGGCAGGAAGTAACCGATGCGGTAGGCGATGTCTTCGTTGAGGTCGGGACCCCATTCGCCACGGATGTCGTATGCTTTGAAAGCTTTCATATCAGTTGTTAGTTGTTCAGTTGTTCAGTTGTTTAGTTAAGACAGGTTGCTGAGCTTGTCGAAGCACCGTTTGTTGTCGGTCGGCCCTTCGACGGGCTCAGGGACCTTGGATTTTATTTCATTATCCCCCTTTGATTTAATGCCTGTTGGTATCGGGCGGCGTTGCGGTTGTGTTCGCTGAGGGTCTTGGCAAAGTTATGGTAGCCGCTGAAGTCCTCTTTGGCGCAGAAGTAGAAATAGTGGTGGTCCTCGGCGTTGAGCACGGCCTTGACTGCGGCGATGGACGGGATGCAGATGGGGCCGGGCGGCAGGCCAGGATATTTATAGGTGTTGTATGGGGATTCGATTTCCTTGTGGCGGTCGAGCACACGTCGGATGCTATAGTCGTCCCAGGCGAAGATAAGGGTGGGGTCAGCTTGCAGCAGCCAGTTGCTCTTCAGACGGTTGAGGTAGACGCCCGCCACGCGCGGCATCTCGTCGGTCATGTTGGTTTCCTTGTTGACGATGGAGGCCAGCGTGCTGACTTGTATGGGCGTCAGGCCTTTGGCTTGGGCTTGTTGCTTGCGTTCTTCGGTCCAGAACTTGTTGTATTCTTGGAACATACGCACCACGAAGCCCTCAGCGTCGGTGTTCCAGTAGAATTCGTAGGTGTCAGGCAGGAAGAGGGCAGGGATGGTGTATTTGTTGAAGCCCAGTTGGTTGATATATTCCTGGTTGTGCAGCATGTTGGCGATGGAGGCGGAGTCGGCCTCGATTTGGATGGCGATGCGACTTGCCAGTTGGTCCACGTCACGGATGTTGTTGAACTTCACCTTCACGGGTGTCTGCAGGCCCCCACGCAGCATGTTGACCAGCTGGTTGTTGCTGATGCCGTCTTTCACCATATAATGGCCGGGGTGGACGTTGGCGGGCAGTTCTTTCTTTTGCGCCACCCAGTTGAAGCTCTTCTCATTGACAATGCACTGCGCCTCTGACAGAATGGCTTTCAGCTGATCGTAGTCCGAGCCTGTAGGGACGAAAAGTTCAACAGAATTGCCGTCGGCGGTGTGTACGTTAGGCGACATCACCGTTTTGTAGAGCCAGTAGCCGAACGCCAAGGCGAAAATGAGCAGGATGCCCAGCACCAGGAGCACCACCAGTCCCACGCGTTTGCCGCTTTTCTTTTTGCCGCTTTTGCGGGATTTTTTTTCATCAGGAAGTTGGGTTTCTATTTTGACCATAAAACTATTCTTTTACCATTTGATACTCCAAAACATCTAAAAAACCTTCCATCGTCTTTAGCCAGTCCTTCCTTCTCCCGCAAAGCACGAAGCCTTGCCCGACAAACAGTTGCTGGCTCTCGGTGTTGGTCTCGTCAATGGAACAATACACTTGATGCAACAGCAAGTCTTTGAAGAGATACTCGACACATATGGCCAAGGCAGCCTTGGCATAACCCTGCTGGCGATGGGCCTTGTCGATGAGGATGCCCAAGCCGGCGCGGCTGTTGACGGCGTCATAATCGTAGATATCGATGCAGCCGATGGTCTGCCCGCTTTCTGTGAGTTCGATCATCAGGCGGAGCTGTTTCTGCGCCGAGATGTCGTTGTTGCCCAGTAAGAACTGCTCAATCTGGAAGCGGGAATAGGGCGTATGCGTGCCACTCACCCGCCAGATGTCGCGGTCGTTCTCCCAAAGGAAGATCTGTTCGGCGTCCTCAGGCTCGGCACAACGCAGTGTGATGATGTCATTTTTGATGAACATGGTGTCCGTTCATTGAAATTTCTTGTCTTTCAGGCGGACTGGCACGTAATTTGATAACCTTAATCCGCTTAATTTTTCGACAAAATTACACTTTTTGGCGCAATAAAGGTTGAAAAAACGCATTAATGAGACTATAAACGAAAAAAGAAACCATAAAAACAGAATAAGATGAGAAAAGTGAGTTTGATGTTGATGCTCGCCGGACTGATGATGGCGGCATCGTGTGGGAACCAGAACCCAACGACGGAAGAGAACCAGAACGAACAACAGCAGCCTGTCACTCAAATTGAGCAGGTGCAGCAGCCCCAAGTGCAACGTGTGGCCTTCGTGCCTACCACCAATACCCCCGACTTCGTGGATGCCGCCGAACGCAGTGTCGACGCCGTGGTGCATATCATGACCAAGGTAGTGAAACAGAGCAATACCTACGAGGACTTCTTCGGTGCCTTGCTCGGGCAGATCTACGGCTATCCCGGCCAGACACGCAACAACACCATGGTGGCCTACGGCTCCGGCGTGGTGCTGACACCCGACGGCTACATCGTCACCAACAACCACGTTGTGGATGGTGCCGACGAGGTGGAGGTCACCTTTAATAATAAGGTGAAGAAAACCGCTACCATCATCGGTACCGACCCGACTACCGACTTGGCCCTTATCAAGGTGGACGCCTCCGATTTGGAATACCTCACCTTTGGCGACTCCGACAACGTGCGCATCGGCGAATGGGTGCTGGCCGTGGGTAACCCCTTCAAGCTGAACTCTACGGTCACGGCGGGCATCGTAAGTGCCAAGGCGCGTAACCTCAGCATCTTAGGCGAAGGCACCGAAGTGGAATCCTTCATCCAGACGGATGCTGCCATCAACCCAGGTAACAGTGGTGGCGCCTTGGTGAACACTAAGGGAGAATTGATCGGTATCAACGCTGCCATCGCCTCGCATACAGGCTCCTACGAAGGCTATTCCTTCGCCATTCCGTCCAATATCGTTCGCAAGGTCGTCGACGACTTGCTGCTCTACGGCACCACCCAACGTGGCTATCTCGGCGTACAGATTGCCGAGCTGACCCAAGAGTTGGCTGAGAAGGAGGGACTGGAGAACATCGAAGGTGTGTATGTCGCGCAAGTCACCAAAGGTGGTGCCGCCGAATTGGCAGGCATGAAGGACGGCGACGTGATTACCACCATCAACGGCAAAAAGGTGAACTCGACGACGCAGCTGAAAGAAAGCATCGGACAGTATCGTCCCGGCGACAAAGTAGATGTAGAAGTGAACCGTAACGGGAACCATCAACATTACGAGCTGACCCTGCTCAACGAGGCAGGCAACATTGACGTGATCAAGAAAGGTGACGCCTTCTACAACGCCGAGTTCGGACTGATGTTGCAACCCATCAACCAGAACGACATGAGCCGACTCAAAATCAAGAATGGCCTGAAGATCGTGGAGATCCGTCAAGGGCGCTTCATGAACTCGGGCGTTCCTGTCGATTTCGTCATCACCAAGGTGAATGGTGTTGCTGTCAACGACAAGACCGAATTGGAGAACGCGTTAAAGAACAAACGCTCGCGTAACACCACCATCGAAGGCGTTTATCCTAATGGCATGATGGGGTCATTCTATTATTAATTTGTAGTTTGACTCACATTTTTACTGAGAATCAGAGTTTTCGGTACGATTTTTGTAGTTTTTAACTTTTGGATTTGGGAGATTTTGGCCTCGTGCCGTTTTTCCCAAAGCCAGAGATTATGCGAAAAAAACCACAGGAGGAGAGAGGTATGAAGCGTATGAAACTGACATTAACCTAATGTAAAACAATAAAAAGATTTGAGAAAATGAGACAACTGAAAATTTCGAAACAGATTACCGACCGCAATGCGGGTACCTTGGATAAGTACCTGGCCGACATTGCGAAGGAGAGCCTGTTGACCACCGACGAGGAGGTGGCACTGGCTCAGAGGATTAAAGCCGGCGACCAGGCTGCGTTGGACAAGCTCGTGAGGGCCAACCTGCGTTTCGTGGTCTCCGTGGCCAAGCAGTACCAGAACCAAGGCCTCAGCCTGCAAGACCTTATCAACGAGGGCAACCTCGGCTTGGTGAAGGCAGCACAACGCTTCGACGAGACCCGAGGCTTCAAGTTCATCTCGTACGCCGTCTGGTGGATTCGTCAGAGCATCCTCCAAGCCGTTGCCGAGCAGTCGCGCATCATCCGTCTGCCCATGAATCAAGTGGGTTCCTTGGCGAAGGTGAAGAAGGCCATCTCGCTGCTGGAGCAGAAGTTGGAACGTCGTCCTACCATCAAGGAGATCGCCGAAGCAGTCGGTCTGCCCGAGGACAAGGTTGACCAGCTGCTGGTCCTCAACTCACGTGCTGTGTCGACCGACGCGCCTCTGGACGACGAAGACGACGCCAACTTCCTGGATGTCTTTGTCGCCGAAGACGAAGTGCAAACTGATTCGGCGGTGGAGCAGGAGTCGACCAGCAAGGCCATCCGCAAGTCGCTTGACATGCTCAACGAGAAGGAACGCACCATCATCTGCATGTACTTCGGCTTGGGCACTTCAAGGGAATACTCCTTGGAGGAGATTGCCATGAAGCTTGACATTTCGCGTGAGCGCACACGTCAGATCCGCGACCGCGCCTTAAAGCGTCTGAAGAGCGAGCCTAACTCGCCGCTATACCAAATGTATATGAATCAATGAAAAAAAAGGCTCTGTGGAGCCTTTTTTTCATATTTTTGCGTCACATATCTAAAACAACCTAATATGAAATACGAACTAATCAAATTGCCCTATGAGGCAAATGCTTTGGAGCCCGTCATCAGCAAGGAGACGATAGGCTTCCACCACGGCAAGCACTTAAACGCCTATGTCAACAACCTGAACGCTGCCATCGAAGGCACGAAATACGAAAAGATGCCCCTTGAGGAAATTGTCAAGACCGCCGACGGTGGCGTGTTCAACAACGCTGGCCAGATTCTGAACCACAACCTGTATTTCACGCAATTCCGTGCCCCGAAAGCCGACAACAAGCCCACAGGCGTGATCGCCCAATGGATTGACGAACAATTCGGCTCATTCGATGCTTTTAAGGAAGAGTTTATGAAGAAAGGCACCACCCTGTTCGGCTCAGGCTGGGTTTGGCTCTCCGTCGACAAAGACGGCAAGCTTGTCATCACGCAGGAGACCAACGCCGGAAACCCCGTGCAGCGCGGCCTAAGACCCTTGCTGACTTTCGATGTGTGGGAGCATGCCTATTACATCGACTACCAAAACCGTCGCCCCGACCATCTGAACGCCCTCTGGCAGATCATCGACTGGGACGTGGTGAACGAGAGACTGTAATAAAAAAATGCGGCAAGGAGAACCTCGCCGCATTTTTTATTTAGCTTTCGTGATCCGGTGGATGCTCCTGCTATTGCCATAATCCAGTTGCAGCAGGTAGCTTCCCGTGCTTAAGTCGCGCAAATCAAGGTCGACGTTAGCATCCGACACGCCTTGGACTTTCACCACACGGCCGTTGAGGTCATAAACAACGACCTTCTTGATGACCTTCTCCGCCTTGATGCTCACCGTTGAAGTGACCGGATTGGGGAAGATTTGGCTGATGATTGCGTTTTCCTCCACGCTGTCGTCGAAACTAAATACCGCAACGTAGGTCTCTGAAGTCGTCACCGGGAAGCTGTAGTTGGCCTCGGTGGAAACCAGATCTTCGCCCTTGAACCATCCCATAAATTCGTAGTTTGCGTTGGCGGTAGCCACCAAAGTGCAAGTGGTGCCGTATACGTATTCACCTGCACCAGTCACAGTGCCGCCGTCTTCAGGCTCGGCCATAGCGCTAATCGTGTAGCTGTTGATGGTGAAGTGTGCGACATAGGTAGCCGATTCGCTCACGGTGAAACTAAACTCAGTCTCGGTCGTCACCTCTTCGCCGTCCTTGGTCCAGTTGACGAAGGTGTAGCCTGTGTTAGCCGTTGCCGTCAAAGTGCACAGATCGCCGAAGTTGTATCCATTGCTGCCTGTGACGACGCCGCCTTCTGCTGGATCGGCAACAACGGTGATGATGTAGCCTTGTGAAGTGAAATGAGCCACAAGAGCGCAGTCGCCTTCAACGGTGAAGGTATATTCGGCTTGCGACGACACTTGAGCTCCGTTTTCGGTCCAATTAATAAAGGTGTAGCCTTCGTTGGCGGTGGCCGTCAAAATGCAGCTTTCGCCATAGTTATATTCGCCTGTGCCGCTCACCGTGCCGCCTTCGGCAGGATTGCATGTAGCAGTGACGTTGTAAGTGTTGATGGTGAAGTTAGCCATCAAGTCGCGGTTGTCAGTCACTGTAAATGTGTAGTTGGCATCGGTTGACACCACACTGCCGTCCTCCGTCCAGTTAGCGAAGGTGTAGCCTGTATTGGCTGTGGCCGTCACAGTGCAAGATTCACCGTGGTTGTATTCTCCAGCACCACTCGCCGTGCCGCCTTCGGCAGGATTGCAGGTAGCAGTGACGTTGTAGGTGTTGATAGTGAAGTTAGCCACAAAGTCGCGGTTGCCGGTCACCGTAAAGGTGTAGTTGGCATCGGTTGACACCACGCTGCCGTTCTCCGTCCAGTTGGCGAAGGTGTAGCCCGTGTTGGCAGTGGCCGTCACAGTGCAAGACTCACCGTGGTTGTATTCGCCTGCGCCAGTCACCGTGCCACCAGCGCTCGGATTGGCCGTGGCCGTAACATCATAGGTGTTGATGGTGAAGTTGGCCACTAAAGTGCGGTTGCCCGTCACCGTAAAGGTATAGGTGGCGTTGGTCGACACCTGGCTGCCGTTTTCAGTCCAATTGGTGAAGGTATAGCCCGTGTTGGCCGTGGCTGTCAATGTACAAGAGGCGCCTTGGGTATATTCTCCGGCTCCGTTCACCGTACCGCCAGCACTGGGGTTGGCCGAGGCAGCAATAGTATAGGAGGGGTTGGTGATGGTGACCAGCTGGCTATTGCCGCCAATCATGGGATAATTGGTGGAAATGACGCGGATTTGGTAGTTTCCATTGGCTACAGCGGGAATCTGCGCCGTGATGCTTCCGCTGGTGTTGGTGGTGACGCGCCCCAGTTCCGTGGGGTTGTTGAAACTGCCGTTGGCGTCCGACATCTGCGCGATGACCACATTGGCTGCGGCATTGAGGTTCTCGGGCGACATGGTTCCCGTCAGGGTGAAGGGGATAGTGATGGCATCACTGGGCTGGAAACTATGGGAGGCCAAAACACCCATGGTAAGCGTGGGGTTATAGATCAGCAACACATCGTCAACGAAGAGGTCATCGTTCGTGCTGCCTGAACCTGCGGTTTTGTTAGTGGTAGCCACGAAAAGGATATAACGAGGATCGTTGCTGGCACCAGGTACAAAAGGAATGCTCAACCGACGCCAGTTGTAGTCACCGCTGGCCGTTGAGGTGCGCGTAAATTCTATATATGCCTCGGCAACACGCATATTGGTAGGTGACTCGGTGCCATTGGCGATGATTTGGTAGTCGGTGTCGCCATGTACAACAGCCTTCACAAACCCTTGGTCGGTGGAACTTTGGCTACGGAAGCAAATCCATACCGCCACAGAATCCGGTACCATGGTGATGGGCGTGTTATAGAGACTATTGGAACGTTGCGTATAGTTGTAATTACTAGTACCGCTAGCCGAAGCGCTGCCTGCATTCATACGTCCGTTGGTAACGGTGCCATTGGCTGTAACAGTGAGGACACTTTTGGGAACCAGCCTGACACTCTTTGTCCCCGATGATCCAGGACGATAATGTCCTGACTCTTCAACGGTGCTCTTCAACGAGCTTGAAAGCCAGCCTGTTGCCGTGCCACCCGAATGCCAATGAACAGGCTCTGCATCCGCCATTTCTTGTCGTGTGGTCCATTCTTCAAAGCCTCGGTTGACGAACTGGTCGCCATATTGTCCAAATAAACTAATGCTCAATAGACTGAGCGTGAATAGTATACAAGTTATTTTGCTAAAATAATTCATGGTTGTAAATATTGGTTTAACATTAATTAATCGCTCGTATTCGAATGCAAAAATACGAAAATTAATTCCATACACCCGACTTTTCACTATTTTTGCGGCACATTTCACTCAATCGTATGAAGAGAACAATCATCCTCATAGCTCTATTTTTTGGTGTCATATCGGCCAAAGCACAATGGACTTTGCAGACCTATGGCGAGTACGATTACACGCGGACTTCTGGCAGCAGCGGAGCCCTGGCTTTGAAAGGCGACTATCGCTTGGCCAACAATTTCAACATAGGTCTTGGCTTCCAAGCCACCACTTTGAATCGTTATTCCTTGAACCTTCAATACCAAGTGAATCTGTTGAATGCAAAGTGTGGCACCTTGTATTTGGAAAACCGTTACTTGTATCGGCTGTTTCCAACATACAAACTGCAAGAATTCAACGCCCTGCTGGATTTGGGCTGGCGCAACCGTCATTTCAAATTCCAGTTGGGATTGGCTAGCCGCTTCACGGCGCCTATACCGCTACGTAAAAACGGTGGCATGGAAGTGGTCTTTGAGCCGATGAACGTCATCTTCTGCGTCGAGGGCAACGTCTTCGACCAGGAGCACCCTTGGAATGTCGGAGCACGCATCTCCAACTACCGCGACTTCGTCATCGAGCGTTTCACCTTGTTTTTCTATAGCGTGAACGGCTATTATGATTTCGGCAACGGCCTGCGCATCACGTCCGAATTTGGTCTGCATCCTTGCGGCGTGCTCAACCTCTCAGCGCAATACAACGGCTGGTTTGGCAATGTCGGATTGATTTGGAAACCTAAAAAATGAAAGACATGAAAAAGCTACACCTTATTATAATAGCTACCATTGCATTAATCGCCACAAGCTGCAACCGTTTGGATGTCGCCGGCATGGTTGTCAACCGTAGCGACACCGAGGAACGCGTGGCCGACTGGATTGACTACAACGCACAAAATGGGGAGCCCGTCATCGAGAACGCCCCTGATGAATATCGCATCTATTCCTGCTCCGACTCGCACTATTCCGAGCGCGACAGCATCGTGCCGCAAGGCGAGAACGACCGCCTCTACAAGTACATCACTGCCATGCGTAACGACCCCGAGGCGCTTTTCGCCATTCACGCCGGCGACATGGTCAACGAGAGCGGGGAGAAGGGATTCATTATGACCGAGGCGGCACTACAGTATAATCCGGAAACCCAAGACACAGAAAAGCCTTGCTTCCTCATTATAGGCAACCACGACGTCTATTTCGACTGTGCCTCCTTCTTCAAGCAGCATTTCCATACCTCGACCTACACCGTGACGGTGAAGACCGTAGGCGGCTTCCAGGACCTATACATCTTTTTGGATTCGGGCAACGGAACCCATGGCAAACGTCAGTTGGAATGGCTGGAGGAAAAACTCAAGAATCGTGAGGACTACCGCCATTGCATAGTCATCAGCCACAACTGGCTGTTCCGTACCTCATATAATTATACCACCACGCCAGCTGCCAACCTGCCGCTTGATGAGCAATATGCTTTCATGGACATGATGAGCCGCTGTAACGTGAATATGGTCCTCATGGGTCATTTCCACATGCGCGAGCAACGCCAGTTTGGCGGCGTGCAGTATGTGATGACCGACAACCTCAACGAAGACGTTGAGACGCCGAGCTATCTGATGGTTAATGTATCGGATAAGGTGACCTACGAGTATCGGGAATTGGTGGAGGAATAATCAGTTGTCCTCGTAATTCTTCGGGAAGCGGTTCCACATTTCATAAGGCTTGCCCAGCTTTTGGACAAACGACGACCACATGAGTTCAGGTGGTGTGTTGAGGTATTGCTCGACGGTGATGTCGCTGACGAGCCAGGTGTTGCGCACCAGTTCCTCGACCAGCTGTCCAGAATCCCAGCCGGCATAACCCAGATAGAAACGGGTGTTTTCCTCGTTGGCGAGGCCCGTGGCAATCAGCGTCTTCAACGTTTCCACATCGCCGCCCCAATACAAGCCGTCTATGATGGGGATGGACTCGGGGATGACCTCGCCAAGGGTGTGGATAAAGAAGAGCTGGCTGTCGGACACGGGACCGCCAAGATACGCCGTCCCTTCAAAATCCGGGAAGTCGTCGACAATCTGGCTGACGCTGGCGTTCAGTTTCTTGTTGATGATGACGCCGAAGCTGCCTTCCGACTCCACATGGTCGATGAGCAGGACGACCGCCCTGCCGAAGTGGAAGTCGTTCATTAAAGGCTCGGAAATCAAGATTTTACCTTGCTTCGGCTCCAACGAATTGCTCCTTATGACAAACTTTTCACCTAAGTCCATACCGCAAAATTAAGAATTTTGCGTGATATTTGGGGCAGTTTTCTTAATTTTGTGGCATAAAACGAACAAATTTGAAACGCTCCGACCATCAAGCCCAATTCGATGCCCTGCGCAAGGAGTTCTCGACCTTCACCTTCGAAAAACAGACAGTGAGTAGAGAGAACGGGACCTTGTCGTTGGCTTTCGACTTCAGCCTCGACGACCGCTATCATTTCCGTCCGACCATACAAATCCCCGCTCGGCCGTTCTTCGATTGGGAGAGCATCCCCGAGGAAGTGTTGCAGGTCTTGGCCTTCCAAATCGGCATGACCGAATTGGTGAGCTATTGGAAAATCGCCTGCCCGAAGAGGGTTGTGGTGAAGCCGCTTGCGTTGACGGAAACCCAGAAGCGGTTTTGGCAAAAGTTGTATTATAACGGACTAGGTGAGTTTCTGTATTTGAATGGCATCATGGTTTCGGAAGAGGAATTGATGGAAATAGAGGCGCCAATGCTGCCCATGTCATTCCTGCGTGGGATGTGCGAGGGCTTGGAATCTATGGGCGGCAGGTTTAAAGAACAGACTCTTGTTCCCATAGGCGGCGGCAAAGACTCCGTAGTCACCTTGGAGTGCCTGCGACGTGAGATGCCGGTCATCCCGATGATCGTCAATCCCCGTGGCGCGACCTTGAACTGTGTGAAGACAGCGGGCTACCATGAAGACGAGTTCATCGTCATCAAACGCACCCTCGATCCGACGATGCTGCAACTCAACGCCGAAGGCTACTTGAACGGCCATACGCCTTTCTCGGCTTTACTGGCTTTCATCAGCATCTTGGCGGCGTTTGGAAGCCGTTCCAAGTACATCGCCCTGTCGAACGAAAACAGCGCGAACGAAAGCACGGTGCCCGGGACGAACATCAACCACCAATACAGCAAGTCGATTGAGTTTGAAAGCGATTTCAGAAACTATGTCGCTGAGAACATCAGTAAGGAGGTGCAGTATTTCAGCTTCCTGCGTCCTTTAAGCGAGTTGCAGATTGCCAAGTTGTTCTCGCAATGCGAGGCCTATCACCCTGTGTTCCGTAGCTGCAACGCGGGCAGCAAGACCAACTCATGGTGCGGCCATTGCCCGAAGTGCCTGTTCACCTGGATCATCCTTTCGCCGTTCCTCTCCAAGGAAAAGCTGATTGCCATCTTCGGCAAGGACTTGATGGCGGATGAAACACTACGGCCTATCTTCGAGGAGCTGAATGGCACCGCGCCAGTGAAACCCTTTGAGTGTGTGGGCACTGTGGAAGAGGTGAGGGCTTGTATTAACGCTACTGCTGAGGTCCCTGAGCCTGTCGAAGGGCCGACTGTAGATGAAATTTTGCATCGTTTCAACGAGAACCATTTCTTGCCTCCTCATTTTGAACAAATCCTGAAAAACCGTCTCCATGTTTGACTTGATCCTGAATCGGCTATGCGGCAAACGCATCCTTATCCTCGGCTTCGGACGCGAGGGACGGTCTACATTGCGTTTCTTGAACAAATACTTGCCCGATGCCACCGTCGCCGTGGCCGACAAGAACGAGATGGAGGCTGTGCAACATTTTGGCACAGGCTATCTGGAGGCCATGTACGACTACGACATCGTCATCAAGACGCCAGGCATCTCCTTGAAGGATTTCGATACCAAGGGCGTGGAGATCACCTCACAAACCGACTTGTTCCTCAGTCAGTTCCATGACCAGACTATTGGCATCACAGGCACAAAAGGCAAAAGCACAACCACAAGCCTTATTTACCATCTGCTGAAATCTTCAGGACGCGATGCCATCCTCACGGGCAACATTGGCATCCCTTGTTTCGACATCATGGAGGACATTAAGGCAGATTCCATCGTGGTGTACGAGCTTTCGGCGCACCAATTAGAGTATGTACACAACAGTCCGCATGTGGGCGTGTTGCTTAACATTTTCGAAGAGCACCTCGACCATTTCGGGACGATGGCCCGTTATGCTTCGGCCAAGCTCAACATCTTGAGATATTTGGGTGAAGACGACATAGCCGTCATCCACGAGTCCTTGGTGGACGAGGCCCGAAGGATGCTGGTCAACCACATCGTTTTCTCTCCATTCGACGTCAGCGGTTTTGTGGATTCAACCCGACTTCCGTTGAAAGGCGAGCATAACCTGATGAACGTCAGGGCTGCCTTGTTGGCTTGTTATGCCTATGACGACACCGACTGCAGCGCGTTGGCACCTTATCTGTATTCGTTTAAGCCTTTGGAGCATCGGTTGGAGCCTGTGGGCACTTTTGGCGGCGTGACCTTCGTCAACGACAGTATCTCCACCATCCCGCAGGCTGCCATCTCGGCCTGTGAGGCCTTGGGACGCGTCGACTTCCTGCTGCTTGGCGGCTTCGACCGCGGCATCGACTACCAACCTTTGGCAGATTATCTGAAGGCGCACCCCGTGCCGCACCTTCTTTTTACCGGCAAGGCAGGGGAGAGGATGATGCAATTAATAACTAAGGTCCCTGAGCTGGTTCCTGAGCTTGTCGAAGGACGCGAAGGGCCGACATCGTATTATTATTCTTCCATGGAAGAAGCCTTCGCATACCTATCGGCCCATGCTAAGCCAGGCGACGTCTGTCTGCTGTCGCCCGCCGCCTCCAGTTACGACCAATACAAGAATTTCGAAGAACGCGGTGCCAAGTTCAAGCAACTGGCGCAGGAGTTCAGTAAATAAAAAAGCCGAAGGAAAACCTCCGGCTTTTTTGATGGATTGGTTTAATGCTTACGGCAGTTCGTCGAGCGAGGTCTGCTCGCCATAGTACTCGCCGTTCCATTCGCCTTCCCAGCAGATGAACACGTTTTCCATGCCGCATTCCACGAAGGTATTGCCGCTATGGGTCACGTTGCCCCAATTCGAGATGCTCTCAATCGCCACGCCGGTGTAAGCGCTAGGACCGAACACACTGTTAGTGAGAGTGAGCTTGGCTTCTGAACCGATATATAGACAGGCTCTGCGATTCCAATCAGAATCCATGCCACAGTTCATGACCTTTGCGTAGTTGATGACATTGCCCGAGCGGCTGCTGTAGATGTGCATACCACCCCATAGGTCTTCGTTGGATTCTCCTCTAAATACCACGGGGTTGTTGGCAGTGCCGTTCACTTCAATGCGGGCCTCACCACCGACGGAGAAATCCATGTCGTATTTAAACACAAATTCCACACCGGCTTCAACCGTCATCTTTTTGTTTTCCTCTACCCCCAAACCATCTTTGATAAAGTAAGGAATGCCTTGGTCGGTGAAGGTGGCGTCGAAATAAAGCCAAGGATAGTCAATCACAATCATGTTGTTAGCGTTGTTAGCATAGTCGTTGCCACTACCAAGGTTATTGACTTTTTCGGGATAACCCAGCCAAAGCGGATAACCACCGCAGTTCTTGATGGCGTTGTTCTCAAAAGCGGTGAACCGTCCATCGCTGCTCAGTCCTACGCCATTATGCAGGGCGCCATCGACAATGCAGTGCTTCATGGAGAGTTTGCCATTGACCTGGATAACACAATCGTTGTTGCCGCTATTGACAATTTCGACGTATTCGAATTTATTGTCATTGCGTTCGGAGTTTACGGTGATGCCTCCCCAAGCGCCCGGGTTCGGGTTGCCGACTGCGTTGATGAGGCGGATGGGTTTCTCAGGGGTACCGACCATGCGCAGGCCAGCGTCACTGCCTACGTCAAAGCCATCTCCTTCATGGGAGAACATGATGGTGACACCGGGTTCGATGGTGAGGAGGGCATTGCCTTCGATGCCAACCCAGCCATCGATGACATAGTCAACGGGCAGGCCGAGGTCGGGCCAGGTGGTGTTGGCATAGATGCTGCCTGACCATTCCGTCGGGTCAGTAGCTCCGCCGCCGCCACCGCCACCACCTCCGCCATTGTCGAAGGTGACAGTAGCCGTGTAAACGGCTTGCGAACCGTCTTCTGCAATTACGGTGTAGGTAACAGGATTAGTGAAGTCTTGAGGGATACCTGAAGCAGGGTTGACCGTAGCCTTGTTGGAAACGGTGATGACAGGCACCAATGCCGTGACGTTCGTTCCAAGGGGCACAGTGGCCACGATGGTCTTTGCACTTTCAGTGATCGTTGCCTCAACCGCAGGAGAAGCGAAACTGAAGCTGAGGATTTTCTTTTCGCTGCTTTCTTTCTTGCAGCCTGACAGCAAAACAAGGGCTGCCAGCACCATAATGGTGGTTTTTGTAAGTTTCTTCATAAAAGATTTGTTTTGGAATGATGACTATTTATTATGCGTTGTGGATTTAGTTCTTCTTTCCAACTTTCAATGGCTTGCCACCACCGCTGTTGGTGTTGGTATTAGTGTTGGTATTGCTGGAGCCACTATTGGTCTTCGGAGAAACCGAATTGGTGTTGCCGCTACCCGTGGAATTGTTCTTAGGAGTCGTCATGGGATAGCCAGCTGCTTCGCACATCTCCTTGATGTGGGCTGCACGTTTGTAGGTATCGGGGTGGGAGGAGAGCAGTTCCTCCAGCCTGCTTTGTTGCGAGGTCTGTCCGCTCAGTTGAATCAACACATTAAGGGCGTGATACATAGCGTAGGGATCCACGCCGTTTTGTACGCAGAACTGGAATGCGGTCTCATCGGCCTGTGTCTCCTGACGACGCGAGTAGGCACGGCTGGCCAATTCCTGACCCAAATCACCGAGGAAGCCTGTCGACAAGGCACCGGCTGTGGTATTGACCGCTGCGATGCCGTAACGGGCTGCTACAGCGATATAAGAGGCGCGGTAGGCGTCGCGAACGTCTTTATTAATAAGGTGACCCAACTCGTGGCCCAGGACCGCGAACACCTCATCGTCGTTCATGGCATCCATCAAGCCGGAATAGACACGAACACTACCATCGCCGCTGGCAAAGGCATTGACGGTACTCGACTGATAGACCTTGTAGTTCAAATTCAGGTCGCTGATGTTGTGGAAACGCGCCATGATGCGGTTGAGACGTTGTGTGTAGCTGTTGTCGGCAGGCAGGATGGTGTTTTGTCCGTCGGTCTCCACCATGTACTGGCTGCACAACTCAGCCACTTGGGCATCACTGATGGTCAGGGCTTGCATAACTGCGGCACCAGCGTTCGCTGCGGCACTGGAATCCACGATTTTCAAAGAGGAGCAGCTTGCCATCGTTAAGGCAACTACACAAATTAATAGTAATTTCTTCATATTGAATAGGTTTTAAATGATTCTTTCAATTATCACCGCAAAGATAATGCTTTAAAAGAAATTTTTTTCAAAAAAAGTGCATTTTTTTCTTGCATGTTTCAAAATTAATGTATTTTTGCAACATCAAAATAATATCAAAATAATATCATAAATACTAAATACTATGGAAAACAAAGAATTTGAATTCAAGGGTTTTGCGATGAACGGATTCATTGCATTGTTTATCGAATTTGCCATCATCGGCTTAAGCGTTTTAGGATTGGTGGCTTTCGCCAACGAGCAACTGTCAACGCCGGTGCTTTCTGTCATCGGCCTGTTCTTGGCCTGCATCCTGCCCATCGGCTTCCGCAAACTGGAGCCTAACGAGGCTATGGTGATGCTGTTCTTCGGCAAGTACAAAGGCACCTTCACCAAGACAGGTTTTCACTGGGTCAACTTCCTGATGACCTCGAAGAAGGTCTCGCTGCGTGCCCGTAACCTCAACCCCGACAACATCAAAGTGAACGACAAGACGGGTAATCCCATCATGATCGGACAGATTCTGGTGTGGAAGCTGAAGGACACCTACAAGGCCATGTTTGAAATCGACTCGCAGACCATGGCGGGTGGCGGCTCGGGCACGGCTACCGTGTCGGTCTCCAGCCGCATGAAGGCTTTCGAAAGCTTCATCAAGGTGCAGAGCGACGCCGCCTTGCGTGAGGTGGCAGGCATGTACGCCTACGACGAGAACGAGGCCGAAGCCGACGAGCTGACGCTCCGTGCCGGCGGCAAGGAAATCAACGACGTGTTGCTGGCCAAGCTGAACGAACGTCTGGCCATGTCGGGTCTCGAAGTGCTTGAGGCACGCATCAACTACCTGGCCTATTCGCCTGAGATTGCTGCCGTGATGCTGCGTCGTCAGCAGGCTGCCGCCATCATCTCGGCACGTGAGAAGATTGTGGAAGGCGCTGTGTCGATGGTCAAGATGGCCCTGGACAAGCTGAAGGACGAAGGCGTCGTCGAACTCGACGAGGAACGCAAGGCCGCCATGGTGAGCAACCTGATGGTGGTGCTCTGCGCCGACGAGTCGGCACAACCGGTGGTTAATACGGGAAGTCTTTATTGATAATTGATAATTCAGAATTGAAAATTGATAATTGATAATTGCAATGGAAATCATTGATTATATCAATTTAGGCATGGGCCTGCTGCTGATTGTGGTGGGCTTGCTTTGCTACCGTAATCCAAACCTGATCAACCCATACGGCGGCATGTCGCCTGAGCGAAAAGCATTGGTCGACATCGAAGGCCTGAAAAAAGCGGTGGCCATCACTTTTGCCGTGACGGGCTTCGTGCTGATCGTCATAGCCACGCTCTCCATGACCAAAGTCATTGACGAGATGATGACTGCAAATCTGATGATTGCAGTTGTCTTGGCCATGATGATCCCCTTGTTTATCGCCATGTGGAAATACAATGGTTTCGGTCGTAGAAGAGGAAACCAAGAGGGCGTTGAATTGACTGAAAAGCAAGAAAAGAAAGGACTATCGGAGGATAAGAAGACCAAAATCACACTATGGACTGTCGTCATCCTGCCGTTATTATGCATGGGCCTGTTTTTGGCTCTGGTCCTGTGGGGCAACAAAGGGCCAAAGTATGAGATCTCAAGTGAATGCATCAAGGTGAAGGGTGGGGGATACCATGCAACGATTCCTGTCGCCGACATCACCTCGGACTCCGTTTGGGAACACTGGCCTGGCATCGCCATGCGCACCAACGGCATGTCGACAAACAAAGTCAACATGGGGCATTTCCGCTTAAAGAATGGAGAGAAGTGCATGATGTTTATCCATGAAGACGGTGGTCCCTTGCTTGAGTTGCGCACTGTGGATGGCGGGTTGTATTACTTGAATTGCGCCACTGAGGAGGAGACGATGGAGATGATCGCTAAGGTAAAAGCACAAGGGAGGTAAATAATGGCCAAGGAAAAAGACAATAGCACGAGCAACAAGACCTTCCTGCTCCGCGTCGATGCCGAGACGATGGAGGCCGTGGAGCAATGGGCCGCCGACGAGTTCCGCTCCGTCAACGGGCAGCTCCAATGGATTATCGCGGAAGCGTTAAGAAAGAGTGGACGCAAAAAGAAATAGAATCGGTATTATGGATTACGAAAAGTTGATTATATTGATTGCAGCCATCTTCCACGTCATCCAAGCCGTGGTGGGAGGATTAATCGCCGTCCATCGTGGCAAAACGTTCTGGATTTGGTTTGGCGTTTGCTTCTTCATACTCTTTCCGTTTGGATGGATTTGGATGTTTATGGGCACCAAGGACGATTTTATGCCGTAAATTCTTTGGACTAAAGTTTTTTCTTCCTTATCGTATTGTCAATCAAAAATTTTACTATTTTTGCAGCCCGATTCAGACCGCAATCCAGATTGATGACGAAATCAGCGGTTTGAGTTGGAAATCAAAAGTTTAACCTCCTCGCGGGTGGTGGTCTGGAACGCTTGCGGGTACAATTTTTTACAATTATTACAATGGCAGAAAACGAAAACATCATCAACGAAGCCATGCCGGTAGAAGAAAAGGCCGTTGAAGAAACCCCTATCATGGAAGCCCCCGTTGAGGAAGCTCCTGCAAAGAAGGCCCCCAAGGCCCCGAAGCAGAAACCCGTTCCCGCCGAGGATTTCGACTGGACCTCGTCGCACAAGAAGTTCGACAACTACTCGGCTGACGAGCGCGCCAAACTCGAAGAGAAGTATGCTGGCACCATGAACCAAATCGCTGACCACGAGGTCATCGAAGGCACTGTGGTGGCCATCACCGACCGCGAGGTGGTCGTCAACATCGGCTTCAAGTCGGATGGTGTTATCCCTGTTGCTGAATTCCGTACCAACCCCAACCTGAAGGTGGGCGACAAGGTGGAAGTCTACGTTGAGAACCAAGAAGGTCCCAACGGCCAACTCATCCTGTCACACAAGAAAGCCCAGCTGCTCAAGTCGTGGGACCGCGTCAACGAAGCCTACGAAAGTGGCGAGATCGTCAACGGTTACGTCAAGAGCCGCACCAAGGGTGGCCTCATCGTCGAAGTGTTCGGCCTCGAAGCCTTCCTGCCCGGTTCACAAATCGACGTCAAGCCGATCCGCGACTACGACGTGTTTGTTGACAGCGTGATGGAATTCAAAGTCGTGAAGATCAACCAGGAGTTCAAGAACGTGGTTGTGTCTCACAAAGCCCTCATCGAGGACGAGCTCGAAGCCCAGAAGGCCGAGATCATCAGCAAGCTCGAGAAGGGTCAGATCCTCGAAGGCGTGGTCAAGAACATCACCAGCTACGGTGTGTTCATCGACCTCGGTGGCG
>Ga0310690_10000786_pt1 | contig 62793 bp, 107 predicted proteins | sample AusTroGonzalo_MG_2_FD_207661 | JGI IMG/M metagenome (GOLD analysis project Ga0310690, IMG submission 207661) | Bovine rumen microbial communities from tropical cattle in Woodstock, Queensland, Australia - Gonzalo_04 (v2) (version 2) | ecosystem: Host-associated > Mammals > Digestive system >... | reverse complement strand
ACCTCCGGAAGGATGTGGACGAGCAACGGATGTCAAGTATCCGTTCTCTGGTTCTGGATTTCTCCAATTCCTGTCTGAACGGCCGCAAGCACACGAAGGAAGAATTTGACCACATTCTGGAAGAAAACAAAACCTATGAACGGTTGGTTGCCCGGTATGAAATCGACAATGATGTATATAAAGAAGCCATCGCCTATATAAAAAGGATCTACCGCAAGCGGCTGGACAAGCGGGATTTCTTATCCACACCGCCAGCCGACCCGGAAACGGCTCAGGATTGAGGTGAGAACATGGCCCAAAGGAAAATTGATCCCCGGGAACAGTTCTCGAAAAAACTGGCAGGGCGTGTTGAATGGTTCTGGTTCTTCTACATGGTTTTGCTTGCCGCAGTCATGTATCTGCAGCCGGCCTCTGCCCTACCCGCTTTTTATATGGGATGCTTGGTCACTGGGGTCATGATTGCAAGCGTATTGGCCTACACGAAAAACAGCATCGATGAAAAATGGTTTTTCTGGATGGCCGAGATTGCGAAAGCCGCCTCAGGAAAGAAAACAGACACCGACAAGGATGACGATGACGGAGAAGGAGGTAACGGATAATGCTAAGCGTATCGAAGTTGATTGCCTCAGCTCGGGAATGCCTCGGATACCCATATGTCAGCCCGGGCACGAATGACAGCCGGGGAATTGACTGCTCCGGCCTCTGGGTAAAGTGTTTCCGGGATCAGGGGGCCAGCATCTACCACGGGAGCAATACGATTTTCCATGATTATTGCTCAGAAACCGGGAAGCTCACCAGCGCGAGCCAGCTTTGCCCCGGCATGGCCGTTTTCAAGTGCAAGGCATGGACGGACAGCGAGGCCGACAGAAAGAACAAATGGTACAAGAAGGAACCCGGGAACCTCTCTCATATTGGCATGGTAACGAGCGTGAATCCGCTGGAAATCATACACGCATCAAGCGTTGCCGGGGAAGTAACAATTGATACAAAGCTCGGGAAATGGGCACAGTATGGCAAGGTCAAGAATGTCGATTATGACGGAGGCTCCATTGATCCGGAACCGACACCCGGGCCGGAGCCTGAACCGGAACCCTCCAAGATCATGCAGGTCTATGCCGAGAATGGGAAGCCGGTCAACATGCGGGAGAAACCCGCTTTGAACGCTCCACGGGTCGAAAAGGTACCGGTCGGCGAGTCTGTGACATGGCTCAAAGAGGACGGTGCGGGCTGGGCATACATCCAGTGGAAGAAGAAAAAGGGCTGGATGCTCGAATGTTTCCTCATCGAAGAAGGGACACAGCCTCCCGATCCGGAACCGGATGTTGATCCCATTGACCCGGATGACCCAGACGAACCGGATATTGACCCCACGAAGGAACCGTATTCTGTTTGGGCCGAAAACGGAAAGCCCATCCACATGCGGGCGCAACCTTCCACAAGCTGCAAGCTATATGATGACCTCCCCTGCGGAACCGAAGTCGAGATGGTGGCACTCAACTGCACCACGGACAAGAAGGGAAACCAGTGGTCGAAGGTCAACTATGGCAAGCGCAAGGGATGGTACATCATGACAAAATTCCTCGGCGTAGGCTGAGGATATAACCTATAAGTAATAATCTGGAGGTATCTACCATGAACATTGATCTGACTCAAATCTGCATAGCGATTTTAAGCCTCATTGGCGTTGTTTTCACTTCTGTTGTTTATCCCCTGCTGAAACAAAAGCTCAGTGACAAACAACTGCAGGCCATCCGGGATGCTGTTGATATTGGCATCTACTCCGCGCAAATGATTTTTGGCGATAAGGACGGAGAACGGAAAAAGGAACACGCCATAGCCACCGCCACCGCTGAACTTGACCGCCGGGGAATCCAAATTGATCTTGGAATCCTCTCTGACTACATTGAGGCCGGTGTCCGGAAGATGAAAAATGAACTGGATGCCATCGCCGCAAGCTCAGGAAAAACAGAATAAACCTCAAAAAAAACGAAGCCTCGCCCTCTGGGATCACCAATCCCGGAGGGCGATTTTTTGCTTTCCCCGGTCGAATAACTTCCTATAAATGGCGCGTAAAAGTTGAATAAACGCAAGTAAATTATAAAAAACCTGTTGATTTTATGATTCTGGTAAATTATAATATCCCTGACGAAAGGGAAAGAACCCCGGAGTCAGTAAGCAACTACCGAAGGAGGCAATCACGATGACCAGCAACATGATGTACCGTTTCCGCAAGGACGGAAAAATCTATTCCCAGAGGGGAAAGAACCGGTTCGATGCTCAGGAAGCCATTGAGCTGGCCTTCCGGATCAATCTCACCGGGGCCACCTTCGAAGAAGTTTACAAGCTCCGGGTTATCAGAACCGGGATCGTCAAATAAACACCGCCGCAGGCAACTACCACACCAAAGAAATGGAGGGTTTCTCATGTTCAAGAAGTTTTTTGATGAACTGCTCGCCGCCACCACCGCCGAGCAGATTACCGCGATCCTGTACCGGGAGGACGGCGTTGACCGGGCTTTCCAGCGGGAAAAGATCACATGGCAGGATCATGAACGGCTTTTCAAACTGGCGGCCAAGATGCAGGAAGCCTTGCCGAAGTATCGGATCGTTTCCGATGATCCGAACTGGGACGGCTGGATGGTCAAGGATCGGGATGGGGCCGTTGTCTACATGGCCACGGATCGCAGCTATGACGATTGCGAAAGGTGGGTCAAGGCTCATGCGTGATTGGTACGGAATGGAAATGAAGGTCAGGGAATGGGCACGGAAACCGATGTCCACCCTGACCACAATCGTTGTCGGGACTCTGGCCGTGTTCTCGTTCGGCCTGATGATATTTCTCTCAATGTAAAGGAGGCGAACCGCATGGAAAACCACCCGACACCCAGAAAGCGGATCAGGGGCGAGCTTGTAAAACTGTTCCCCAGACTGGAAAGGCTTATCTCCCCGTTTATGGACGGCCTGCTGGAAAGGACGATGATCTGTCTGGCAAACCGGGAACATGATCCGGAACCCATCTACAACCTTGTAAGCAATCTGAAAGGTTTAGAGGATCACCGCCTGAGGCTCATCACTCACGAACAGGCCCTTGCCCTGCTGGAAGCAGTTCTGGCCTATAAACAGGGCTATGTGTTCAAGATTGCGACATTCCCTCCGGAACCGGAGGACAACCCGTAAAACATGGCGTTTTGTGGGGAATAACCCCACTGAATAAAACACGCAAGGAGGCAACTACCATGATACTGTACACCTATTACCTCAAGTACCGCCCCGCAGAACCCGGTGCCATTCCCCGGGAGGGACTGCAGCCGGTCAACCCGTGCGGTCAGTTCAGGGAACGGACTCCGATTGTCTACCCGAACCCGTTCTATGATCCAAGCCTCAACCCGAACCCCATGACCGAGCTGTGCAACGCTCACGGCTTTGTACAGTATGACCGGCCGCTGTCCTTTGAACAGATTCGCCAGTATGAGCTTGAACCGGCTCCGGTCAAGAAAGCCGTCTGGTGTGACCGCAGGGTGATCGGCCATGTCTACATGACACAGGAAACCGCTGATATGCTGAACTCCATGCCGGAAGCCGGGGTCTATTACGGCTCGGAACAGCCTTGGGAAATGCAGGGAACGGAGGAAGAATGATGGAGATCATCTATCAGGGAACCTTGCCGGACGGCTCTCACCTCACCGTGGAGGACTGGCGCAAAGACTATCCGGGGATATTCAATTTCATGACCGTGGCGTATCCCCGGTCAAAATGGACGATTGAACGGGCCTTTGCTCCAAATGCCGGCGAAACCTTCCGGTGCGGCCTCTGGATGGAAACAGAGGAAGAAGCACGGGAAACCGCCCGTCTGCTGGAATCCGGGGAAAAGACACTGGCAGATTATTTTGAAAAATTCGAACGCAGGGATTATCTGCCCTGCGTAACAGGGAGGCAAGAAGATGTTCAACCTCAATGTGTTTGACTTGGTAAAAGTCCATATCTTTGCCGATCCGGATCATAAGTACGAAATCATGACCCGGAACCATGGCAAGGAATTTCTGGTTTACGAACTGGGCGGGGAGCTTGGTATTAACTGGAATATCGAGCTGAACTGCACCTCGAACAATGGGAACGCTTTTATCCCTTTGACAAGCTTTTCCGAAACCACCGTTGTTTTTGAAAAGGTCGGCACCCTTGAGCCGTACCACATTACGAAAGCCCAGTGGGATGCAATCGGCTCAGACTATAAGGGACTGTCAATCGAGGACGGGAAAACCCGCTGTGCTATGGCTGGGACTTTCCTCACCCCGGAACAGCTCAACGAACGGAAGATGTCCGGGACGTCCCTTCTGTTCGAAAATAGACACTTTGTTATTGACGAGTAAGGGAGGGACGATCATGGCCAAGGAAAAGATCAGATTGACCTTTGTGGACTGGGACTCTCATCAGCGGCCAGTATACGAAGACCCGGACGGAAAGCTCTGGAAAGACACCGATCCCCGGGCACATGCCAGCCCGTCCCTGTATAACGCATACAGGAACGCCCTTGATGGAGAACCGGATTGCCCGTTCCATGGGGAACCGAAATTCTACCCGAAACGCATGACATGGTAAAAGGAGGACAAGCACATGAAAACCACTCGGACAACCTACGGCCAGTTGATGGACTGGGCCAACGAAAAGAACGATGACCGGGCGAAAGAATTTCTCCGGAAAGCATTTCAGGGATTCTGCAACGCTAAGAACCTGCCGGCATTCAGTGCGGAAACCGTCTGGGCCTTCCGCAATACTGTGATCGAAATCGGGCTTGATGAAAAGGCTCTCGAGGCCCTTGCTCCGATGTTGGGGGTGGCCAGCGGTGTATAAGATCATTCGCTGGATCAAAAACAGGATCAGCCCCGCGCCCGGGCCGTACAGGGTTATGTGGAATAGCCACATCGCCAGCGGGATTTGCCTTATGTGCCGGTTTTTCAAGACTCCGGAACAGGCTCGGAAGTTCTGCCGGAGTCTGGAAAAAGACCCGGACTTTATCAGCTATGTGTATTAAAGGGAGGAAACAGCATGAAAGCTCAGGATGTCCGCTATTACTTTTCCTGCATGAACGCCTTTGTTGATGGCCACATCTACAAAGGTTTTGCCTCAGATGACGAGGCAATCAGGTATGCCGCAAACTACGAAGCCACCCTGTACCGGATCGAACCGGACGGGCGGCGGGTCTGCATCTGGGAACCCGGAAAGGAGGAAGCCGTATGAGAAACGGTTACTGCACCCATCAGGAAGTCGAACACCTCAAGAAAGCATATCCCAAAGGAACCCGTGTCCAGCTCATCGAGATGGAAGATCCATATACCAAGCTGCAGCCGGGGGACAAAGGAACGGTCGTGGCCGTGGATGACATTGGTACCGTGCATGTCCAGTGGGACAGCGGTTCCACTCTGGGCCTTTGCTACGGTGTTGACCGGTTCTGTGTTATCTGGGAACGGTTTATCGAAAATCTGGAAGAACTCTGCCGCCGAAAGGGAATCAGCATCCGGGAATGTGCCGAAAGCATCCATGTGACGGAAGTCAGGTTCTGCCGCCTCATCCATGGGGAAAGGGAGCCGAACGAAGTCGAGATTGCCAACCTCTGCACATACTTTGGCGTAAGCAGGGATCAGCTTTTAGGCGATCTGCCGGAACCTCCGGAACCGCCGAAGATGGTAACTCTCTGGGCCAGAATCGGGATCAGCTTCGAAGTCACCGAAGAAAAGTATCAGGAATTGCTTGCCCGGTGCCAGCAGTGCGGGCCAATAAACGGTCTGCCGACCTTCTCAGATGTTGACCTCACCGAGGATGAGATGAAGTACATCATGTACAACGGCCGCCCGAATGGGGACTCATATATCCCGCAGACCATATTTGAAGAACAGGAGGCGACAACGGATGACCACTGAGGAAATGCTATTATGCCCCATGCGGGCCGGGGAGGGTATCTGTGAACCGCTGAAAAAGGCATGGCCGGATTCTCTGGCCATCTGCTGCCAGCCGGGGTATGCGCTCATATCTGATGCAATCTGCAACGCTCTCCATGCAGCGCACGCCGCCGGCCGCGAATCAGTCCTTGCCAAGATTCAGGGGCCGGTCGCGCCGAAGATCGGAGGCGTGACCTATCTAAACGGCTCACCGTACCGGGAAATCAGATGCGGGGCCTGTGATGGAAAAATCGATCTTGGATCTGAAAAGTGCCCAGCCTGTGGGAAAGCCATTAACTGGGAACAGGATCAGTCCCCGGCATTGATTATGACTCCGGAAGAAGCCTTTAACTGCGAACTGTGCTGGTTCGAGCATCGGGAATTACCTTATTCCGAATACGCTCAATGCGAGCTGAAAGAGGGATCGGTCGTTGTCCGGATTCAGATGTTCCGGGAATGCTATTACGGGCACGTGAAAGAATATGGCTCATACTGGCGTTGCTGGACTCGGAAGCCGACAGAAGAAGAACGGAAAGGAGGCATCTGGAATGGACACAACGAAGAAGCGGGAACAATACCTTCTGAGCCTGTTGACTGACATCAAGCGGGAAATCATCGCAGAGAATGTAATCCGGGAACAAGGCAATAAATTCAACTGGGAAGAAGTATACCACCTGAAGGACAAAACACAGCGCAAGGTTCTGACGGTCTTGTGCATCCTCATGGGTGGCGACCTGCCGAATCACGGTCTGTATAGCATCCGGGATTTTTCCCTGCTCTGGACATGGCTCGAGGATGAGGCTGGAATGACCATCGAATGAGGGGGTTTCTCTATGGATCATGAACAGTTCAAACGGGAATACGAAGCCGATCAGGAACGCAGGAAGAACGATCCGGAGAAATATCCATGGTTCGAATACAGGGCGTATGGCTGGCATGCGATGTCTTTTATCTCTGACGAGGAATTGGCCGAGGCAATCGAATTTTATCGTCTGTACCCGGACGGCAAGGGCGGGTACCTCAGGCGAGGCCGACAGCCGATTTATGTCACGCCAAGGAGGAAAGAGCATGAAGTTTCTGGACATCCTCAGGAATCTGTCGATGAATGAATGGATCATGGTCGGCGATATTCATACGAAGATCAAGCCCGGGAGCAAGGGCCATTTCTGCCGGTCGAATATCATGCAGGTTGGCAATATCCCATGGGACAGGCTCCGACACTGGGAGTATAAGAACGTTTTTACAATCTCCCCGTCAGTCGATAAGCACGGAAAACCGTTTCTGTATATCGGCATCGATGACCGGGAAAAAGGATTTTATGATGGGAGGCAATAGCATTGGATAATCAGGAAGCAAGGATTCTGGACTTTTCGGAACTCTGGGATGTTGATACGTTCTGGGTCGAAACCAAATCAGCGAAAGGAAACTTTCTCACCGTGGCCGCCATGTACTACACCCGGGAGGAAACAATTGCGAATCACTGGATGGGCCTCTGCTTTTATGGAGGGGACTCCCGCAGTTCTGGGTTGATCTATGTTCAGTGGCGGCCATGGAGCCGGAAACCGACAGAGGATCAAAGGAGGGAAACGCCATGGCTCGACCGGAAGGAACAGGCCGAAAAGCTGGCCGGGGACGAAACATGGAAAGCCCTGAACAGCTAATCCGCAGGTATCTCGAACAGATTGACAACGAGCGAAAGAAATGGGATTATTATAATATCCATGGCACCACTGACGGGATATACCCGGACGGTGTCGGGATGAACCTCACCCGGAACCATATTATTTATTATCTGTTCGAGATTGCAGTCATTCGCTCCCAGCAAACGGGCTGGCAGCTCTCCATGTTTGACGGGGATCTGGGGCATGAGTGGGATCACATCGACCGGGAAACCATCATGCGGGATAAACGCATCCCGCCTGAGGTTCCGGATTACCTCATGGTTGTGGATCGGCCTATCAGGATTGCGGACTGCGACCGGGAAAGACTAATTTACAGGGAAGGAGTAAAGAAAGCATGACCATCAAGGAACAGGAAAGCATGACTGTTATGGACATGATCCGGACGGCCATTTCTGAAAAGCACCTCAAGCAGAAGGACTTTGCGGCCCTCATCGGGAAACCGGCCTCCAATGTATCAAGCCAGATGTCGGACGGCTACCTGAAAGCCGAGGACTGGCGCAAATGGGCGAAAGCTCTGGGATACAAGGTTGTCATGATTCCGGACGAGGATCAGGCTCAGGCATAACGTAATTGGCAATAGCCGGGGGAATAACCCCGGCTATTTTGTTTCGTTTGGTATATATTATTATAATAATCCCAGTGACATATATAAGCAGGTATATTATAATATCATTGTCAGGAGGGGTAAGAAACCTCCGGACAGCAACTACCAAAGGAGGCAACGAACCATGGAAACCACCTTCAAGTTTGACTACTCTCCCCGGGATACGCAGATCATGGAAATTGATCTCCACACTGGGGAACAGCTCGGGATTTATGAAAGCGGACTCACCTATCAGGAGGCCGTTGAAATCCTCGAGGAGCATGGGGACATCGAATACATTGACGGGCGGGCCATCCAGTTGGTGCTTGTCTACATGTGAGAAGGAGGAAACCACAATGAAGAGCGCAGTCACGATCCATCAGGTGAACGGGCATCAGTTCAAGGTCTGGTCTGACTACATCACCCGGGCCACCTACGCCGAGGATGAAGCCGGAACCGTAAAGATTCTTCACTGGGGCGGCTACATTAGCAAAGACCTCACGATCCGCAAGACCATCGCCGCAGCTTTTCACCTTCCGACCTTCCGGAAGTGAAAATAGCAACTACCACGGAGCCGGGGCCGCCTCCCCGGCAGAAAGGAGCAACCCATGACCATGAAGGAAAAGCTTGCCATTCACCGCCAGATCGAAGCCGAGAACCGGCGCAAGCTGGAAGCGTGGAAGAAGGGAGGCCAGAAGAAATGAAACGGACTTCCGACACCACATGGGCGCATAACGGATGGGATGTCGAGTACTGGGGCAACGGCTACCGGGCCACCCGCAGGAACGCCCTCGATGGGAAGTTTGAAACCCTCACCGCCTCGTCACTGGCAAAAGCAGCGATGCTGATTGACCGGGCAGAAAACGAAATCAAAATGGTTGGCCACATCGTTCGTGGCAGGAAATAAGGAGGAAACAGAATGATTGCGAAGCTCACCTTTGACACCGGGGACATGAAATCCAGTGCCCGGAAGAATCTGGAATCCTGCATGGCTTACCTCACCGCAGGAACCCCGATTGACCTCACCTATGCGGCCCGGGAATTTGGAGCCGCCACCGTGTGGCTGGACATGCTTTCCGACATCGGCATTGAACTTGCGGATCAGGACGAGCATGTGGCCGAAATGCTCAGGCTCGCAGACGAACGGGGACTCAACTACTAACCGACAAGACCGGGGGAGGCAACTCCCCCGGCCCATTTACAGGAGGCAAGACAATGATTGACCGCAACTATACCCAGAGGAAAGACCTCATGGCCAAGGCCCGGGAAATGTCCGGGGAACTCAAGCGGGCAATTGATGCCCTACCGGAAACCCTCTCAGATGATGAATGGTATGAGGCAATCGACCGGCTGGAAAAGCAGTACGATACCATGCCGTTACAGATCAAAGCTCTGGCCCTCGAGTACAAGGAAAGCAGAAACGAATGGTTCCGGAACTTTGCTCAGTCCTTTGGCATCTGCTCAGACCGCCGGATCACCCGGAAACAGGGCGAAGTCTTTGCCCGGTACTCCGAACCGAACCACGAGCGCGACACTGGGCGCGGGGTCAATTACTTTGTCCGGGTCGGGAATCTCTTTATCCACACTGTGCTGTTTAGCCAGCACGAACCGGCGTATGTGACGATCTGGGAAATATAAGGAGGCAACTGCCATGACAAAAAGACAGCGAACCATTATCGAAGGGCTGGACTGGCGAATCCACGAAGCCAGCTATGGAAACGGGGAAAGGTGCTGGGAACTGGAAAAGTACAGTCCGGCCGATGAAGATTTCATCTTCACCGTAGGGGACAAGAATCTGGTCGAAAGCATCAGCGAGTACGCAATGGACTTCGATCCGGACGAACACGCCGAAATGTGGGTGCGGGCCAGATATGAAGGAAAGGATAAAACCATCCCCGGGATCAGGACTTTGATCGAGGATGCGGATGCCATCAAATCCATGTTGGAAGAACTGGCCGCCGCCCTCAGGTAAACAAAATGGGAGGATGATCGAGAATGAAATCTGCAGAAGAACTCCGGACAGCCCTCAGGTGTTGCCATGAAGTCGAAGGATACTCATGCGGGGATCAGTGCCCGTACTGGGGAACCTGCAAGATGGACAACCCCGGCAAACCTCTTGTCAGCGACCTTGAAACGATCCTGAATTTGCATATCCCCATGAGGCCAAGCCGGAAAGAAGAAGAAGGACTCTGGCCATCATGCCCAAACTGCGGGCATTGGTTCCACCCCGGGAGCGAGCCGGAACACTGCTTCAAATGCGGACAGGAGATGAACTGGAAATGACGATCACATGCACCAAGCGGGATGCCAAGGAAACCGGCCCCGATACAATCAGGATCGAGAATGTGACTTATCTGGATATATACCGGGGAGCATGGTCACTGACCGGGAAATGGGCAGCCAACGGCTACAACATGGCCAAAGTCATCAGCAAAGACATAGACGGGGAAACGTTCGTCAATCTGGAAACCTACCGGATGGAGGTGGAAGAATGAATCAGTCAATGAACCTGTATGAGGCGATCTGCCTCAGGGATGGGGCAGCCAAGGCCAGACCCATGACGGACGAGGAAGTGGCTCAGGAGGCATACAGGGTGTTCGGAGGCACCGTCAGCATGGATGAAATCAGGCGGGCCATAAAAGAGATGATCCGGACATATACCGCGCAGGCATCTTGACCGGAAATAGAAAGACCGGCTCCGAAACTGGGGCCGGCCTTTTATTATAAAATACCCAGTGACAAATTGAGATCTTGAAATTATAATAAGCCTGACGGTTGAACAATCAGCCGATCAGAAAGGGGATCTGAACCATGGAAGAAATTGAAGTCACCTTTAACAATGGGCACGAACCGGCCACCTACACCACGGCAGTTTTTGAAGAACTCATTCAGGACGAAGCCGTGGAAGAAATCATTTCAACCCTTACCGGGGAACTGTACTTCATTCGGAGCAGGAACTATATCAGCCGGGACTTTTACGTAAAAGAAATCCCCGCCGGTGCCTGAACACCAGCGGGGCCGCATTTCCGCAACTACCACGAAACGGAAGGCATGAATATTATAGCGTTCATGCCTCCCGCTTGTCAAGAAAGAAGGAGGCAATCAAAATGGCAGCACCGAACGTATATCAAATGGTCACAGATCGGATTATCAAGGATCTGGAATCCGGTGTCATTCCATGGGAAAAGCCGTGGATCAATACCTCAGGAACCGAAGTGGCACGGAGCCACAATGACGGCCGGGTGTATTCCCTCTTGAATCAGATGCTTGTCGGAATCCCCGGCGAGTATGTCACCTTCAAGCAGGCCCAGAAAGAGGGCGGCCATGTCAAGAAGGGAGCCAAGGCTATGTGCGTGGTTTTCTTCAAGATTCATTATAAGGAAGTCAAGGACAAGGACGGGAACGTTGTCCTCATGGAGGACGGCTCCGAGAAAACAGCCTCCGTGCCGGTTCTGAAATACTCGAACGTTTTCAACCTCGAGGACACCGAGGGCCTTGAAAAGAAATTCGTACAGAGCAAAGGCCCGGTAGCCGATAACCTCCCCATGACGGAAATTGATGCGGCCATGGGCAAGTATCTGGAAAGCTCTGGGGTTACGCTCAGGCATTACGAACAGGGCCGTTCGTATTACTCCCCGGCTCAGGATGAAGTGATCCTGCCCCACATGAACCAGTTCGAGAACGCTGAAAGCTATTACGCGACACTGTTTCACGAACTGGGGCACAGTACAGGGCACTCGAAACGGCTGGCCCGGGAGTTCGGAAACCAGTTCGGCGATGATAAGTATAGCCGGGAAGAACTGGTCGCCGAAATCACATCCGCTGTGCTTTGTAACCACTTTGGCATTGACACCGCCAAGGTCAACCGGAACACCGCCGGATATATTCAGCATTGGCTGAAAGCGATCAAGGAGGACAATCACATGATCGTTGTGGCCGCTGGGCGGGCAGAAAAGGCCGTGAATATGATTCTGGGGATCACCCCGGAAAGGAATCAGGAGGAACCGGCTGCCTGAGTCATTGACACCCATCCGGGGCGGGATATAATACGAATATCCCCTCCGGATGGATCGGTTTTCTGGCCGATCATCCTGCATTAGTTTGCATCGGGGATGCGATGTATATAGACGCAGGATGCAAAGAGATATATAATGATACCCGGACATAAGCAAGGAACCCGCCGCAGTCAAAGGGCTGTGACGGGTTCTTTGTCTGTATCCGGGGTCTGGCCATCATACAAAAATTTGATCGAAATTCCGTTTTTTAGCTCCAACCTCAGGGTTTGCCCCTGAAAAATTACAATTTTTTTGACAACAGAATTGATGAACAATTTCAGGGTATTTTTGTCCAGCGTTCGGATAAGCTTTTCGTAATCCACAAACCGCCGGGAAAGCAATTCCTCTGTAATGCTCAGGAAAGAAGCCTGCTCGAAAAATATCTCATCGTCCAGACCTCCGGAGGCAGGGTTTGTTTCCGGGTGCCTGTCCAATTCTTCGAGCTTGGCATTGACATCGGCCAACCTCTCAGCGAGCCGGTTGTTTTCCTGAACGTACTCTTGTTCTGTCATCTGGGCATCAGCGAACATGTATAGCGATTTGAGGCGGCTCATGGCTCGCTCTAACCGCTTAACCTCAGCGGCAAGCATTTCCCTATCATCTGGCCGGGGAGCCTGTTCCTGCGAAAGCTGGAAAGCCTCAGGCCCGTCTATGCCGTACTTGGCCAGCAGGAATGACCGCCGGATGTCCTCTAAGCTCTGTCGGTCGATCCGGGTACCGGGGAACCAGTCACCCCGCAGAAGTTTTCTTTCGAGAATATCCAGTGAAGCATCTTTCCCGATATTGCGGGAAGCCCGAATATAATTCGATATGAAATTCAGGATAAACGGGCCGATGGTTATATCTGAAACGTATTTGTTCTCACAATCCTTGAACCGCCTATGCCGGGAGCATAGGTACACAGATGGCCGCCAGCCGCTTTCAGCTCTGGGCCTATCCACTGACGATTGAAACAGATTGCCGCAGGCTCCGCACTCAATCAGCCCACCGAAGATATGGATATTCTTTCTCTGATATGATTTATGGAGATTCGTTACCCGGTCATTCGAGGACAGAATATCAATGATCCGATTCTGTCTTTCCTCAGGGATCATGGCCGGATGATGATCCGGGATCAAGACCCACTCTTTTTTTGATTTCTGGGTGAATGTCTTTTGATTCTCATTCAGGCGATTATATCTGTATGTCCCCACATAAAAAGGATTGACGAGGATCAGCCGAACCGTTGTCGGGTTCCATGGGATACCGCTTCGATTGAAAAGCCCGTTTTCGTTCAGGTAGGCGGCAACCTGCAGGAGTGACCTCAGGGTTTCGTACTTATCATATAGCCGGAGAACGATCCTCTTTTCTGCCTCATTGAAGGAGAAGGTTCCGGATGCTTTGTCGTACTCATACCCGAAAGGCACCTTGCCGCCGTTCCACTGGCCAGCCTGTGCCCGGGAAATCATCGTGGCGGTCACTCGCTCCGAAGTCATGTTCCGTTCAAGCTCCGCGAAAACGAGGATGATCTTGAGCATGGCTTCCCCTATGGCCGTGGATGTGTCGAACTGCTCATTCTTTGAAATGAAGATCACACCCAGCCGCTTTAGCTCCGCATACATACTGGCGAAGTCAAGCAGGTTCCGGGATATTCTGTCCAGCTTCCAAACAACAATGTGTGAGAACTCCCCCTGCCGGACTCTGGCCATCATGCGCTGATAATCCGGCCGGTCGGTATTCTTCGCCGAATATCCTGCATCCTCAAAGATAACGAAATCAGTTATGCCGAGGGCGTATTGTACATACTTTGGCAGTTCATCCCTCTGCATGGGCAGACTGTCCCCATCCTCGGCCTGATACTTGGTCGATACTCGGATATAAAGGGCGGCTTTTCTCGCCTCTGGATCAATATCTTTCCGCATGGTCATTCTTTCCGAATCCGGATCACAATCTCGCTGGTTTCATCCCCTCGCCGCTTGGTGTACTCATCCACCAGCCGCCGGGATTCATCCGGGGACAGGTATGGAGCCATGGCCGCGAGGATAACCATCTGGTCATGCAGGGAACAGTGCCGGAAGGTTTTCCCGATGATGTATTCCATCTCATCACGCCGGTCTGCCGGCCTCCGATCCTCAGTCCGGCCGAGCAGATAATCAGCCGACACACCAAAGGCCCCGGCGATCATTCCGAGGACATCCGACCCGGGAACGCTCAGGCCCTTGACGATACGCGAGATTGTTCCCTCTGTAACTCCGGCCATCTGGGCAAGGTGTTTCTGTGTCCATTTGTTTTCGTAAAGCAGGTCGATGATCCTTTTCTGAACGACATGCACTTTTATTGTCACCACCTGTCTGTTATAATATCCCCAGTCAAAGGAGGGATGCAGGATGAACGGCTTTTCGGATGGTAAAGCCATCGCCGCCGGAATTGCCCGGGAACTGTCCGGGCCACTGGGAAACCGTATCCGGGAGATTGCTTTTCAGGACTCCCCGTTTCTGGACATCATGCCGGAGGATCAAGTCCGGGAATGCGCCGAATTGGTTTTGCAAGGGTACGCCGCCGGACTCCGGGCAGACTCCATCACGGAACAGGTTAGCCAGTTCTGCCCCTCTCTTGATGAGGAAACGGTCACTCTGCATGTCAGGGCACAAGTGAACCTGTCAGGGTTTGCCCGGATTCAGGCAAAAGCGGAAAACCGTGGCCAGCCTCTTTATGTCTGGAAATCCGTCCGGGATGAACGATCCTCTCCGGATCACATAGCCATGCACGGGGTTGTCTGCCGCTGGGAAGAGAAGCCAGCTCCGGATTACGGCCGGAAGCCATTCCACCCCGGGTGCGCCATCGGATGCCGATGCAGGGCGCAGCCAGTCCTTGACCTTGAGGACATCCAATACCCTGCCCGGGTCTGGGTGTCCGGAAAAATTGTCGAGATTCCGGATGAATACACCCTCTGCAAAACTCTCAGCCTGTAATCATTTCCCCTGCATCTGCCGGATCAGATGCAGGTTTTTTTGTGCCCAGATTGCCCGATCCCCTGTCTAAGTCAAGAGTAAGTTCCAAAGCCCATGCGCGAAGGATTTCTTTCCGGTCATTATCCAGCCGAGAATATCTGTCCAGCAATAGAGCCTCGTCATCTGCCAGAAGAACACTATGAAAGACATCTGGGTTATCTGTTCTTCCGAGAAGATAATCAATCGAACAGTCTAACGCCTCAGCTATCTTGAGTAAGTTTTCGCCGCCGGGGATGGCTCCGGATTTCTTCCATTTTGTCACGGCGGCCGATGTTATATTCAGGGACTCACAAAGCGGGGTTGGCTTTGTTCCTCTCTCGATGCACCTGTTGTAAAAAGTGTCCCAAAACAAGAAAAACCACCTCCCGGTATAAAAATTACTTTTTTTAGTTTTGGGTCTTGACAACCTTACCGAAGTAAGTTATAATACCCATAACACCACAACCCTTGCGTATTATATATCAAAGGGCCTTGAGTGTCAACGTACCTTGACAATTCGAAACCAGCCAGACCGGTGCGCCGGGGTATCGTCCCCGGCAAGCGAACCCCGGCCCGCTACTTCCGCATTATGCCTCAGGCAAGCAGGGGCGCGAGAACGGGACACGGAGCCAACGCCGCCGCGAGGCTCATCACGTAGCACATTGGATGAAGGTCGCACGAAAACAACCAACGTACATGAAACGAGGAAATATCAATGATTAAAGAGATTCGCCGAACTGAGCTGATCGAAGCTCGGAAGCGGGCGGGAATGAACCAGCTTGACACCGCATACATGGCCGGGATGTCCGGATCAATGTATCAGCGGATCGAGGCTGGGTATAGCTACCCGAACCCGGAGGCAGGGAAGCGGATCATCGAACTGTTTCACCTGCCGGAGGACTACTTCGATAAGAAGTCCTGACTCCGCAACTACCACACGAAGGGAGGTACCGGAATGGGCAAAACAGACCCGCGCCAGATTCAGGCTATGCGGGAATACCTGCGGGAACGGTTTGGAATAACCACCAGTCAGGAGCTTGCTCAGAGAGTCCGGGAAGCTCCCCGAATTGATCTCTCAATCTTTACCAGATACGGCCCCGCCGACAACTGGGGCCAGAAAGAAGGACAACAGAATGTGTGATCTGTGTCTTTGCTCGCCATGTCTGCCGGGTTGCCCGAACAGGGAAGAACCAACCTACCGGACATGCAAAAAATGTGGCGATCCTATACCTGTAGGATTGCAGGTGATTGATCTTGACGGGGATATTTATTGCGAGGATTGCGTAAACGATATGAGTCCCGCCGATGTTTTTCACCTACTGGGATATGACTTTGAAGAAAACATCGTACCGGAACCGGACTATCCGGAGCCGGAACCATGGGAGGTTTAGACATGCTGAAACTCATCTCAACAAAAAACATGCCTCAGGAAGAATGGCTGGCACACCGCCGGAACGCCATCGGAGGCAGCGATGCGGCCGCCATTATCGGCCTGAACTCATACTCAAGCCCGTTTGCGATCTGGATGGATAAACTCGGGAAAGCCGAACCTGTACCCGAAAACGAGGCGATGCGGCTGGGACATGATCTGGAAGAATATGTGGCCCGCCGGTTCACCGAGGCCACCGGGAAGAAAGTCCGCAGGAAGAACGCGATCATTTACAACGATGCGTACCCGTTCGCCCATGCGAACATTGACCGGGAAATCATCGGTGAGAACGCAATCCTCGAATGTAAGACCACATCAAGGCTGAATATGCAGAAATTCAAGACCGGGGAATATCCTCCGAATTATTACGTTCAGGTCATGCACTACATGGCCGTGACCGGGGCCGAGAAAGCATATATCGCAGTTCTGGTCTTACAAGAGGGTTTTTACTGGTTCGAAGTAAACCGGGACGAGAACGAAATCAATGCCCTGATGAACGCAGAACGCCGGTTCTGGGAGTTTGTCAAACGGAAGGAAGAACCTCCGGTTTCTGCCGAGGATGCGGATGCCATCTTTGATGCTCATCCTCAAAGCAACGGTGAGAAGATTGATCTTTTCGGAAAAGCATCCCAGATGAAGCGGTGGCTCGAAGTAAAAGCCGACATCAAGGAACTGAAGGATGAACAGGAAACGCTTGAAGCGGGTCTGAAGCAGGCCCTTGGAGATAACGAATCCGGGGAAGATGACGGCTATCTGGTTTCATGGAAAAGCCAGAAACCCCGGATGACTTTCCAGCCGGAAGACTTCAAGGAAGCACACCCGGACATTGACCTTGCCCCGTTCTACAAACCGTCACCCGTCCGCAAGTTTGCGGTCAAGAAAATTTCTTAACAAGGAGGAAACTACCACATGTCAAACGCTATCCAGAATGCGACCAATAATCAGGCCGCAAAGACAGGTGAGAAAAAGGCCCTGTCGATCAAAGGGTACGTGGCCAGTATGCAGGGGGAGATTGCGAAAGCCCTTCCCTCGGTCATGACCCCGGAACGGTTTACCCGGATCACCCTGTCGGCACTCAGCGCGAACCCGAAGCTGCAGGAGTGTACTCCGCAGAGTTTCCTCGGTGCCATGATGACCGCCGCACAACTGGGCGTTGAGCCGAATACTCCGCTTGGACAAGCGTACCTCATCCCCTACCGGAACAAAGGGGTTCTGGAATGTCAGTTCCAGCTTGGCTATAAAGGGATGCTGGACTTGGCCTATCGCTCCGGAGAAATCTCAGTCATTCAGGCCCACACCGTTTATGCGAAGGATGAATTTGAATATCAATTCGGCCTCGATGCAAAGCTGAATCACAAGCCCTGCATGAGCAAGGACAAGGGCGACCCGATTGCCTTTTATGCCATGTTCAGAACAAAGGATGGCGGCTATGGCTTCGAGGTCATGAGCTATGAAGATGTTCTGGCACATAAAGCCCGGTTCAGCAAAGCCGGCGACTCTGGGCCGTGGGCGACCAACTTCGAGGAAATGGCCAAGAAAACCGTTTTGAAAAAGGTACTCAAGTATGCGCCTCTGAAATCCGACTTTGTCCGTCAGATGGCAACGGACGAAACCATTAAGACCACAATCTCACCCGAGATGGTGGATGTCACTCCGGAACCAATCGTCACCGAAGGGGAAGTCATAGACTCCGAAACCGGAGAGATTATCAAACCGGAACAGGGACAGAAGACCATGATTCAGGACGCAACAGGAAACCCGCCTCCGGAGGAACCGGCCGCACCGGCCCCGGATGCAAAAGCAAAGAAATAATCTCCCGCCCGCCAGCCATCCGGGAGAGGGAGGTGGCACGGTTTGAATCTGAAAGGCTATATCAAGCTGCACCGGAAAATGATGAGCTGGAAGTGGAAAGACCACCCTCCGACATTCTGCCTGTTTGTTCACCTGTTATTGACTGCCTCTTTTACGGAATCGTCAGATCAGGGAATCCACCTCGAACCCGGGCAAGTTGTCATCAGCCGAAACCGGCTGGCAAAAGAAACCGGATTGACGGAGGATCAGACACGCAGGGCACTGAACAACCTGCAAAACACTGGGGAAATTATTCTCTCCACATCGAGAGGGTGTAAGACCACAATCGCCACAATACAGAATTGGCCCAAATATCAGGTAGAACTTGGGGACACCCCAAGTGGTGACGATGCCGAAGCCGTTGAAAATCAAGGCTCGCAGGGCACGAACAACTTGGGGCCGCCCCAAGTGAAACATAAAAAAACGACCGCCCCAAGTTCCAACCCAAGTAGTGACCCAAGTACCGCCCCAAGTACCGCCCCAAGTGAGCAAGGGCTGGAAGCCTTACAGGTCAACGCTTTCGAGGAATTGGAAACGGACACCGCCCCAAGTACCGCCCCAAGTACCAACCCAAGTACCAACCCAAGTACCGCCCCAGCCTTATATAAAGAATATAAGAAAAAAGAAAGGAAGAATAAAAATACACATGGGGAGTTCGTCAGACTCACCACCGATGAGTATGACAAACTGCTGGCCAAATATGGGGAGGCTTTCTTAGCCAAATGTATTGAACGGCTGAACAGCTACATTGGATCAAAGGGAAAAGACCCGTATAAGTCCCATTATTACGTAATCAATTCTGGATGGCTGCCGGATCAAATCAGGGAACGCAACCCGGGATTGATGAAACCTCAGCAGCAAGCAACTACCACAAACCAGCCGGAGTATGATCCTCTGGCAGAATGGGGAGGAACCCTATGAACGGATTTGAAAAAATCTTTGCATCCATTATCGAACGGGCCTCAGCTCCCCCGGAACCACATCCGGTGGACTACCGTTCAGACGATGGGATCATCTATTGCGGGATATGCCGGAAGCCTCGGCAAAAGGATCAGGAATTGCTTGGAGCCATCCACCGGGTAAGAGTCGCCTGTCAATGCGAGATTGACCAGCAGGCCCGGGAAAAGGAAGAAGAACAGCTCAAGAGAAGGAAAGACAGTATTGCCGAATCACTGGGCACCCTGCATGAGATGGGAGCCGCAGACTATCCGAAAGGAACCTTTGCCAAGAATGACGGGCGAAGCCAGAAAAACAGCCTGTACATAACCCGGTACGCCTCAAAATTCGATCAGATATACGATCAGAATATTGGCCTCATGCTTTACGGGGAGGCCGGGTCTGGCAAAACCTTCTTTGCGGAATGTATCGCAAATGCCCTGTTGGATCAGGGCCGTTTTGCATGGATGACCTCAGTCCGGGAAATAGCCGCTTCACTCTCTGGGAACTATGGCGATAACAGGCCGTACCTGCTCAGGATGATAGCAAACGTGGATTTGCTTATTCTGGATGACTTTGGTGCTGAGAGGGACACCGGATTCATGATCGAGCAGGTTTATGAAATTATCAATACCCGGTACAAAGCAAACCGGCCTCTGATCGTCACAACGAACCTGAGTCCTCAGCAGATGGCACAAGAAACGGACATCAAGGCGAAGCGGATATATGAACGGGTCATGGAAATGTGTACTCCGATTCTCATCGAGGGCCATACCCGCCGCAAGGCGAACGCCTCAGAAAAAACCGCCGCCCTGAAATCAATATTGGAGGCATGACCATGGAAAAGAAGAAAGTCACCGTCTTGGTAAATATCGCCAAGGAAGAAGACCGGGCCGTGGTGGCCGCGATCCTGTTCAAGAACGGGTATCCGGTCGCCCCGGTCAAAGACTATAAGCGCAAGGCAGACGGAACCAAGTCAACCGCCGTGCAATACTCGGTAGCCATCAAGGATGCGGAGGTGACGGAATGGCAATAGTCAGCTTTGTGGTTTATGGCGAGCCAATGGGCAAACAACGCCCGAAACACAGAACCATTGTCACCGGATCAGGGAAAACGATCAATCAGGAGTACACCCCGAAAAAGACCGTGAATTTTGAAACGCTGGTGAAAACGGAGTACGGGGTTCAGACTGGGAATTATTTCTTTCCGGAAGGGACTCCGCTTTTCGTTCTGATTGATTACTTTCTCACTGTCCCGCAGGCATCAAAGAAAAAGACTCTGGAAATGCTTGGCCATATCCTCAGGCCTCAGAAGATGCCAGACTGGGACAATGTCGGAAAGATCATCTGTGATGCGCTCAACAAAGTAGCGTACAAGGATGATAAACAGGTTGTTGATGGCCGGGTTCGGAAGTTCTGGTCTCAGCGACCGAGGGTTGTTGTCACAATCTCGGATCAGGAAATCAATTTCAGCAACTACAACGTGAAAAAGGAGGAACCTCACAATGACAGTCCGTAATGCAGCCGTACACGAAATCAGTATCATGGATGATTCGTTCGAATCCTTCCGGAAGGACTTCGATAAGATCATCAATCAGGCCGTGAATAATATGCGGGAACAGAACCTTGACACCGCAGAAATGACCTGCAAGGTCACGGTCGAAACCTCTGAACGCATGGTCGAGAATCCCAGCGAAAACAACCTCAATGAAAAGCGCAAGGCCATCGTCCCCACCTATAAGCACAAGATCACCTGTGTTATTAAGCACGAAACCAAAGCGGACGGTGCCTTTGCCGGAAACTTCGAGCTTGTCTGGGATGAGGATGAGGGCCGCTGGGTTATGGTCGAAATGGGATCTCCGCAGACCTCCATGTTCGACCATGACAGCCCGTACATGAACCCGGATGACAGCCCTATTCCTGCAGACGGTTCGGTGCAGGATGCAGCGGATGGATACCTCCCGCCGCCCTCCACCTACCTGCCGGAAGCAGAGGACGAGGACAGCGGGGAGGCAGCCGCCGATGATGACGAAGCTGCTTACTGATCTGCAAGGGGTTGTTCAGAATGAGTACACCCGGGCCGGAAAACAGCATGGGTACATTTTCAACGGCCTGCATGAAGCATACGCTGTCACACTCGAGGAAGTGGACGAAGCCTCAGCCGAAATGCAGGGCATATATAACCGCATGACGGCCCTCTGGGAATCGGTCAAGCGGGACAATGGGCAACTGGCAAGGCAAGCGGCTCTGGACATCCTCAACAAAGCGATGCTGATGGCCGCCGAAGCCGTCCAGATTGCGGCCATGGCTCAAAAGACCGTGAACACGGTCGATGCGATGGTCATTCAGAACGAACCGGAAAAACCGGTTCAAAGACTCCGCAGATCAGAACGCCGCCGGCTCAGGATATAAAAAAGCCGCTTTTCCGGCGATTTTACCCGCCGCCACCCTCCGGGCGAAGAAATACGCAGTCCGGAGGGCAGGCACGGGTTTCTCCGCGAATCTGGCCGCGCCACGGCGAAGTTATTGCGAACACGAAAGAAAATTATCAAAAAGGAGAGCAAAAATCATGGACGAGAATAGGATCATCCGGGATGCGGTTTTCGAAGTTCTGGGCATTCTGGGAACCATCAGCCCCGGGAGGCTGGAAGTCAATCCGAACACCCGGGACGATGCGGCCAAGATCAGACGGTCGGAAAGCATCCTCAGGCATGCTGTTGAAAAGAGGCCGGAAGTCACCACCACGGACAGGATACCGCCGGTCAGGCCGAAGGAAATGAAACCCGCCAGCCTGAACGGGGTTATCAGCTTTGGAAATGTTTCCATTGGCTACAAGAGAATTTCTGTCGGTGATGTTCTGGAAAGCCTCAGGAACCAGATTGAGGATATGACCTATGGAGGGTTGACGGAGGATGCGGAAATGCTCGCACTGGCCGGAATCCTCATCGAGAAAGCCTATATGAAAAAGCCGGAAAAGGACGGAGGCTCGGAAGATGGCAAAAAGAATGGAACCGAAACGGAAGCCGGTAAAGCTGGAAAACAGGACAAAGGGAAACCGGTTTGCAATCACCGTTGTCGATAACATTCACGCCCTCAGGCAGCGGAAGGGATTATCAATATTCGAACTTGAGGACAGGGTTGGAGTGTACCGGGGATATTTTTCCCGCATATACAAAGACCAGAAAAGGAAGATAGGGTTTGATGTCCTTGTCAACTGCGCCCAAGTGCTGGGAACAACCGTGGACACGCTCTGCGATCTGGACTGCGTAACACTCAGCCCGGATGCAATTATGCTCAATGACTTTTTGATAAAGCTGGGCAATAAAACCTGTCAGGATGAGCTTGTCTGGAAAAAGCAGGAGCCGGACTCACTGGCAACGGTTTTTCTGAAAAAGGACGGGGCGAGCGTGATCCTCACTTGGGAACCTTTTCCGGATTCAGAACTTGGAATCATTCAGGTGTCAGTAAGCATGAAAGGAAAAACGGATGTCATCTATGACAGCGAACGGGATCAGATTCAAGCGATAACCCGGACGGCGGTAAACCTTTACGGGTTCGCAAGGGATAACGAAAAAAGGCCGCACATGGATGAAAAAGCGATCCAGTTCATGCAGGAATTTTTAGAAAACAAATAGGAGGAACCATCATGGGAAATGTTGTCAATCTCAAACCGGAAGAACAGCCGAACATGATCGGCAAGGTAGAGGAAATCAGGCCGGGGGATACGGAAATGCGGTTCACGAAAGAACAGTGGCTAATGGCCGCTGATAACTTCGCAAACGCCATGCCCGGGATTTGCTCGATCATTCATTCCGTGTCGGAGGAAAAGGAACCCGGAACAGGAAAACAGAACGCCAGCGAATTTAGCTTGAGCGTATCCATGGCCATAGCTGCCATGACCTTTGTAGCTGAAAAATGCCCGGGTGCGGTCGCTCTCGTTCTCCGCAAGGTGGATGTACCGCCGGTCACTGGGGATCAGCCCAACTGAGAACAAGGGGCGGCGACATCCGCAAGGAACTGCAGGAAACAGGGAAAACGGGGCCATGCCCGGGTTTACAGTTTCGCCCGGGCATCCTGCCCGTTTTGCTCTCTCTTTGCCTCAGGTGTCAGCACGGTCTTTTTACTCAAAGGGGATGACAGGCCCTTGAGGATTTTCAGCCGCTTATGCTGATGGTCATGACCGCCCCGGAACCGCAGGAACCAACTACCACGAAAGGAAGGTTTTCAAAATGAGGGATATACCAATAACCGTAGGCGACTTTCTGGAAAACCGGAAAAAGGCAAGCTTTAGCTTCCATGAGGTTATGTATCACAATCGGATGATTGCTCTGGATGCTGGGACAGGGAAACAGGTTTTCGACACTGGGAACAACAAAGCCGAGTTTGTGAAAAAATTCTTTCCGGCGAATATTCTGGATATCTGGGTCGAAATGCGGGAAAGAATTAAGCCGGTCGGGTTCGGCCCGTATATCTATGAACCGGTGATTGTCTGCTATATCGAGCATGACTCATGGAACCGAACAACGAATCCGGAAGTCATCGGAGAGGACGATATTATCACGGTTGTTTCGAAGCTGAAAAAGGATGCCGAGTTCAGCGTGAAGTACGCCTCTCAAAATGCGGATGAATACAAAAAGGTCAAGGAACATGAAGCCAATGTTCTGGCCCATGTACTGGACATCTGCGTGTCATATTTCCATAACGGGGAAGAACCGGCTCCGGAGGAAACGGAAAATGGATAAGGATCAGGCATTGGAAACGCTGAACAGATTCAAAGGCTGTGTCAACAATGATCACTGCGAAGCAACGGACTGCGCCTATTATGTCCAGCTCAGGGAGCTTGAAGAACTGATAGCATTTCTGGATGAGGTATTGCCAGATGAGTGAACAATGGAAAAGCGGCGGCGACTGCGAAGTTTGCCGCCGCCGGGATTATTGCCGGAAAACCTGCTCGGAATATCACAAGCTCAGGGACAGACTGAACGATCAGATTGCCGAAGGGATTCTGGCCTTTTCTGCTCTAATGGGATCAGCATCAAACAATCGCAAAAAGAAAACGGAGGGCCAAAAGAATGAAACCGATTCTGTTTAATACCGCCATGGTAAAGGCCATCATGGCACAAAGAAAGACACAGACTCGCCGAGCCTGCAAGGGACAGCCAGCGGACGGGATCACCAGTCCGGAGGATTGCGGATATAAGCCGGCGTACAATCCGGGGGATGTTCTCTATGTCCGGGAAACATGGATGCCGGTTCTGAATGACTATATCTATTATGCAGACCGTTCTCCGGAAGAACTGGCCACCCTGAAAGAATCCGGGTTACGCTGGCGGCCGTCCATTCACATGCCCCGGGAAGCGGCTCGCCTATTCCTCAGGGTGACGGATGTCCACATGGAACGGCTGAAAGATATTTCCGAGGAAGATGCGAAAGCGGAGGGATTCGAGCCAGACCCGGACGAGCCAGACACCGCCTGCGTAGTGGGATGCGAACCGGGATCAGCACGGGGACACTTCGCCGTACTCTGGAATAAAACGCTCACGAAAGACAATCTGGATTGGTTCCGCTGGGAGGCGAATCCTTTTGTCTGGGTCTATTCTTTCGAATGGATCACGCCGAAACAGGCGTACGCTCTGGGCACCCCGGAAGAATATTTGGATTGGTCAAATCGGCAGAAAGTAAACACCCGGCAAGTGACAGGCAAGTAAAAATAGCATTGTAATTCAACGAAAAGCCGGGTTTTCATTCAAATATACTTACACGAAAGCAAGTAAAAAACAGAATCAGGGAAAGGAGGCTCCGGGGGATGAAAAAGTGTGTTCTGTACGAAAAGAAGAAAATGGATAATGGCGAGCAGAAAGTGTACTGCCATTATTACCGGGCGATTCGAAACAAGTGCCAAGGGAACGCAATCCACTGCCCGCATTTTCAACCGACCACGCTGTTTAGTTTCTTTGCCAAGATGCTGAGAAAAATGGACTAAGATCAGGGAGGGAGCCGCGCATGAAATTTCTGCATGAATATTCCATTTTTGCGAACGGGGTCAGGTGTGATAATGGCTACTGGGAAATTGATGGGGATTATCTCTACAACAGGGCCGGCGGCCGCCATGATTACAACCCGAAACCGGATGATGAAATCATCGAAGCGGACGGCTGGGATGAAATAATCCGGATGACCGTCCGGGACGATTCCGAGACCACCGGCTGGATTGCTCCGGATGGAGAATTTTTCGGATGCAGTCCCCGGGATCATCGCAACATGGCCGTCTATCTTTTTGGCATGGAAGAAGACGAGCTGGAAGAAAAAGGGTATCTCAAAATCTTTGAGAATCCGAATATGGTCATCATCAATGCGTTGCTAAACGGAGAGGAACCGCACAGGTATGAAGCCTATGTCCGCAGGTACACCACGGAAGCCCAGCGCGAAACACTGGCCAAGAAGGGCCTGAAAGAAAAACCCAGAAGCCCATGCTGGTATATGTGAGGGAGGGATCACAATGGGACGCAATACAAAAATAGACTGGTGCGATGACAGTTGGAACCCAGTCACTGGCTGTCTGCATGAGTGCCCGTACTGCTATGCCAGAGGGATTGCGAACAGGTTCGGAAGCAATCAAGTCGAGTTTCCGGATCAGGGAAAGAAACAGATTCCGAAAATCATGCACGTTCTGGAAAAGCCCATGCGGGACGAAAAAGGGAAGATCATGCCGTATCCGTATGGCTTTGATCCGACTTTCCACCGGTACCGGCTGGGCGAACCTCAGGAATGGAAACAGTCGCGAGTGATCTTTGTCTGCTCAATGTCCGACCTGTTCGGGAAATGGGTTCCGGACTCATGGATCAATGAAGTATTTGACTCATGCAAGAAAGCACCTCAGCACAAGTACTTATTTTTAACAAAGAATCCGCGACGGTATATTGACCTTGCGGAGAGGGGATTACTCCCCTGCGAGTTCTGGTATGGATACTCAGCCACTCGGCAGGACAAGCTATGGACTTTCCAGCATGCTTGCGAGTGTCCGTGCATGAACCTTTTCGTTTCCATCGAGCCGATACTTGAACCCATGCGGCCGGGTTTCTCCACTCACACCCCTGCAGACTGGGTTATCATCGGAGCCGAAACCGGGAACCGCAGGGGAAAGGTCATTCCGGAAAAGAAATGGATCATGGACATAGCAGAAGAATGTGAATACTCAGACCGTCCGATTTTCATGAAAGAATCACTCCGCGAGATCATGGGCGATGACTTCCGTCAGCAGTTCCCATGGCCAACGGAGGCGGTTCAGAAATGAAGAACACCAAAGGGCATAAACAGGACGAGGAAAGAAAGCTCATCCGGTACAGTGTATGGGATAACCGCACTGAAAAGCTGATTATCATTGACGGAACCGGGCCTGAATGTGCCGAGGCAATGGGGATCAGCTATACAGGGTCATTCCTCCCCTACTTAACACGGATCAAGAAAGGCCGGCCCTGCCGCTGGACTATTGAACGGGTTTTCACCGATCAGATGGACAGCTTGGATCAGGATGACCCGGACGATTGACGATTATCATTCGGATTGCGTACAAGCAACCGCCGGTTTGCAACCCGGATAAATAATTGCGTATAATGGAGAACGATCAATGAGGCGCATAAGCAACGAAAAGCTCATCATGCTTGAATGGCTGCACACTCCGAAGCATGAACGGAAGTTCAAGTACACCCAAAGCCAGAATGACCGTTATGGTATGTACTGGGCAGAACAGGGAAACAAGCTCAGGAGGAAAGCCCGGAGGATACAGACATCCGGAAGGATCAAGAGGATTTTCACTCGCTGGCATCGGAGGTTTTGTAGGCCAACTGGCGGGAAGAATACGGGGCGGTTTATCCATTCTGCCCAGCCTGTGACGAATATGCCTATGATCTAAACCGGTGTGTATTCTGCGGGCAGCCATTTATTACAGAGGGCGAAGAATCAGGAGGAACAGCATGAACAAGCTGACAATCATCGGAAACCTGACCCGTGATCCGGAATTAAGAACCACGCAGGGAGGCGTATCGGTCTGCGACTTCACAGTAGCCGTGAACCGCCGGCCTACGCCTCAGCAGAAGCAGAACAGCCAGCAACCGGAGGCCGATTTCTTTCGAGTCACCGTCTGGCGGTCACTGGGAGAAAACTGCGCAAAATATCTGGCCAAGGGCCGGAAAGTCGCCGTTGTCGGCCCGGTATCAGTCCGAACCTATCAGGCGAACGATGGAACCACCCGGGCCAGCCTCGAAGTCACCGCCGATGATGTAGAGTTCTGCTCAAGCCGTCAGGATGACGGTCAGGCTCCGCAGGCATACGCACAGGAAGCACCTCCCCCACCGCCGCAGAACATTGACCAGCAATCAGGGATGGAAGTAGTCGAACAGGACGAATTGCCATTCTGACCGGGAACAAATAAGCGGCAAGAGGGAGGCGCGACATGACACCTGAACAAGTGGACAAAATACTGGCATCGTATAATCAATGCCGGTCACGTGCGGCCCACATCAAGAACCAGTTGGAGATCATGGAACGCCAGCTCGAACAGGAAAGGGCTCACGCCATGACCGCCGAAGCCCTGCACGGGATGAACATAGACGGGCAACCGCATGGAAGCGGCCCCGGGAACCCGGTCGAGTCTTTGGTCTTGCGCTATATATCCGGATTCGAGCCGAAATATATCAAGGACATGCAGCAGGATGTGGACAAGGCCAAGGATGAACTGTTCGAATGTGAAATGGTTATCCGGTTTGTGGATGGCTGGATGCTCTGCCTCTCTGACCGGGAACGTTTTATCATTCAACGCCACGTGCTGGGCGACGGGACATGGAGAACGGTTCTGGACGAATACGAAAAACAGTATGGCCAGTTCGGGAAAGACGGCCTCCGGAAAATCAAAAAGAGGGCACTCGCAAAAATCTATGAGGCGGCAGAATGAAGCCGCCTCTTTTTCTTTCCTCTATATATATGCGCCATTGGCATTTATATAGCGATAAATACTCTTGTAAGCCTCAGGACGGGGAAATTATCATTCGAGCAAAACAAACGGATTTTACCAGATTTTTACCAGCTTTTTACCATGCCTGTACCTTCCCACCACATATTGTGCGTGATAGAATGATACCGTCGCAAGGCATCGGGGTCAGGCACAGCCCCGGTGCCTTTTCCAATGCGCGGCACTGGGCGTGTGACCCTCTCGCACGGGATCAAGTGATGCGGCTTCTCTTGATGACTTTCTTCACCGTATCACGCCTCTTGCATAGGTGGGGATGCAGGTTTCGTTTCCATTATCAAAACAGGGGCGGTGATCGGATGGCCAGCTTGCGGGATGAATTGGAACGGCTCTCATTCAAGAATGAGGACACGGTTCGCCGGATAGCTGCCCGGAATTTCAATACAAACGAAGTCAAAGCCGCCCGGATTATCGTCCGGATGCTTGATAAAATATCCGAAAAGGAAAAGGACGGAGGCCCCGGCTCTGGTAACTTTGGCCACGCTGGCAGACCCGGCGAAGTTGGAGGATCAGGGGGAGGCGGGGGAAGTTCTGGGAGTGGAGGAAAAAATTCCGGGGAATCGGGAGGGAAAGAAAATTCAGGGGCGAATAAAACCTCTGTAAGCCGTCCTGCGACCCCAGCCAAGACCAGCACGGTCAAGGCAAAGGAATTTGTTCCGGCACTCGACAAGGCGAAAGCAACCTGCCCGCCGGACAAAGCATGGAGGGTTGACACCTCTCGCAGTCCGGAAGACTTCGAAAGCGAAGGAATTACCACATACACAACAGAAGGTGGATCGACCTTCGCACTCAAACCGGACGGCGACATTATTTCCGTTTGTAAGAATCAGCAGACAGATTCCGGGACAAACGCTCGCGACATCATGGCCGCCGCTGTTGCTCAGGGTGGAACGCATCTGGATTCTTATGACGGGAATTATGGTTTTTATGTCCGGTGCGGGTTTGAACCGGTTTCCCGCTGCAAGTTTGATAAACAGTGGGCACCGCCCGGATGGACAGAGGGCCGGGATGCGGAAGAAGACATCTATTTTATGAAGTATGTCGGAGTCGGGAAAGTTCAGCATACCACGATTGAACAGGCCCGAAAGAATATTCCGTACTCAGCCGATTACGATGCCGCAGAGGCGGTAGTGAAAGCACAAGTAGGAGGCAAAAAATGACCGCGCAACTATCACAAAAAGAATTTGAAGGGAAGGTTCTGGAAAAGCTCAAGGAATACGCCGGGAGCAAATCGGAGGATGAATTAAAAGAGGCCATCTCCGAATATGATGATATTGTTCAGGAGGGATATACTCATCACAGGGGCCAAGAATACGGATGGGATTATGCCGCTTGGAATATCAGCATGTGTATTTAACCAAGACAGAAAACAGCTCACCGCTACCCGGGAACCGGGCGGCGGTTTTTTAATACCTACATTCAGGAACGAGAGGGGTTCAGAATGGAAGATTTCACTTTTCAGGAAGCGGAATACAGGCTGGTCGATCTGGATCAGATGAACCCGGCCCCATATAACCCGCGCTATGATCTCAAACCGGGGGAAAGGGAGTATGACGAACTCCGGGCCTCCATAATGAAAAACGGCCTGCTGCAGCCGATTGTCTGGAATAAGAGGACAGGCAATATCATTGGCGGGCATCAGCGATACAAGGTTCTGAAAGAACTGGGTATCACCTCATGCATTTGTGCGGTTGTCGATAAATCGCCAGAGGATGAAATGGCCGCGAACTTCGCCCTGAATAAAGCTCAGGGCCGGTTTGAAAACCAACTGCTTGCAAAGATGTTCGAGCAGATGGAACAGGATGCGATTGACTATCAGGCCATTGGCTACAACGAGGAAGAAATCAGCCATATTATGTCCGGCCTTGACTGGCAGACGGAAGATGACATCTTTGATTATTCCCTCGAACCGGATAAAAAGCCGCCGATGATCACCTGCCCGTGCTGCGGGAAAAAATTCGAGGAGCGTGAAAATCGTGTCACAGAAACAGACATCGAAGACACAAGCTCAGATGAATGAACAGCTTTTGCGGGACATCCTCGAAGCGGCCACCTATGAAAAAATGCGGCTGGCAGACATCCAGCCCGCGCCATATAATCCCCGGGCCGATCTCACGCCGGATGACTGGGAATATCAGCAGATCATGGAGTCGATCAATAACCATGGAATGTTGCAGCCGATCATCTACAACAAGCGCACAGGGTACGCCGTAGGCGGGAACCAACGCTTGAAAATCCTCATGGCCAACGGGGTCGAAGAAGCCACCTGCATTGTGATCGATGTGCCACTGATGCGGGAGATGGAAATCAATATCGCTTTGAACCGTCTGGGGAACGCTTGGGATCAGGCCAAGTTGCGGGAGGGCATGTTGTCCCTCATGGAATCCGGATATGATCTCAAGAAAACAGCTTTCAGCGAATCGGAAATTGATTCCATTACCCGGGATATGGATGCCTCGATTGCTTCTTTTTTTGAGGAAGAACCGCCGGCACCGGAATCGTCCAAGAGCAAAACGAAACACACCTACAAGTGCCCATATTGTGGGGAAGTGTTCGAACACTGATTATCATTACCAGATAAACCGCCAGAGAGGGAGGACGGAATATGCTGGGTGACACCCTGAAAGTACATTTTGCCGGATGCGAACAAATTGACTTTGGCCTCATCGCTCACAAAGCCGGGGTCAAGTATTTTCTGTATACCTGTTTTCCGTTTATCTCGAAGCAGTTCGGGATTGCCGGATTTCCAATCACATGCAAGACCCTGTTCCCGCCTGCTGAACTCCAAAGGGTTGGCAAGCATACGATCATGGATTCTGGGGTTTTCACTTTAATGTTTGGTGCCCATGCCGGGAACAGGGACAAGAAAACGATGCAGGCTTGGCAGGATGCAATGGTTCGGTTTGTCCTTGAAAACAATATCCAGTCAACCGTTGTCGAGATGGACTGTCAGAAAATCCTCGGCCCGGAGGAAGCATGGTTTTTCCGTCAACAGCTCCGGGAACGGATACCGAATCAGATTATCAATGTCTTTCACTGGGAGGACGGGCGCAAGGGTCTGGACAGGCTCATCGAGTATGCGGATTACATCGCGTTTGGTGCGCCGGAACTCCGCAGGGTTAAGCCAAAGACCTACAAAGAGGACATCTACCGGTTAGCCTGCTACACCAAGAACAAAAAGCCGGAGATGAAAATCCACCTTCTGGGAATGACCGAAACCAAGACCCTTGAACGGTGTAAGTTCTGCACCACGGCAGATAGCACCTCATGGCAAGCCGTCAACCGTTTCGGCAGGATCATGAACCACCACGTAAAGACCATCCGGCCGGAGATCAAGGAAAAGTGCCGATCCTCGGTTCTGGATGTTCTGGATGCTTGCGGGATTCAGCCAACCGACAAGCGGATAGACTATTACTCCAATTATTACATGTCGGCGTACCTCTCAAAGAAAGAGTATGAGAAGGCCGCCGGGGATCAGGATTAAGAAAGGGGAAAAAGCATGAAGAAAGTTGTCTTACTGTCGGGTGGAATCGACTCGACAACCTGCTTGGCTCTGGCCTTGCAGGACACCAGCCCGGAGGATGTTCTGGCACTGAATATCTATTACGGGCAGAAGCATGATAAAGAAATGGCCTCGGCCCGGAATGTGGCCGCTTTTTATGGGGTCAGGATCATGGAACTGAATCTGCAGGAAATCTTTTCCCTGAGTGATTGTTCCCTGCTTTATCATTCCAGCCAAGAGATTGACCACCGCCCGTATGCGGATCAGGTCAAGGATACCGGGGGAAAGAAACCGGTCGCAACCTATGTCCCATTTAGAAACGGACTCATGCTCTCAGCGGCGGCAAGTATTGCCATGAGCGTAGGAGCCTCGGAAATCTATTACGGGGCACACGCCGATGATGCTGCCGGGTGCGCCTATCCGGATTGCTCCATCCCGTTTGTGGCGGCTATTGATAAAGCCATCCGCGAAGGGACTGGGGATCAGCTCAGGGTGGTTGCTCCATTCGTCTGCGTAAACAAAACTGCCGTTGTAGCGAAAGGGCTTGAGCTGAAAGCCCCGTATCACCTTACATGGTCATGCTATGAGGGTAAAGACAAACCCTGCGGCCAGTGCGGAACCTGCATTGACCGGGCGAAAGCTTTCAGGGAGAACGGAGTGGAAGATCCCTATGGAAAATGAACCGACCAAGATCGAAAACAAGGAAAACGTCACGAAGATTGTCATGAAGCCGATTGCCCACGTAAAGTGCAGGATCGGCCAAGACTGGTATAGATGCGAGTTCTGCGTAACCTTCATTCCGGGAACCGGGTACCCGGATTATATGCAGATTCATGAATTTGTCATGAAGAACATTGATGGACATGAACTCAACATCGAGGAAGCGGCCCGGGTTCTGTATGATCATCTGTCAATCTATTGCCCAAAGTATTTACAGGTCAGGAACCACATAGCCGGGTGCAAAACGCATTTTGATGTGGATGTTGTAATAGGCTGAACAGCAACGGGGAGGCGGTCGATATGCCATGGTGGGCCATTCTCTTGATCGTCCTGTTTGTTGGATGGATCGTCTATACATCATAAAAAGTGGTATGCAATAACCCACTATAAAAAACTAAGGAGGAAACCCCAATGCCCAATGAACTGATTATCTTTCTGGAAGTCCTTTTCGTGTTCTCAGCCCTGCTGCTTTGCAAGAAGTTTTTCGGCAAGGCCGGGGTGATCGCTTGGGTTGTTCTGGCAACAGTCCTTGCGAACATCATTACCGCCAAGAACGCAAATGTGTTCGGATTGTCAACCGCCATCGGAACAGTTATGTTCGCTTCTACCTTCCTTGCTACCGACATTTTGACGGAGTTCTATTCTGCCAAGGATGCACGGAAAGCGGTTAGGCTGGGACTGTTCGCCGATGTGATTCTGATTATCGCTACACAGATTGCGCTCGCGTATACTCCCAGTGAATTTGACTATGCCCACGAATCCATGAAAACCCTGTTCAGCCTGAACCTGAGAATCAGCATCGCAAGTGCCGTCATGTACTATGTGGCGAACATGGCCGATATTTATCTATTCTCGAAGATCAGGGAAAGAACAGCAGGCTCGAAGCTCTGGCTCAGGAACAATGCAAGTACGATCCTCTGCAACTGCCTCGAGAACTTTGGCTTTATCGGGATTGCCTTTGCTGGGATATATGACTTTGGAACCATCATGACAATTGCCCTCAGCACATCGCTTGTAGAACTGATTGTGGCCCTGTGTGACACACCTTTTCTGTACTTGGCAAAGCGCATCAGGAACGGTGACGAGGCATGAATTATGAATGGATAGGGATCAGCGGGACGATATTGATCTTGTTGGCCTTCCTGCAAAACTCAGAGAGGAAAATCCGGATTCTGGACGGGATAGGAGCAGCCGCTTTCGTCCTGTACGGAATCCTCATTCATTCCCTGAGTACGGTCATTCTGAACGGCATTTTGATTGTCATTCAGGTGGCGAAACTGGTCAAGCTGGGCCGGCAGAAAACTGAATAGCCTCCCCCTCATGGAAAAAATTTGCGGTTCAATCGAAAGCCGAGGTGAAGCAGATGCCGCAAACGTACATCGAAAAGCGAGAAGAGGCGCGGAAAATGTACGTCCAAAGCGGCGGGCGGCTATTGATAAAAGACATCGCCTCACAGCTCGAAGTGCCACGAACAACCGTTTCCGGCTGGAAACAGGCAGATAAGTGGGACAAACAACTCCCAAAGAAGCCGAAGGAACACAGAGGGCCACCGGCAAACAAAAATGCGGCAAAGAAAAAGCCGTCCATGGCCGGGAATCAAAATGACCTCAAGCATGGCCGGTATGAGCAGATCAAGTACGCCTCAATGTCCGAGGAAGAAAAAGAACTGCTGGCCGCCATTCCGGATATGTACTCCGATCAAATCCGGGCGCAAATCAGGTTGATTGCGGAGCTTGAAATCAGGGAACGCCGCATGTATACCCGGATCGAGGAAACACGCCGGGAAATGACCGAAAAGAACGGATTGGTCACGGAATACGATCAGATAAGCCAGAAAGGGGTCACGGACGAGGATGCAAAGCCCGGAGCAAAGAAAAAGCCCCGGGATGTCACAATGGGCCGGAAGCGGGGCATGGACAAGATTCTGGAAATCGAAAATGCTTTGACCGCTGTCCAGAAGCAAAAGCAGTCCGCATTGATAACCCTTCACAAGCTCACCGAAGACCAGCTCTCGCGCTCCATCGAAAAAGAAAAGATGGACATGGAAAAGCACCGCATAGACCTCATGGAACGCCGCCTGAACCTCATTGACCCGGATATTGAATCCGATGCGCTTAGGGAGGCCCGGGAAATTCTGGGAGGGATTGAAAGTGCCTTTTAGTCCCATGCAGCAAGAGTACTTCAAGAACGCGACTCATCGTTGGAACTTTAAGACCGGGGCGACACGCTCCGGAAAGACCTTTATGGATTATTTTGTCATTCCCAAACGCATAGAGAGATGCACAGGGGATGGCTTGATAGTTATCATCGGTCACACCAAACAGACAGTACAGAAGAACGTTATCGACCCGATGCAAAGAATCTGGGGCATGAGCCTTGTCGGGAATGTATCCCAGACCACCGGGGCAACGAAAATCTTTGGCAAACGCTGTTATGTAGTGGCCGCCGATAATAAGGCCCGGGTTGATGCCCTTCGAGGATCATCCATTGAATACTGCTACGGGGACGAGGTCGCCACATGGGACAAGGGCCTGTTCGAAATGCTCAAGTCCCGTCTTGACCGCCCTGCCAGCACCTTTGACGGCACCTGCAACCCGGATACACCTTCCCATTGGCTGAAAGAATTTCTGGACTCGGAAGCGGACATCTATCAGCAATCGTACACGATATATGACAATCCGTTTCTGCAGCCGGAGTTCGTACACAACCTCGAAAAGGAATATGCCGGCACGGTTTACTTTGACCGGTATATCCTCGGCCGCTGGACACTGGCAGAGGGCCTTGTGTACAAGAACTTCGATCCGGAAAAGAATACCTATTCCACGCCACTGACGGAAGAGGTAATTCAGCGATCCACAAAGTATATTGCCGTTGACTACGGTACGGCGAACCCGATGGTATTTCTCAAGATATACCATGATCCGGAAGCCAAGATCATCTATGTGGACGATGAATATTACTACGATGGCCGGAAGATGCTCCAGCAGAAAACCGACCTCGAATTTGCTCAGGACTTGCAGGAGTTTGCCGGGGATAATGTGCGGGCGGTCATTATTGACCCGTCCGCTTTATCATTCCGGGTTCAGCTCCGGAGGCTGGGCTTTATCTGCAAAGAGGCCGATAACGATGTAAAGAACGGAATACAGGAAACAGCCGCTTTGCTCAGTTCCGGACAGATAAAGGTAAACCGCCGGAACGAAAACATGATAAAAGAGTTCGGCACCTACGCATGGAACGAAAAAGCCGCCATGCAGACCGGAGAGGACTCAGTTATCAAACAGAATGACCATGCGATGGATGCTCTGCGCTATTACATCAAAACCGTGGTCAACATGCGCCGAATGTTAGCATAGGAGGATGAGTACCCATGGGAAACAGCAGGAGAAATCGCCAGCGGGCCAATGCTCGCCACCCTACCGGGGATAAGAAGCCGCCGGAACGGGTTCGGGTCATTGACAGCTATTCCAACCCGTTTGCCCGTCTGGGTTTCGATCAGCCGAACCTCATGGAAACGGCTCAATACCCGCTAACCCGGATGACGCAGGATTACAATAAGCTGAACGCCATGTACCGAAACGATTGGATTGCCAGCCGGGTCATTGACACGATCCCGGAGGACATGACAAAGAATTGGTACTCCATCAAGTCACAGATCAGCCCCGACCAGATCAAGGAATATGAAACCATCGAGAGGCAAACACACCTGAAAAAAGCCATCCTGCAAGGACTCAAGTGGGGACGGCTTTTTGGAGGGGCCGCAGGGATCATTATCATTGACGGTCAGGAAGATATGTTGGATCAGCCCTTAGACTTGCGGCTCGTCATGCCGGGAAGTTTTAAGGGCCTTTTGATTGCGGATCGCTGGTCTGGTGTTTATCCGGATTCAGACATAGTACAGGATATATCTGATCCAGATTATGGCCTGCCGGAGTATTACACATTTGCGATGTCTGAATCAATGCTGGAATCAGGGATCAGGGTTCACCATTCCCGTATTGTTCGTTTCACTGGCCGGGAACTCCCATACGTGGAACGCATGGCCGAAAACTACTGGGGATTGTCCGAGATCGAGCATATTTTCACTGAACTGAACAAGCGGAACACCACCTCTGAGAATATCGCTTCTCTGGTATTCCAAGCCAATGTCAGGACATACAAGATGCAAGACCTTGGTCAGCTCATCATGACTGCGGATGCCCAGTCCATGAAAGACCTGTACCAGACCTTGGCGATGCAGAATTTCTTGCAGTCGAACATGGGCATGAATGTCATGGACAAGGACGATGACCTCCAAACCTCGCAGTACACCTTTACAGGGATTGCGGATGTCTATAATGCCTTTATGCTGGACATCGCCGGTGCTGCCGAGATTCCGGTCACAAAACTGTTTGGACGCTCCCCTGCCGGACTCAACTCCACCGGGGAAAGTGATCTCACCAACTATTATGACAAGATCGCCCAGCAGCAGGAAGCATATCTGCGGCCAGTCCTTGAAAAGCTCATGCCGGTTATTGCCCTCTCCGCATGGGGCGTAATCCCGGATGATATTGACTTCGAATTTAACCCCATTGGTGAAACCTCAGAACAGGAGCGAGCAAACCTCATCCAGCAAACCACCACCGCCATTATGTCAGCTTTCCAAGCCGGGGCAATCTCTCAGCAGATAGCCTTGAAGGAACTGAAAAAGACCGGCACCAAGTACGGGATGTTTGACTCCATCACGGACGAGGATATTGATAATGCCGATGCAGGGTTAGACTCCGGGTTTGATGGATCTCTCCCCGGATCAGACTATCCGGGTTCACCTCAGGAAACAGAAGGAGGACAGGAAGATGAAACAGGCTCCGAACCGGAAAACAATCCGGAAGAATCTGGCCAGAATAACCAGTGATGCAAAAGCCTTCGCCGAGGAATTGGACGGCGGCCCGGGTTCTGGAAACTTCGGTCACGAAGGACGGCCCGGTGAAGTCGGAGGCTCCGGAGGCGGCGGGGGTGGAGGATCATCCGGAAGCAAAAAGAGTGGAAGCTCCAAGCCTCGGAACACAGCACAGAAGCGCGGGACTCAGGAAGATTGGCAGTACACAATGACACATTATACCGCCAAGGAACGCAAGGAAGAAGCACCGAAGGTTGCAAAACAGCTTGCCGAAATGAAGCAGGGTTCGGAAATTACCATCCTCGGAGAAAGGGGTGTCCGTCAGGATGCCGTACTTGGCGAGGATGGACAGTGGACAACCTCTTTTCAAGATCGCCCGGAGCTTGGAGAAAGGAAAATGTCAAGTGAACAGCTTGCGAATTACATGCTGAACACGAACGATTATTCAACCGGGGCACCGACCGGAGTTGTTATCCGGAAGGACGGCAGCGAACCGGGCGGCAATCCTTTTGATCCGAAGTTCGATGCAGGGGAATTGAAGAAAGCACTTCCATCTGCCAGCGAATGGAAGAAGGAAAACACGAATGGAGCCTGTTCTGATATTCTGGAAAGGGCACCGGTCGGAACCTATGTCTGCATGTCCACGAATGGCGGCAAGCGCATGAATGTCTATAAGAAAACGGATGAGGGAACATGGGCCAATGCTCAATCAGTAGCGAAAAGAAAATACGGCTCAACCGAAGTAGTGTCCGAGTTCCATACTGCAACCTATGGCGGGGATTATGACATCAGCTTTGGAAGGCCCTCAGGGAGAAGCTTGACCATATAACAAACAGGAGGCGGTTAGATGGCAAGATACCCTGTGCCAATATTGCCGAAAGACCTATTCCCGAAGAAAATGCCGCCGCAGAACTCACCTGAGTATGTGGCACTGGCAAAACAGATAGCAGTGAAAACGGGCGAGGCCGCGAAAGCACCTCGAACGTTTTTCCTTTTCGAACGCACCCGGGCCGAGCAACGGTATAACCGCCTGCTGAACAAAATCTTGAAAGTCATCGAGCAACGGCTGGCCAATATCACGAACCCGGCGCAAATCACTTCTACCATGAACGGGATTGTCAATGCTCCGTGGTTTACCTCCATGTGCAGGGAGGCCGCCAAACAGATGGCGACCATGCTTGCCGTAGGACAGAAAGCCTCATGGCGGGAGGCCGCCGCTGCCTCATCCCATGGCCGGGAGATATACAAGGCCCTCATGCGGGAGATGAAGGAAACACCCATTGGCGGCACGATAAACAACATCGTGGAACAGAACGCCCAGCTCATCAAGACCGTGCCTCAGACCATGGCGAAGAAGTTCTCCCATCTGGCCCAGCAACGGAAGTTTGAAGGGGTCAGGCATGAGGAAATCATGAAGGAGATACAGGCCAAGGCTCCGCACCTCAGGGAGTTTGAAGCCCGGAGGATTGCCCGGACGGAATCAGCCAAAGCCGCCACCTCATTGGTGCAGGCACGGGCCGAGAAATGGGGCCTGAATTTCTATGTCTGGCGGGCCATCAATGACGAGCGAACCCGTGATGCTCATTCGTCTATGTCTGGGGTTCTGTGCCAGTGGTCAGACCCGCCAAACCCGGAAGCCATGTTCGGAGGACATAACTCCGGAGGGCCGTACCATCCGGGGTGTATTTACAACTGCCGGTGCAGGGCTGTTCCGGTTCTGGACATCGAGGATATTGCTTTCCCGGTTCGGGTTCACATGAACGGGAGCGTTGTCAAGATCAGGAACAAGCACTCATTTATGCAGCAATTTAACCTATCCACAAAGGAAGGAGGGACAAAGACCAATGAGTAAAGGCAAAGCCACTTCTACCCCTGTAAAAGTCGAAGCAACGGGCGTTTCCGAGGCTCAGGAAGAAGCCGTTGAAACGGTCGCCGACACAGAGGAAGAAAAAAAGACTGGCACCTTCACTGTCAAGGTGAAACCATCGGAGCCGACTTCGATCATTTCCGGGAATAAGATCATTCACTGCGGCCCCGGCGTGTCAGAGGTCTCGTTCATCATTCCGGGATAAAGGATCATCACACCAAAGAACAGGAGGAAAAAGAAAATGGGTAAACTGCAAGCAATCAGTGGGTACATGGAAGGAAGCGGAAACTCCCCTCATTGTGCCCGGGCCGACCACACGCACGAAGGTGCGCTCATGGCCGTGAAAAAAACCATCAAGGCCACGGACTGGGAAGACAAGGCCGCCGAGGTTCCTTTTGAAGAAGGAACGTATATCGGCTATCAGGTTGATGCCGCTTCTCTCACCGCTGCCGACACGGCTGTTCTGGTCTTTGACAGCGTTGGAACGAAGAAGCTGAATTTCTCCTGCACAACCGCGCCCACCGATCCCATTGATATTTATGTGCTTTACCTGTAAGGGGTGAAGCCACATGAAAGCGTATTATGGCTCTCGCATAAGCGAGAACATGACAAAGACTCCGGAAGGATTCCTTATCTGCCTGAATGTGCCCATCGCCCGGACAGGGGAACAGCAGTACCTTGGCTCTGAGCTGGATATTCTGGACGAACGCTCGACAGAATTATTCCGGGTCATTAGATCAGAGGATGAAGTCTTTGCGCCGGCAACTCTCGCATCATTCGAGGGGAAACCGGTCACGGACGAACACCCGCCGGAGTGGGTCAAGCCCGACAACATTACTGCGTTTAATTCAGGTCATGTGCAGAATGTACGCCGGGGCACTGGGGAGGAATCGGACTTGATCGTTGCCGATCTTTTCATTACCGACCCCAAGCTGATAGAAGCCATCGAAAACAAAGACCGCCGGGAGGTTTCCTGCGGCTATGACTGCACCTATGAGCAGGCAGAAGATGGAACCATCTATCAAAGGGCAATCCGAGGGAATCATGTTGCGGTTGTACCGGCTGGCCGTGCGGGTTCTCGCGTTGCTATAAAGGACTCTGCCACTGAGCAGAAAATTTCCGAAAGGAGAAAGAAAACCATGGCGAACACCAAGAATCATTCTGTGTGGGCGCGGCTTTTCTCTCATGCCGTAAAGGACATGGAACCCGATGAAGTGGCAGATGCCATCGAAGAGATTACCCAGTCCGGTGCGGATGAAGAACCCGCCGCAACGCCTGCCCCCGCCGCTGCTCCGGTTCAGGATCAGGGCGAAGGCGAACTGACCCTTGCGGGCATCATGGCTGCTGTCAAGGCTCTGGCCGAAAAGGTGGATGCTCTGGTCGCAGCAAAAGACGAAGAACCTGCTCCCGCCGCCACCATGCCGGAGGACGAAGATCCTCTGCAGAAGTTGGCTGACGAGCTGGCCGCCGTCACTGCTCCCAAAGAGGGCGACCCCGCCGATGAAGAAGCGGCTCAGACCATCCCTGCGGATGAACTGCCCGATGAAACCATCGACGAAGAAGGGGTTGAGGCCCCGGCCGCCTCTCTGCCTGAGAATCCCATTCAGGGTGCGGACAGGGCGATTGCTCTGGGCATCCTGAACAGCATTAAGCCCGTGATTGCGGCTCTGCCGAAGGAACAGCGCAAGGCTGTGTCCGACCAGACTGCCGCTGAAATCCGGAAGCTGATCGGCAAGGATTCCAAGCCCAAGAGCAACGGCTACAACGCCGTGTCTCAGATCGTCCGTCAGGCCTCCAAGGGCATGGCGAAGGACTCCGCTGCCAAGGCTGCCAAGACCGAGAAGATCGGTGCTGACATCATGGCCGCCCGGAATCCTCACTATAAGAAGTAATCAAGGAGGAAAGCAAAATGTCTGGTAAAGCGATTGGCAAGACTCTGCCTCTTGGGTTCCGTGGCAATGTCGCCCGGACTCCCGATTGCCTCATTATGCCGTTCCCTGCCGTAGGCTCCGGAAATATCCCCTACGGTGCGGCGGTTGTCTGGGATGCCACGAATAAGGGTGTCCGGACAGTAGCCAGCTCTGGCGATGTAGCCGGTGACATCATCGGTTTTGCAGTTCGCCGGATCGGCCAGCCCCATGAGGATGCGGCGAATGGCTACTACTACAAGCCCGGTGAAACCGTGGATGTCCTCGTCCGGGGAACCATCATGGTTGAGCTGAAAGCCACCACCGGTATTGCGGCCCGTGGTCAGGTCTATGTTGACCCCACGGACGGCGAGCTGACTTCCGTCAGCACTTCCAACTTCGCTGTTGGAAACACCAAGTTTGCCACCGGGGAGTATGACGCGAACAAGATTTGCGCCGTTACCATCCTCGAGCGCAACATGTAATCAGGAGGTAAAAAGAAATGGCTACGAAAAATGCTTTTCCGACTGTCGCCGTTCCCACCTCTGACGGCATGCCCAATGTCATGATGATGGATGCCGCATCCATCGCGGGCGGCATGGCTTTCCTCGTTGGAGAGCTGGAAAAACGGGATGAAAAACTCCATGAACCGCTGACCTCCATCACATGGGCGCGCGATATGCCCGTCAAGACCGGCGGCGGCTGGGTTGACTCCGTTTCTGTCTTTGATGTGTCCTACGCCTCCGAAGGTGGTCAGGACGGCGGCCTCATGGGCGGCGAAACCAATGACCTGCCCATGATTCAGGCAGACATTGGCAAGGACACGTATAAGGTGTTCCAGTGGGGCCACATCCTGAAAGTACCGCTGATCGATCAGGCCAAGCTGCAGAAGATCGGCCGTTCTCTGGATGAAGTTCTGAACAAGGGCCTGCACCTCGTTCATGACAAGATGATCGACCGTTCCGTGTACATCGGCTTTGCTGATCGCGGTTCCTATGGTCTGGTCAATGACCCCGGGATTACCACCGTGACCGCTGCCCCGCATACAGTTGGCGGCACCGATACCCAGTGGAAGTACAAGTCTCCGGATGAAATTCTGGAAGATGTCAACCGTGCGATTCTGGGTACGTGGGAAGCCTCCGAATATGATCTGTCCGGTATGGCGAATCATATTCTGCTGCCCCCGGAACAGTATGCGTACATCGTCAAGACCAAGGTCGGTGTGACCGGTGATAAGTCTATTCTGACTTACCTGCTGGAAAACAACATCGGCCACAATCAGGGCGAAGATCCCTTCATCGCTCCCAGCGTGTGGTGCAAGGGCGCGGGCACTGGCAGCTCCGACCGTCTGGTTGCGTACCGCAACGACATCGACCGGGTACGGTTCGATATTACCGTTCCCCTCCAGCGTTTGCTGACTCAGGCTTCCGCAAGGGATATGGCCTACCTGACCCCGTACGTGACTCAGTTCTCCGAACTGCAGTGGCCGTACCGTCAGCATGCCATGTACATTGACGGAATCTGATCCGGATCACCGCAGGGGGACACCCCATAAAAACAAACAGGAGGTAACTACCATGGCTGTGAAAGTATTCAACAATCGCAGCACCTTCCGACTTGATGCCCCGGACGGCACGTTTATGATCGTGCCGCCCATGGGGTTTTGTGAAATCCCGGATAAGTTTACTGGTGACATCACCTTCAAGATGGCCGTTAAAGCGGGCGTGATGCAGGTGTTCGAAACCGCTAAACAGGGAGCCAAGTTGGAAGAAGCCGCGCACACCGCAAAGCCTCAGGCGAAGGAACAGGGTCAGGCTCAGGGAGAGGCAAAGCCCCAGACCAAGAACCAGACCGCCGCAAAGCCTCAGGCGAAAGCCACGGCGAAGGGTGATAAAAAGTGATTGGAATCACCCCGGCGCAAGCCTATGCGATAGCCGCGAATATTCGAGAGGGCGAAAATCCGGATTATACCGTGGCAACATTCCGTGCCAATATGCCGGCGTTTACTGCGGAGATCATCTCTGATGAAATACTCGCATCCTATGTAACGATGGCTCATTCCATCGTAAAGGAAGCCCGCTGGCATTCTCTCTGGGTCACTGGCATGAATTTATTCATCGCCCATTTTGTGACCCTGTTCCTGCAAATGCCGGAAGCCGGAATGACTAAGGAAGAACTGCTCAACGCCTCGAAGGTGGGCGGGTCAATCTCATCGAAAACGGTCGGCCCGATCTCGGTGTCCTACGATAACACGCAGGCCACCCAAGACCTGAACGGCTGGGCAGCTTGGAAGCTCACCACCTACGGTGTACAGTTCGCCAGCCTTGCGAAGATGCTGGGCAAGGGCGGGATGTATATCCGCTGACAGGAGGAAACCGATATGAAGGTCACTGTATCCGGGGAGGGCCTCAAAGACTTGAAGGCCGCCTGCAACTGGATGAAGTCGCACCGGGTTCGTATCGGGATACCGGAGGGAGGCGGCTCCCATGGCAAGTTATCAAATGTTCAGCTTGCGTACATCCTTACAAACGGCAGCCCCGTAAACCATAACCCGCCGCGCCCTTTTCTGGAACCGGGCTTGAATCAGCCTGATGTGCAGCAAAAGGTTATCCGGCACATGAAACGGTCAGCCGCCGCCGCCATTGACAATGACTTTGGCGGGGCGATGGATCAGTTAGACATGGCAGGCCAAGCAGGCGAAGACGGGGTCAAAGACTATATGGCAAGCGGGGCGTTTGCTCCGAACGCACCGTTTACCATCGAGGGTGGTTGGATGAGGAACCGGGTCAGCGGGAAACCATTCCATGCAGACCCGAAGGGCTCATCAAAACCACTCATTGACACAGGCGACCTGCAAGAAGCAATCACCCATGTATTGGAGTAAAGGGAGGGATCAGAAATGGCACTCATGCCCGAAGTTCAATTTCTTCTGTCTGATCCTGAAATGGGTGCCCACCGCTTCACCGTCACCAGAAAGACCGGGAAGTGGCAGGGAGGCCGCCTCGTCATTGGCGAGAATGGAAGCCAAACGCTCACCGCCATTGGCGTTATTGTACCGCCAGAAGCCGAACAGCTTGAGTTTTTTCCAGAGGGCGACCGCAGGAAAAACAAGCGGGCGATCTACACAAAGACCATGCTGCACGTGTCGGAAGGGGATGAAGTCTCCGATACCATTACTTGGCAGGGGGACACGTACCGGATCGTAAACGTGGACAGATGGGACGATCACGGGTTCTGTGTGGCATACGCCGTGAAGGAGTGATTTTATGGCTCATGCTCTCACCAAACAACAGCTTGAGGATTTGTTCTGGAAAGTGACGATGATCCTTCTGGGCCTCGATCCGGACAGCACATCGCAAACCGTACAGAAACATGTTCGCATAAGCTGGCCTGAATCCGGGGACGGGAACAGCACTTGGGAACGGACAGAGAACACAGTCTTTCTGCGGCTCAGTCCAGCCCAAGATGATTACAACCTGTACGAAACGGGTTACAAGTATAACTCGAACAATGATTCTCTAACCGAAGTGGTGGACTACCACCGCTGTTTTAGTATCAACTGGGTATGCTATGGCCCCGGGTCGCTTGAAGAAGCCGACAAGATCAGGGCGGGTATATTCCGGCAGGATATTCGGTTATTGCTCCGGAAAAACAAGCTGGCGTTCATTCCGAAGGTACGCGAGCCGGTGCGTATCCCGGAATTGGATGATTCCGGCCAGTGGTGGGAAAGATATGACCTGACTGTGAACTTCTATGCTCTAACACAGCATGAGTTCGATTCTGGCATCATCGAAACCGCCCCGGATGTGACAATATATAATTGATATCAGGAGGTATTATCACATGGCTAACCTCGTTATTGATGACATCGTTGATGTTGTCATCTCCACTAATGCAGCCGTGGCCCCCCGCGATGGTTTCAATGTCGGTCTGATTCTGGGCAAAACCGTCGGAACGGGAATGTCTGCCACGAATCGTTGCATTGTAGTGTCCAGCCTCGATGACATGATTGATGCTGGGTACACCACCAGCAGCAACGAGTACAAGGCCGCCGCCAAGTACTTTGCTCAGACTCCGCGCCCCTCCAAGCTGGTAGTTGGCTTGATCGTTGGCTCGGGTTCCCCCATCGCCTATGAAACGTTTGTGGAAGCCATCACCGCCGCCCGTGCCGCGAATAATCAGTGGTATGGTGTCTATGTGGCCGAAACTCTGGCCGCTGCGGACATCTCCGCTATTGCCGCTTACGTGGAAACCATCACGGCGTGTTTCTTCTTTGACGATGCGACCGCCGCCGATAAGACCAGCGCGACAACGGACATCTTTAGCACCCTTGCCGGGATGAAGTACCGTCGCACCTATGGCCTGTACTCCACCACCGAGTTTGCGGGTGCCGCCGCGATGGGCTTTGCCATGGGCGCGAACGATGGCACGGCGAATAGTGCCTTTACCATGGCGTACAAGATTCTGACCGGAGTGACCCCGGATGACCTCACCGCCTCCGAAGTCGGATACCTGCAGGGCAAGAATGCGAACTACTACGTAAAACGTGGTGGCACGTACAATGTCATGGAAAAGGGTGTCTGTGCTTCCGGCGACTGGTTTGACGAAGTTCTGGGTCTGGATCAGCTCGCGTACGAAATCCAGCGCAACTGCATGGATCTGCTGGCCAATACCCGGACGAAGGTTCCGTACACCAATGACGGCGCGATGCAGTTCGTCTTGGCTTGTAACGATGCCTGCTCCGAAGCTGTCCGGAGGGGATTCCTCGCCGCCGGCATCTGGAAAGGCGCAACGATCCTTGATCTGGAAGCCGGGGACGCTCTGCCGGACGGTTTCCTCAATCAGGCGGTGCCCGTGGAGGAACGGCCTCTCACTGAAAAGGCTCTCCGCATCTGCCCGCCCATCTACTGCGCTGTGATCCTTGCGGGCGCGATTCACTCCGCGACCATCAAGGTCAACGTCCAGTAAGACAAGGAGGTAAATCAAAATGACCACGACTGTTTATTCCTTTGAGGATACTTCCCTCACCCTGAACCACCCGTCAGTCGGTATGTTTACCTTTGTCGGAAAGGGCGTGGGAAGCGCATCCGTCACCCGGGCGAATGACATCACTCAGCATGATGTGGCCGCTGACGGATCGACCATGATTTCCAAAGTTCCCAGCAGAAACGGAAATCTGGCAATCGCCATTCAGCAGACCAGCGAGGGGCACAAGTTCCTGCGTAAGTGGTACAACTACGTGGAAACGGCCTCCCCCTCCGAGTTTGCGAAAGCATCTGCCACCCTGAAAAGCCTGTCCACCGGGGAAACCCTCAACATGTCCGGTGTCACGCCCCAGAAGCGGGCCGATGCCGCTTATCAGGCAAATGGCCAGCAGGTCACTTGGAACCTGATGTGTGCCAAGATCACCGGCTAAGAACCGGCACTCAGCTTTAAGAGGCTATAACATACGAAGATAACGGGAGGGATTAGTACCATGTCTGAACTTTATACATCCGTCACAGTTGGTGAACGGGAATACAGGATCAAGAAGTTTGATGCGAGGACGGGCCTGAAACTGGCCCGCCTCGTTATTGCGAAAGCGGCTCCGTTGATCCCTGTTCTGGAAAAGATCATGCCGGATGAACCCGTTAAGGGTAAGAAGCCCGCAAAAGCACCCGGGAATGCAGCATCAGCAAATGATGACGAAGCACTGTACAAGATGGTCGGACGGGTTCTGGAAGAACTGGACGATTCCGATCTTGACCTGCTCATTGATAAATGCCTCAGGGTTTGCTATGTGGCACTGCCCGCCGGTCTGCAACCGGTCATTGATGAAGTCGGCAACTATGGCGTGGAGGGTGTCGAATATGATATGGGACTAACCCTCCGGTTATGCTTCGAGGCCATCAAGTGGGGAGCCTCGGATTTTTTCGCCGGAAACAACTCACTTTCGAACCTGTTTCAGAAATAAATTGGCAGGTTGTTGAACCCTCCAATTATGACCCGTTCTTGTTTACTCCGGTAACGGCGGGTATGTGGAAACAGCATGAATTGTGGGACGGAACCTACACTCTACAAGACCTGTTGGACATTCATGAACTGCTGATGGTCAAGCAGGAAAATGAACGCCGTGCCCGGGAACAGGCAAAGATTGAAGCTGAATTGAACAAAGGGAGGTGAGGAACATGGCCGATGAGGAATTTCTTGTTGACGTATCATTTAACGTAGACGAGGCCGGGGCCAGTTCTGCCACCAATGCGGTCGAGGGTCTTGAAAATATTGTCCAGCAGCTTGGACAAATCCTCATGCAGACTGCACAGTACATTCAGCAGTTTTTTACTCAGATGGAAAGCGGCTCCGATGCCGCCACGGAAACAGCCTCAGCTCTGAGAGATGTTTCCGAATCGGCTGGGAATCTGGCCAACGCCACCCAGTCAGCCGATGAGCTGGCCGCCTCTCAACAGCAGGCCGCAGAATCGGCAAATGAACTGGCCGCCTCACAGGAACAGACCGCACAATCAGCAGAGGAATTTGCCACCTCAGGGGAGCAAGCCTCATCCTCTGCCGATAATCTGGCCAGCTCCGAAAATGAAGCGGCTCAGGCCGCCGCGCAACTCACCCAGCACCAGACAAGTGCTGGGCGGGCTGCCGAGGCAAGCGCACCTCAGTTTGACAGGGCCGCAGAGTCCGCAAAGAAAATGGCTCAGGTCAACAAGTCGAACGGAGCAAGCCTGAAACAGATCGAAAGCCGGTTCAAAAAACTGACCGGCACAATAAGAAAATTCATAGGAGTTGCTGCCGCCTATCTGGTCGGTTCGTCTTTGTCGCAAGCCATCAGCAATATTGAGAGAATCAATGAAAAGCTGGCCGACACCGCAAAGGCCCTCAAAACTACCACCGAAGGGGCACGTGCCCATGAGATTGCTTTATCTGTCATGGGCAAGACCTATGAAGAAATACAGAAAAGCAAGGTACTGACTCAGACATACAATGACCTGAAAGCCATCGGCCAGCAGTTGGCCTTGCCGGAGGGCGCGAACGGATTAAAGACCATTCAGAACCTGAAAGACGGACTAATGCAGTTGAAGTTTGTCGGGAACTATGCTCTGCAATGGTTGTATTATAAAATCCAGACCGTAGCCGCTGGCCCTTTGAACGATCTCCGGAACACGATCACCAGCGCAAAGGATTGGCTTGCAGGGAATATTGATAAGATCACCACCGGGATTGCGAAAGCCTTTGGCTGGGTAGTTCAGGGAGCAACCTCAGTCATCAAGTTCGTGCAAAAAATCCTCAGCGTGATTGACAAGCTCCCGCCCTCAATCAAAACAGTGGGTGCCGTGGCTCTGGCCGTTATTGCGGCCATCAAGTCGAAAATGGCTCTCATCTCTTTGATTATAGGGGCAATCGTTCTTCTGATTGATGACCTCATAACGTACATGGAGGGCGGGGAATCTGCCCTTGGCGGGTTCTGGGGCCCGATGCTTGATTATATAAACAAGATCAAGCCGGTACTGCAGGACATCGTAAACACCTTTGACCGGATCATTACCAAGATCAAAACGGCTTGGCAGGATTCGTCCGGGTTCCTCGATTTTATCAAACGGCTTGCGCTGGGCGATGATTACGAACCGGATGCCTCATGGGAAACGGTCGGGCAAAAAATCTGGGAAAAGATCAAGTCCGGATTCAAGACGGTAAAAGGCTGGATTTTCGCTCTGCTGTTCCCGGACGGGGTTCCGGATGACATCGGAGGCGGCGACTGGTCAAAACTGGCGAATAAAATCCTCGCCAAGATAACCGAAGGAATCAAGGCTATTACTGGCATTGGCGGGGCCGTCATCGAAGGGGCCGGAAACATGGCCATTGACTTGGCCACTGCCCTGCTTGACAGCATCACGAACACCCTTGCGAACACGAAGCTTGAAGGGATCACCTCTGCTGTCACTGGACTTGTCCAGCGGCTTTTGACTGCCATAACGAATGTGTTCTCCACGGGCAACCTGACGAAAATCAGCTCAAGCATTAAGAATCTGATCTCTGGGATTTTCACCGCCATTGGTGGGATCATCGGAGATATTGGAACAAGCGGGGTTCTGACCGACATGGGCCAGACCATCGTAAACCTTGTATCCGCAATCTTTGATGCGGCCAGTTCCTTGCTGCAGAACTTCAAGGTTAGCGATCTGCTTGACGGGGTTCAGAAGCTTGTAGAGGGCCTTTTCTCTGCCATAAGCAACATGTTCTCTGAGCAGAACATTGGCAAGGTAACGGGCAGCATTAGCGGGTTTATATCGAGCCTGCTGGGAGCAATTACCAATGCGATCAAGGACTTGGCAGGGAGAGCAAACCTCGTCACGGATGCAGGAAACGCTATCGTTGATTTGGTGTCCGGATTGCTGGGTGGCCTCGGTGACACGATTGGAAATCTTGAACTTGGCGATGTTACTTCAGCCGTCGGAACTCTGGTCAATAACCTGCTGACCTCCATCGGAAATATTTTCTCGAAAGATAATATCGGGAAAGTCGCGGACAACCTCAAAAAATTTGTTTCTAATCTGTTCAAGGCCATTGGCGATGCGATCAGTGGGGCCTTGGACGGAATCGGAAGCCTGAACGGGTTTGATATTGGATCAGGGGCAGCCGATATTGTAACAAATCTGCTGGATGCGATTTTCAAGACCGTTGACAATCTGGCAAGCGATCCGAACGTAACAGGGTTCGTTGAAAAACTCGGAGCAGGGCTCGTTTCTGCTCTGGGAACACTTGGCGAAATTGTTGGATCGTTTGCAGGAAAAATTGTAAGCTGGATTTTCTCCGGGGATGCAATCGAAACCATTTTCAATGCAGGGAAAAATATCATCGGTCTGCTGATAAAGGGTATCGAAGCCGGAATCTCCGGGATCATGAGTTTTGCCTTTAATATTATTGACGGCATTCTCGAGGGACTTGGCATCATTGACCCGGAAACAAAGAAAGCATATAAAGAAGCACTGAAAGCCGCTGAGGACTATAAAAAAGCAGTTTCGGATGCTTTCGCAGATGGTTTTTACTGGGACGAAGGGGATATTGATGTTGGCGATGTAAATAATGCCATTATGCAGGCCCTTGCTCTAAAAATGACCGGCGGCGAACTGGATGAAACAGCACTGCATGATCTTGCGTTGTCTGTTAAGGATAAAATATCAGAATACCTCGGATATGAGATTAGCGAAGATTCCGCAGGGTACCACTTTGAAAAGATCATTGACGGGGTTGTAAGCAACCTGTCAGAAGCAGCCTCCAATGCTCGCGTCGATGGGTCTGCATTTACTGGCATGGATGTAAAGAAAATCCTCGGCCCGTTCCTTGAACAATTCGGAGCCGGGGCTGAATCCATCAGCGCAGAAATGTATGACCAAATGGCGACATATCTGCTCGAAGGCGGCCTCGATAACGAAAAGAACCTCATGGCCACATTATTTGCGGCTCTGTTCGATCCGGATGGACTTAAAGAAGCAGGGGAAGAAGCAAAGGATGAAGCCAAAGAAGCCGCGAAAGAACTTGGTATCGAAACGAAGGAAGCGGCTCAAGAAGGTTATCAGGAGGGGCTAAACTCCGGAGAACCCGGGACATCCACTGTTGATGTCGGTAACGTAGAAGTTACAGGGAACGATGCTGTCACAGCAAAACAGGATGTCAATGTCGAAGCTGGAGAAGTAAACACCGAAGCTGTTGGCGATGCAGTAAAATCCGGGGCCGTGTCTGAAATCGAGAAAGTAACTCCGGAAGTTGCAGAAAAAGCCGAAGCCATGGCCAATGAAGCGGCCGCGAAGTATGCCGCTGTCCTCAATACAGATGCAGGAAAGGCCATGGGAACCGAGTTTATTTCCGGACTTGTTTCTGGCCTGAACGAAACATCAGAGGTAGATACGGCTGTTTCCACTATCGCAGGAAAGTTCCCAGCAATCAGCGAGTCCATGGGAAAGGTCAAATCAAAGATTGACGACTATGTAAAGCAGATTGCCACGAAGATAAAGGAAATCCCCGCGACTGTCACGATTTCTGCTTCGCTATCTGGGGCAGACGAAGTAGGACGGCTGGCCGGAGCAATTAAGAAGGCACTCGAGGCAATCCCGAGAACAATCACGGTCAAGGCCACGGTATCGAAGGAGTTCGGGTTTGGCGGCGTGGTATCCACCAGAACGGAAGCCACAATCGGTGAAGATGGCAAAGAATATATTATTCCTGTCACGAAACCAGCACGGGCCGCTGACCTGCTCAAACGGGCTGCCGCAGACATCGGTATGACGGTCAACTCCACGAAAGATGCTGCCGCTATGCTGGGAGGCTCAGGGGCCGAGATGAAAACTCCGGAATACGCCACCAGCCAGACAACGAACAACAGCATCGTAAACAACTACAACAATGTGTCTGCCCCGGCCACATTCAATGTCAGGGGAACAGATGCAAGGGCAATCGCCGATAATGTAAACCGCAATCATGAATCCGTCATCATGCGGAACATAAAGAGCGCGATTGCATGACATCTCTCTTGAGGATCATTCCCCGTTGCAAGGGGTTCGCCACTCTTGAAACGGAGTGGCGTTTTCTTTTATTCATAGTCGCATTTATACTGGGCAAAATCCCCGTCTGATGCTCTGGGCGGGGATTTGCTCATCCGGAAACAGACCGCGCCATTTGCGGCTGTTATCACCCGAAAAAGGAGGCGGTTTCTGGATGGTCAATACCATGATAAAAACCTCCGGTGAGAACATCTTTTTTGATGCCGTGCTGAATACGGATCACAATACAGGAGTCACACCCACGGAACACCCGGTTCAGTCTGGGGCCTCTATCTCAGACCATGCCTTTGTAAATCCAGAGGAAATCACCCTCGAGATTGGTAATTCGGATGTTCACCACTCGGACGGGTATTCTGCTCAGTCTTTCCAGAAGCTTGAGGACATCATGGAAAAGCGGGAAACCGTTACTCTGGTGACACGGCTCAAAACCTACACCGATATGTTGATAACCTCCATATCAGTGCCGGACAACTACGAAACCACCTACGGCCTGAAAGCAACGATCATCTTTAAGCGGATAAAGGTTGTCACAGTGGCCACGGTTAAGGTTCAGCCGATGGTGTCCGGATCAAAGAATCCTAAGTCACAGGGAAACAGCCCATCAGCCGCAGCACAGGCCGCCGCCGATGCGGAAGCCGAAAGGAAACAGTCTATCCTCAGGCAGCAGCAGGAGGCCGCCGCCAAGAAAAAGGCTCAGGAAGAAGCCATCCCTGCAGCCGCTGGAAAAACATTCTGGCAGAAAGCCGGCGATGCGATCAAAACAACCGTTACAAAAGTCGCAAGCTTTGTTCAGGGGGTTGTCTCCGCAATCACATCCGTTGCGAAGACATCCACAAAGACTACGACCACGCCCAGCGCAACGGTCAAGAATAAAGTCATATCAAAAACCAAAGGCCCGAACATGGTCATGAAAGCGTAAACGGGAGGCGATACCATGGCTTGGAATGTTATACCGCTGGATAGTACTCCGGATCAGGAGTTCAACGTAACGGTCGAGGTCAGTGGGATAAGCATCCCCCTGTTTTTGCATCTCCGCTATAACACAGAGGGCGAGTTCTGGAAAATGGATGTCATGGATGGCCGGGATCATAAAATGCTGATTGCCGGGGTTCCGTTCCTGACTGGGGAATATCCGGCTGCCGATATTCTGGCACAGTTCCAGCACCTTGGCATTGGCTCCGCACTCATCATAGAAGCCACGGATCAGACAGCCGAGGAAATCCCCGGAATGTTCGACCTTGGCACGGATTTTGTTCTCGTCTGGGGTGATGAGGATGGCTAACAGCGGGTACAGACAATGGCTGCGCCGGTACAATGTGATTGTCGGGCCAAAGTCCGGAGGAACCGGCATGGATGTTTCAGACCTTCGATGCACCTTTCAAGTCATCAAGGCCCTGAGCGACACGCCGAATTATTCTCATATAATCATCTATAATCTGGCCGCCTCCACGATTAAGAAAATCAAGAATGGCGACATCGTTGTTCTTTCCGCAGGGTACAAGGATGGCAACTATGGCATGATATTCAACGGGGATGTGGTTCAGGCTTTTGTCACCCGGGAGGAAGGGGTGAACACCCTTCTGCACCTCATCTGTCAGGACGGGGACGATTTTCTGAACGCCTCGTTCACAGTACAGACCCTTGAAAAAGGATCATCCGTCATGGATGCGGTCAAAGCCTGCTCAAGCCTCCCGCAGAACATGATTGGCAGTAATGTCACTGGGGCCGGGACTTACATCCGGGGGAAAGTCATGTTCGGCATGTCCGCGAAATATCTTGCGAACATAGCCAAGACCACGAACAGCCAGTTCTATGTTGAAGACCGGAAAATAAACATCGTGGGTGCGGACGATTACGCACCGGGCGAAGCGGTTCTGCTCACCCCGGAAACCGGCTTGATCGGTGATCCTACGCAAACCGATAACGGTGTACAGGGCCAGTGCTTGATAAATCCATCTATCAAGCTGAATACACTCATCAAGATTGACTCATCCTACATTGTGACAAAGGCTCTGGATAATGCCGAAAGCCAGTCCGTTGCCTTTTCCTCGGATGGCGTTTACCGGATTACGAAACTCACCTATGAAGGGGACACTCATGGGGATGCTTGGTACTGCAACTTTGAGGCCATATCACGGGAAGCGGATGCCGCCGCTGCAGCCGAAGCCGCTGCTCAGGCCGCCGAATCCGGATCACCGACAACCACCACGCCAGAAGGAACGAAAGAATCTATCCTGCATCAAGTCGCGGGCGATATATGGAGGTGATCTCTTTTGCGTACAGTCGATGAACGGAACGCAGACGAGGCCAGTATATTGCAACAGGCTATGGACTCATGCTCTGCGGACATCCGGGTGGCCATGCCGGGGATCGTCAAGTTTTTCGATAAGAATACTCAGACGGTCATGGTGCAACTGGCCATCCGGGAAAAAGTATCCATTGGCGGGATAGCCCGTCAAATTGACATCCCGGAGCTTGTCGATGTTCCGGTAGTATTCCCATCCGCTGGCGGGTATGACCTGCTCATGGTACCAAAGACCGGTGACGAGTGCCTTGTTGTCTTTGCGGATGCCTGCATTGATGCTTGGTGGCAATCCGGAGGGGTTCAGGGTCAGGCCGACAAACGCCGGCACGATCTTTCTGACGGGTTCGCTATTATGGGGTGCTGGTCACAGCCGAATAAACGGGCCAAGTTCCCCGACTCCGGATGCGCTCTGCAAAACAAGGAAGGGACTGCCGGGGTCAGCATTGACGGAAGCACGGTCAATATTTTCGGAACCGTCCTGATAAATGGATCATCCTACTATAACCATAAACACACGGGAGTATATCCCGGATCGTCAAAGACAGGAGGCGTTGGATAATATATGATTGCTCAATACGAAACAAGCCTCGCCTGCCGGAAACGGGATGAAAACGGGGACATGCTCTTTGGAAACAGCCTCAACGATTATGTTGGCGGCCTCGAAGCGATGGTTCTGGTCATTCAATCCAGACTGCGGGCCATTCAGGGCGAGTGGTGGGAGGGAGATGAAACGGCCCTGCCCTACTTTGGAGAAATCCTCAATGCCTACCAGACCGAAAAAAACCGGGCGATTATCGACCTTATGGTTGTGGAACGGATCATGGACACACGGGGCGTTGTTTCCATCGCTGATGTTCATTCTCAGTACATCGGCCGGAAATATGTCTTTCAATGCACAGTGAACACACTGTATGGAACAGCACCAGTGGAGGTGACTCTATAATGGCTTATTTTGCACCGTATGTGGACGAAACCGGGTTCCACTATCCAACGTATAACGATATTCTGGAAGATTACATAGACAAGATGCAAACCATATACGGAACCGGGATTTATCTGGGAGCCGACTCCATGGATTACCAGTTTGTATCTGTTCAGGCCCGGAAGGTTTTCGATTCGTATCAGGCTTGTGAAATCGCCTACAACGCACACAGCCCGAAAACATCAATCGGAAATGGCCTTGACTGGGTTGTGGCCATAAACGGGCTGACCCGCCATAAGCCCACCCATTCAGTGGCCGACCTCATGCTGACCGGGACTCCGCACACGATTGTCGAGAACGGCATTGTTGCGGATGCTCAGGGCATTTTGTGGGATCTCCCAGAACAGTCAATCATTGGCGATGATGGGTCTGTCATCGTACAGGCCACCTGCCGGGAATACGGGATCGTGACGGCCGCCTCGAATACCATTACGAAGATCATGACTCCGGTTGCGGGCTGGACTTCCGTCACCAACTCAGACCCGGCAACGGTCGGATCAGTCACTGAAACGGATGCACAGCTCAGGGCCAGACAAGCGGAAAGCGTTTCGCTCCCCTCGTCAAGCATCCTGCAAGGCATCCTCGCCGCCCTCCGGTCACTGAACGAAGTTGGCCGCTGCATGGTCTATGAAAATGACACTAATGTTGCGGACTCGGACGGAATACCGCCGCACTCCATCTGCTGCGTGGTCGAAGGGGCCGAGGATCAGGAGATTGCGGAAACCATTTACAGGAAGAAAGGCCCGGGCGTATACACCCACGGCACAACGCCTGTTATTGTCACCACGGAGGACGGAATCTCCCAGACGATCCGCTTTTCCCGCCTCACCTATGTTGATGTGGATATTGAAATCAATATCACCAGCCGCGCCGGGTACTCGGTCACGATCCCGGATGAAATCAAAGCCGCCATTGTCAACTATCTGGATACCTTCGCCATTGGAACGGACTTGACCGTATCCATTATCTGGATGATTGCCCAGCAGGTGAACAAGGATTTCACGAATCCGGCATTCTCGATAACATCCGTAGTTGCAGGGAAACATGAGCAAACGCTTTCCACCAATGATGTGGTTATCGCCTACAACGAAGCCGCACGGGGACGGGCCGCGAATATCACGGTCAATGTCACATAACGGGGAGGCGGTATCATGGCAGCACAAAGAGATGTTGAACGCTACCTTGATTTGATCGGATCACAATATCAAGGTATCCAGCCGCCGCCGGGGAAAACGGAATCACGTTTCATGGCTCATACAAGATATGTGCTGGAATTATTTGATGATCCTCACCGGGTATTGAAAGACATCCCCGGTCTTTTTAATGTCCAGACGGCGACCGGGGAACAGCTTGACATCATCGGCACATTGGTCGGTGCGGATCGCCGCTTCCCGCCGGTATCTATTCCGGGATACCCTTCTTTGCTCGATGACGATATGTTCCGCATGGTTGTTCTGGCCAAGATTATGAATAACCAGTGGGACGGAACGAACGGGTCTTTCCGGGAACTCTGGGACAATACCATTGGCGCATGGATGGAAGCTCAGTATATCGACAATCAGGATATGACCATAACGGCCCTGATAAATGGCACAATCGAGCCGATATTGACAGAACTCATCCTCGCCGGATACATCGTCCCAAAGCCTGCCGGTGTCGGGATGAATGTATATATCACTCAGCCGTTTGTTGCGGATGGCCAGTGTTTCACTGGGCAAACCATCTTTGACAGTGCCGAGATCGGTTTGCATTATCCCTATGAACCGCAAGAGGATCAGACCGAAATAAAGGCCGGGTCTGCCCTACCCTTCAATAATGCGGTGATTGAATTTCCATCATATCAGGTTGAACAGCAGGACACGGATACGTTTATGCATGGTGCGGCTTTGTCATGTAATAACGCCCTGTACTCTGTTACGATACAATGAAAGGAGTGACAAGAACCAATGTCCATGGCAGCGTATCTCACATCAGCCGGCCTTGCCGTCCTGAACAAAGTCATAGCCGCGCACGGGCCTTTGATCTTTACGAAGGCTGAGCTTGGCTCTGGGGTTTGCACAGAAGAAGCGGCCTGCCGCGCCCGTACTTCTCTGGTCAACAAAGTTGCGGATGCTACCCTTGTAAGCGCACGGCTTGAGGGAGGGGAAGCAAAAATCTCCGCACAGTACACCAACGCAGGGTTGGTGACTGGATTTTTTGTCAACGAAGTCGGCATCTATGTACAAGACCCGGACTCGTCTGCTCAGGTTTTGTACTGTTATGCCACGTTCGGTGACGGAACAACGCCTGACTGGATTGCGCCTGCATCCTCAGCCACCTACACCAGAACGTATGACATCGCGACGATCATTTCCAATGTTTCGTCTGTTCAGATCACGGTCAGCCCGTCCGCACTGGTGTCGCAGAAAGACTTTGAAGCCTTTGCCGAAAGCGTGGACTCTACCATGCTTGCGATTGCCATCGAAACAAGTGCGGAATGTCGCAGGGCCAATGAGCATGTCGATAATCTGGAAACAGCTCTCCGCACGGAAATGAGCGACCGGGATGACCAGTACGCCCGCAACGAGAACACAACCCTGTTGGCAATCATGGCTCAGTATGATGCTGTGATCCGGAACCTGCAAGACAGGCTGGCCACCGCCGAAGCCCAGATTGCCGCGATCGGATCATAACAGAAAGGAGGAACACCACCGATGGCAGTTACCCTTGTCGCAAGAAAACCGGCAACGAAGGATTTTGCTTTCCATGGGAGAGGCGAATTTCTGATCGACTCCGCAAGTGATCTTTCCTCCGGAAATGTTCAGATTGAGGAAGCGTTCCCCGGTTCGATTGCCTATATACCGGACACCGGCGTGATCTATATGAAAAAGAATGATGGAACGTGGGTTGTCTGGGGAGGTGAAGAATAAATGGATATAGCAACAGTCGCCGCAGCCGTTGCCCTCATCCGTAAAAGCTTTACCGCCGATGTGGAAAAGGCACTCGAAAACTCGGAAACCATCAAAAGCCTTGAACAGCAGGATAAGAATGACCAGACCGCTATGACGGCTCTGGCCATCGAAACAGACGCATTGATCCGGGATTTGTTCTCCAAGTACCTGACTATGCAGGGAACCGTATCTCAGGCCACCCAGCAGGTCGGCCAGTTCTCCGGGGATCTGAAAACCATCAATGTGGCTTTTGCTTTCCTGCTCGAATCTCAGGATGCCGAAATCCGGAGATTAAGAAAGGAACTGGACACCCTAAAGGCCCAAGTGGCCGCCCTCAATACGTAGGAAAGGAGAGCCAAAGGAAATGTCTGAAGAACTGGAAAACACCCTGAACGATGAAGAACCCATCGTTGCCGAGGATGGTGGCTGGGAACCGGAACCGCCAACCCCGGAACAGGAAGAAGAATGGGAACGGGAACGCAAAGAACGGGAAGCGGCTTTGATTAAGCCCTATGAGGAAATTGCTCAGGCAATGAAGGACAGGGACGAACTGATAGCCGACATCCTGTTTGAAATCACCATGAACGAAATGGAGGATATGTAACATGGCTTACAATCTCATGAAGCGGCTTATCAATGCCGCAATCAAGGATGGAACCATCGAAGAAAAGAAGGCCGATTATCTGGATAAGCTGGATGCTTTTCTGGCCGCTGACCGGCTCACCACGGCCCAGTATCAGGAATTGGTTGCTCTGATTAACTCTGTCAATTAACTCTGAAAACAAGGAGGAAAACTTCAATGATTAACGATGCTCTTGAGTTCATCGCAAAGAAAAACGGGAATGTGGTTGTCTATGATTCCAACGGCAACCCGTCCATTTATGTGCCGTTCAACAAATGTCTGTCCTCTGAACTGGATGCCTCTCTGCCGGCGCATGTTCACCCTGCGTTCATCATGGGGGATTCAGTTAAGGACAGGATTCTGATCGGCAAGTACAAGGCCGCCCCCATCGAGGGAGGCACAACCCTGTTTTCGATCCCCGGGAAAGACCCGGCAAACAACCTGTCTTTTGACACCTTCCTGACCCGGATGCGGGCTTTCAAGACTGGGGCCTCCGGACTCACGATTGCGGATCATGGCTTGATTCTGCTCACCGCGAAGAAAATGGGCTGGCAGCCGAAAGGCAATAACAACTATGGTGCCCATTATGCGGATGCCACCAAATGGGCCGAAAACACGGCGTATGTGGTCGGCAACGAAAGAGCATATCGTGGATGGCTTTATAAGTGCCTCATCGCGCATACATCCTCTGCGGCTCTGGCTCCGGAAAACAATCCTGCGTACTGGGAGAAGGAAAAGCAGATTGGTGGAACCATGTCTGCGGCCTCTGGCGCAGGCAATCGGACTCTGACCGGCTCCGGCCCTGCTGATTGGTATCTGGGCGGCGATGTCGGAAACATCGCTGATGTTCAGGGTAACGTAACGGAACAGGTTTACGGCTACCGCATTGTTGATGGCGAAATCCAGATCATGGCCAACAATGATGCCGCCCTGCCCACGGCTGACCTGTCCAGCACTTCTGCGGCATGGAAAGCGATCCTGCCCGGTGCGAGCGCATCCGAATATACGCTTGTCGCGCCCGGGACTGCCGGGACACTGCATTGGTGCAAGGACGGCTCCGGATTCAAGCTGGACACCTCCTGCACGGTTGCGGATGAATCCCTGTCGAAAGCGTTCACCTCCATTGGCGTGAACAGCTCCAATGTTCCGGTTGTGCCCTGCATCATGCAGGAACTTGGTCTGCTCCCCGTAAGCGGCGACTCTGTAACGCAGGGAACCGTCTGGGTCAATCTGAAGGGCGAGCGCGTTCCGCGCCGGTCTGGGGACTATCGCAGCTCTTCCCTTGCTGGGATGGGCTATCTGAGCTGCGACCTCGGTCGGTCGGATGCGCGTGACAGCTTCGGTGCGCGGGGCCGCTTTATTGAGTCCTGATACCTGAATACTGATAATCTGTCCCCCCTCGCGGTAGCGAGTGGGGGACGCTTTTATGGGAGATGGTATCATGGCCGATACGATGGTTATCCAGCAAAAGATTGAGGATATGATCGACTACTCGGAAAACCAGATCATGCAGTTTCCGAAAATCTATCGCTTTACCCTCGGTGAACGGATGCTGGAAATAATGTATCAGGAAGCGGAGCTTGCAGAAGCCGCGAACCGAAGGTATTTCAAAAAGACCACCTTGCAGGACTTGGACATCAAGAACGCCACCCTGCAAATGTTGGTCAGGCGTGGTCACCGGTCAAAGTACAAAGACCGGAACGGGGCCACAAAGACCGTTATCAATGACCACCACTATGAGGTGTGGAGTGAAAAGCTGTCCGAGATTGGCCGCATGATAGGCGGCTGGATCAAATCTCAGCAAAAGGACAAGAAAGAAGCTCCATCCGAATAGTTATGGTACAGGGATTACGCCGAGATTCTCCGAACGCTGGTAAATCAAAAATCTGCTTTTTTCGCGTTCCGCGCCGGTCTGGGAACTATAACAACACTTCCAATGCTGGGATGGGCTATCTGAACTGCAACAACGATCGGTCGAATGCGAATGACAACAACGGTGCGCGGGGCCGCTCTCCCCACACGATCAAGGAGCTTGTGTCACCTATGAGGACACAGCCGATATTGTGGGAGAAAGGGGCGTAATTCCATCTGGGACAATAACCCAGAAAATATGATGCAGGCGGCGGGAAACCGCCTGTAATGTCATGAAGTCCCCTGACGGGGATAAGCCGGAGGATACGGCTCATGCCGTACCCAAACGCGAGCAATACTGCCACGCATGACAAAGAAGAGGGATGCCAATGTTGCACAATCTCATGGACTATATCTGTTCATACGATAATCTGTATCAGGCTTTTCGTTCTGCGGAATCATGCAAAAGGTACCGGGGCGAAGTCCTCACCTTTAAGCAGAATTTGGAGCAGAACCTTTTTAGCATCCAGAAAGACATGATGGACGGCACCTATAAGACAGGGCCGTACCGTGAATTTTATATCCGATACCCGAAACCCCGGCTTGTAATGGCTCTGGGGTTCAGGGATCGGGTTGTTCAGTGGGCGATATATCGCCAGATTTTCCCATATCTGGAAAAACGATTTATCGAGGACTCATTTGCTTGCAGGAAAGGCAAAGGAGCCATGGCCGCCGTTGAACGGGTTCTGTACTGGGAAAGACAGATCATCCGGAAACCGGATGGCAAGAAATGGTACTGCCTCAAGATCGACATAGCGAAATACTTTTACCGGGTGGATCATGCCATAGCCTTGGACATGCTGCGGGAGATCACGGACGATGAACGGTTTATCCATCTGATGGACTCCATCATAAACAATACAGATGTTCCGTTCGGCCTGCCGGTCGGCGTAAGTGCGGATGACTGCCCTCCGGATCAAAGGCTTTATAATGTCGGGATGCCCATTGGCAACCTGTCAAGCCAAATGATTGCGAACCTCTATCTGAATAAACTGGATCAGTTCTGTAAACATGTACTGCACATCAAATATTATGCCCGGTACATGGACGATATTGTGATTTTTGATAACAGCCTGAACCGGCTGCATTATATCAAGGATCAGATTGCGGAATACATTCAGGACAAGTTAGCTCTGCAACTCAATAAAAAGACATCAATTCGCCGCATGACTGCAGGGGTTGAGTTCGTGGGCCGGGTCATTACTCCGGCCGGGGTACGCCTCAGGAAATCCAGCAAGCAGCGAATCAAGCGGGTATTCAAACGGGAAGCCCGACTCTATGCCGCAGGAGTAACGAGCATATTCCATGTGAAACAGCTCATAGCAAGCTATTATGGACAACTGCTCCATGCGGACACCTATAACCTCAGGAATTGGATATATGAAAACATAGTTTTTGTGCGGGGACAACCTTTGCTCGAAGTCCCCGCTAACGGAATGATGAGATGAAATCATTTTATCGAATACAGGACAACTCAGACGGAACCGTCGATATTTACTTAACCCCGGCAAAGGCAGTGCCAGTCCAGCAACCGGACGGAAAGCTGGACTTTTCTTTTCAACTGCTGGCCATCAGGGGTGTGGTGCCTTTTCCGGATATGGAGAGCGATATACGGGAAAGATATGACGATTGGTGTGCCAGTGCGGAGGTGATCGAGTTTCTATGATCTGGCCATGGTATTTAGTGGGCGGGCTTCTGCTTCTCACTCTTTTTGACTGCCTTTTCATTCTACCCGGCGAACCTCTGCTCAAAAGAAAAGACAAGACAAATCGAGGTGATAAAGCCAATGCCAAAGGTAAAAAACACGGAAAAAATCAGGATGCATTTGACCCCGTCAACAGCTGGCACGGTTATCGCAAAGATTGATGCCGGCTCAGAAATAACAGTTTTGCGGACGGTCAACGAAATGTGGTTGGAAGTCTCTCATAACGGGAAAACGGGTTTCATCATGAACAGTTCTGTTCTGCGGGAAATCCGGAAGCCTGCCCAGAAGGGAGGCGAATCAAAATGAAAGACGCGATGGAGCCGATTCGACAGTTCCTTGGTGGTAACTGGGGCTGGATCGTATCGGCTTTCCTCATTCTTTTTGAAGTGACACCGATCAAGATTCACCCGATAACCTCGATACTTGGTTGGATCGGGAAAAAGCTAAACGGCAGTCTG